>ERZ835541.3014-NODE-3014-length-12440-cov-2.902220_pt1 | contig 12440 bp, 10 predicted proteins | sample MGYA00519945_ERZ835541 | MGnify/ENA primary metagenome ERZ835541 (study PRJEB31850, sample SAMEA3708780) | human gut metagenome | biome: human gut; feature: human-associated habitat; material: faeces | place: China | collected 2014 ...
TTTTTTGGTATCCATATTTTTTATCTTTCAGATGAAGCAGCCATACCAGAGAACGCAACTTTGCTTTTTCCTGTGCACATCTTATAAAATTCTCCAGTTCATTTGCGGAAAACCATCCGCATTTCTCGATCTGCTCCATCCTTTCTGTATCCTCATTCTCTATCAGAAGCTCCATTACAGAACGTATTCTGAGCTTCAGGTATTTCTGTATCTCCTGATATTTATCGGACTCTCTGTCCGGATTTTCCTGAAAATAAATCTCCAGAGCCTGTTCAAGCTTTCTGTCCTGCATCAGATCATCTTCCTCTCCTGTGAAATTACCATAACCACAATATAACACAAAAAAGCTTCATTTTAAAGTCCTGTTCCTGCCCCTCTATTGACTTTCCTTTCTGTTATGTTACTATAAAATCACATATATTCTATCACAGATGAAAGGATTTTATCTTATGAATACTATCAAAAAATTCATCCACTACTATGGTCCGTATAAAACGGTCTTTTTTATTGATCTGATATGTGCTGCCGTGATCAGTCTGATAGATCTGGCATATCCTCAGATCCTGCGGACTATGACAAAAACACTGTTCACTCAGGATCAGTCAAGGATTCTTCATGCACTGCCTGTGATCGCAGGAGGACTCTTTCTTATGTATGTGATCCAATGTCTCTGCAAATATTATGTAACCTGCCAGGGACACATGATGGGAGCAAATATGGAACGGGATATGCGGCAGGAATTATTTGATCATTACCAGCAGCTTTCATTTTCCTATTACAGTCAGAATAATTCCGGTCAGATGATGAGCAAGCTGGTCAGTGATCTTTTTGATATTTCCGAGTTTGCACACCATGGTCCTGAAAACCTTTTTATCTCTCTGGTAAAGATCATCGGTGCTTTTGTCTTTCTTTTCTTTATCAATAAGAAACTGGCATTTCCACTGATCATCCTTGTTATTGTTATGTTTTGGTTTTCCTTTAAGCAGAATGCCCGAATGCAGACAACTTTTATGGAAAACAGACGTAAGATCGGGGATGTCAATGCAAGTCTCCAGGACACACTTTCCGGTATCCGTGTGGTACAGTCCTTTGCAAATGAAGATATTGAACATAACAAATTCAAAAAAAGCAATGAAGCTTTTCTGCTTTCAAAGCGTGATAATTATCGCTGTATGGGAAGCTTTATGAGCTCTAATCTGTTCTTTCAGGGAATGATGTATCTGGTCACTCTGGTGTATGGCGGTTATCTTATTGCCAACGGAGAAATGCAGACTGCAGATCTTGCCATGTATGCACTTTATATCGGAATCTTTATCAGTCCGATCCAGATTCTGGTCGAGCTGGTAGAAATGATGCAAAAGGGTCTTTCAGGCTTCCGCCGTTTCCTTGATGTTATGGAAACAGAGTCAGAGATCACAGACGCTCCGGATGCCAGAGAACTTACTGATGTGAAGGGACATGTAAGCTATGAGCATGTATTTTTTCATTACAGTGACGATAATACCCCTGTTCTCAGTGATATCTCTATTGATATCCCTGCCGGAAAGTCTGTGGCACTTGTGGGTCCGTCAGGTGGCGGGAAAACTACTATCTGTTCTCTTCTGCCACGCTTTTATGATGTAACAGAGGGACGGATCACTGTTGATGGAAAAGATATCCGCAGCCTGACCCTGAAGAGTCTCAGAAATAATATCGGAACTGTACAGCAGGATGTCTATCTGTTTGACGGTACAATCCGGGATAATATTGCATATGGAAAACCGGGAGCTTCTGATGAAGAGATTATTGCAGCTGCAAAGCGGGCAAGCATTCATGATTTTATTATGGAACTTCCACAGCAGTATGATACCTATGTCGGAGAACGCGGAACAAGACTTTCGGGCGGTCAGAAACAGCGGATTTCCATTGCACGTGTGTTCCTGAAGAATCCGCCGATCCTGATCCTTGATGAAGCTACGAGCGCTCTGGATAATGAGAGTGAACGATGGATCCAGAGAAGTCTTGAAGAGCTTTCACAGAACCGTACTACTATTACTATCGCGCACAGACTTTCTACGATCAGGGATGCGGATGAGATTATTGTGATCACTGAGGATGGGATTGCTGAGAGGGGGACACATGAAGAGCTGTTGGATATGAATGGGGTTTATGCGGCTTATTATAATATGTGATTTTGTTTATAGTATCCGATAATAAACTGCGAAACAGTTATCTTTATATTTGCAATCTACTGATATATATTATAACAGCGCAGGAAAATTAATTGTCTGGCGTGCATTTGCAGGATACTTAGATATTCTTAGACGATAAAAATATGCGTTATGAGCCCACAGGGTCACTGTCTGAGCGACAGCGAGTTTGACCCTGCGGGCTCATGCTTTTAGCAGATTTTTATCGCCTTAGAATATCTTAGTGTCCGAAACCGCACGCCAGACAATTAATTTTCCTGCGCGTCCGTCAATCTATACTATTTTCGGTATACGAATGACGGGAGGCCGTCTTCGCCGCAGGGGATCTGTACTGTTCCCTGGATCAGAGGGCGGGCGTAGTTTATGAAGGCTTCAGTGACGTCAGATCCGTCTTCTGTGATCCACTCTGATGGAACTGTTTTTTCTTCGTTGCAGATGGCATTGACGTCTTCAAGACCACATTCCATGATATAGGTTCCGTCAGAGGTTTCTTTGCGGATAAATGAGATCATTTTTCCTGTTTCGCCGTTGAGGGCTGCCTGTACGCCGAATTCTCCGGCTTTGATGGCTTCCTGCTGGTCTGTGGCGGACATCATAGATGCAGAGCAACGCTGGCTGACGTTGAGTTCTACAGAACGGGCTTTTACACCGAGGCGGTTTCTGACAAGGTTTTCGAGATATTTACCACAGCCTGCCAGCATTTTGTGTCCAAAGGTATCAGTGCCTACGGAATTGTCGTATTCACAGATAAATGTGCCCTTGTCGTCATGGATTCCTTCTGATACGCAGACAATGACATTGCAGTTTTTCTCAAAGGAGTTCTCTACTGCTTTAAGAAATTCTTCCTGGTCAAAGGCTGTTTCCGGAAGGTAGATGAGAAGAGGGTTGTCTCCTGTATATTTGCGGGCAAGTGCAGATGCAGCAGTGAGCCATCCTGCGTGGCGGCCCATAATTTCTATAATAGTTACGGATTTCTTTTCATAAACATTTGCATCTATGGTAATCTCGCGGACTGTAGAAGCTACATATCTGGCTGCACTTCCAAATCCCGGAGTATGGTCTGTATGGACCAGATCATTGTCGATTGTTTTTGGTTCTCCGAGGATACGGATATCACTGCCTGTCTGCGCAGCATAACGGGAAAGTTTGCTCACCGTATCCATGGAATCATTTCCACCGATATAGAAGAACCAGCCAATATTCATTTCTTCAAATTTTTTAAAAAGTCTTGGATAAACCGGATCTTCCAGTGATTCCGGCAATTTATAGCGACAGGAACCAAGATAAGCACCTGGTGTGACTTTCAGACCGTCAAGTTTCTCTCCCGGAAGTGCTTCGGCAAAGTCAAGAACTGTTCCATTTAAAAATCCTTCAATTCCGTTTATCATTCCGTAAACATGCTCAATAGCTTCCGGATGGCGCATTCCCTCGGATACAACTCCGTAAAGGCTGCTGTTAATTACTGCGGTAGGACCGCCGGACTGACCGACGATCAGATTCTTTCTGGACATAAGAAACCTCCTGTATCGTTTGATTTAATGTGATTGCTTTTTATTATATCATACAACTGCCTTCCATAGCAATTCAATAAAAAGGTGTGTTCCCACATCCCCCTGTGAAAGCACACCTTATATTTCCCATATTCAGTTTCTGTTTTTATTCCCCGAATTCCCTGTGGTCTTCTTCCAGTTTCTGTTCTATTTTAATCTTTTTTTTTGCCTCTTCTTTCTGCTCATCCCGTGTTTTCGGAAGGATCACATTAAGCATTACTGCAATAATAGTTGCAAGGACAACCGGTGATTTACCGAAAATTGTTGTTACCCATGTGGGAAAGCTTGCAAGTGCAGCTGTTGCCTGAGATACACCCATTCCCAGTGCAGCTGCAAGTCCTACGATAGATGAATTACGGTAATCCATCTCAGCAGAAGCAACCAGCTTCATACCTGTCATTGCGATCGATGCAAATACAGACACAGTTGCACCGCCCAGTACACACTGAGGAATCGTTGTCAGGATAGCTGAGAATTTCGGAACCAAACCTGCTATACCGAGAATTGCAGCTGCAAGTCCCAGTACCCAACGGTTGATAACCTTTGTAGTTGTAACAATACCAACGTTCTGGCTGTATGTTGCTGTGGGAAGTCCACCGAGCAATGCGCCTACAACGTTAGAAAGACCATAACCAACGATTCCGCGCTGCAGTTCATCATCCTTAGGTGTTCTGTCCATAGCTCCGATCGTAGTCGCTGAATAATCACCGATTGCCTGAATAGAGTTGATAGCAAATAAAATTCCCAGTGCAACACAGGAAGACGGCTCAAACTGTACTCCAAAATGCATCAGAGATGGAAGCTGACAGACACCTGCTTCCCCTATGCTTGAGAAATCTACCATTCCAAACGGAATAGAAACCAGATATCCCACTATAATACCAATCAGAATAGATGCCAGTTTCCAGATTCCCTTTCCAAAATGATTCAGAGCTGTAACAACGATCAGCGTGAAAAATGCAATTGCCCAGTTCTGCCAGGATCCGTAATTCGGACTGCTGGTACCGCCTGCCATATAATTAATGGCAGTCGGATACAGGGAAAGACCGATGGTAAATACGACTGTTCCTGTGATTAGCGGCGGGAAAAATACCCGAATCTTCTTGACCAGCAAACCCATAACAACTGCTACGATACCACCAACAATCTCCGCACCCATGATTGCTGCTATTCCATACGATTCCGCTATCGCCTGCATACTTGGCACGTAAGCAAAGCTGACACCCATGATAATAGGCAGGCCTGAGCCAATTGCAAATTTCGCCTTTCCGCCAATCGGAAACAGCTGAAGCAAAGTTGACAATGCTGCAATGACCAGTGCCGACTGGATCAGGATAACCTGGTCTTCTCTGGAGAGTCCGCCTGGAACTGCTCCGGAAACGATGATCGCCGGTGTGACACAGCCAACGATCATAGCTACGACATGCTGCATGGCAAGAGGTAAAGCCTCACTCATGCGGGGAATTCCGTCAGTTTCAAAAATACTGCCTCTCTTCATAATTGCCTCCCAATTTCTTTTGTACGATTGTAACATTTTTTGTCCAAAAAAACAATTAGACAGCCTAATTATTTTTGGTCTAAAACTATACAATATTTACTCTTAAAATTTGGTTATTATTTTATCTTTTATATGTATTTTCCAGTATTTCATAAACCTTTCAGTTTATAATCTCAAATGTCCGATACAGATCCAGTCTTCCATATCCCCATCCCGGATTGGGGTATTCCATCTGTTCTTCTCTCACTGCCCCTTTCTGCAGATAAAACTTCACCGTATTTCCCGATGCATAAGGAATATTTCCTCTCACGATCGCCCATTCCTGCACCAATGCTGCTGCTCCTGCAACAACAGCCGAAGAAAGACTGCTCCCCGAAGCCTTTCCAAACGCCCCTCCCGGCAATGGAATGAGCAGATCTACTCCCGGTGCTGCCAGATCAGGTGTCACCTGGTTATTTGGAGTAAACCCTCGCCCAGCCTGAAAATACAGACTGTTATCCAGATACTGATAAGCTGTTGCCGTAATACCTCTGGTTGAATCCCCAGGTGCAGTAACAGTTATATAAGGTGTAGACTCCAGAAAATAAGTATCCGGCGAAATCAGCCCTTGCACCGGAAGCCACATGTGAAACCTGCTTCCCGATATTCCTTTTTTACTGACATTTACCTTCCAGATACCTGCTGCCGGATGAAAGAAGCGAAAATAAATCAGCTGTTTCCCGGTCATCCGCTCCATCTTTACGTAATTGACCAGCACTTTCGTCTCCACAAAAATGAAACTTAATTCCTGAGTACCTGCACCAAGAGAACTGCTCACATACAGCTTTTCTCCTGCCGGTGACTGTAACGATATCCCATAGTCATCCGGCGGATCTCCCCAAAATTCCATGGAAAATCCTTCTTCTTTATCCGCAATACGAAGTTCAACAGTATCCTGATTTTTCACATAGTCCAACTCTGCTGTATAATGATGCTGTGCTGCACCCTCATTTCCTGCTGCCACAGATACTGATACCTGAGAATCTTCATTAATATAATCTACATATCGACTCAGCTCACTGTCACCAACATGTGCGCTCTGATTGGTGCCAAGTCCCAGACAAACGGAAACCGGCATTCCCATCTCTTGTGCCATCTTCACTGCAAAAGAAATCCCCAGCATAATGTCGTCTTCCTGAAATACCGGTGCCTGTGGCGGATACTGGTAAAATTTTCTCAGATAGGATTTTGCTTTCTTTAATTTCACCACAATGATCGTTGCTTTCGGAGCTGCTCCTGAGAAATTTTCTGTGGGTACAAAATTGCCTGCTGCCAGCCCTGCCATAGCTGTACCATGTCCGTTCTCATCCAATGAGGGTACAATCTCCTGTGGATTCTCCGACAGCAATGCCTGATTAATTTCCTCTCCGGTAAAAACCTTTCCATAAGGAACCTGTTCATCCTCATTTCCCGGAATTGTCTGATCCCAGATATATGCAATACGGCTTACATCTCCGTTTCGAAAGATTGGATTCAGATAATCAATCCCGGAATCAATCACTGCGATCACTGTGCCCTCTCCCTGAAGTTTCAGATAGGGATGATTATGTAACCGCGTAATCCCGGATGAATTTAATGCATCCGCATCCATAAATGTATAACACTTCGGCAAAGATGCATACGTATAGGAATTAATTTCCAGCGGACCAATCTCATTCAGCGGAATATATAGAATTCCAAACAATTCATTCACAGGAAGAAATTTTCCGCCCATATTCTGTCCATGTTTTACAATAAAATCCCCGTACTCTTCATCCTGTGCCGGCGGTATTGACGGCTCAGCATGAATGCCCGGGGGGTTTTCCTGCTGTATCTGCACTTCAAAATCGTCAGGTCCGAACATTACTGTCCTCCCTGGATTTTTTATACATGATATGCACAATATATGCTCTTTATGACAATTCTAACCTTTACTGTTCAGACTGATATTCGCTTCCTGCTTTTGTTTCTTCACAACAGTCAGTAATAATATAATTCCAGCCACAGTTGTAAAAATACTGATAAACTGCGAAGTCGACAATACTCCTACGCTTCCTCTTTCAATATCTCCTCTGAAAAATTCGATCACAAATCTTCCTATACTGTAGAAAATAAGATAGCAGGCAGCCACCTGTCCATCTGCTTTCTTATGCTTTGCCACATAAAGCAGCAGCAGAAAATGGGCAAAATCCAAAAAACCGGAATAAATCTGTGTCGGGATCAGAGCAACATTGTTGGGTGCAAAATCTGAATTTGTAAACGTAACCGCCAGAGGCCCTGAAGTTTCTTTCCCATAACAGCAGCCTGCCAGAAAGCATCCAATCCTGCCAAATCCCTGTGCCAGTGCAATGGATGGCATCATCAGATCAAAATACTCCAGAAATTTCAACTTCTTTATCCTGCAGTACAGCCAGCCCACCAAAATTCCTCCGATGATTCCTCCATATACCACAAATCCATCTGATCCTATGATCTGCCTTGGATTCTGCAGAAATTCCCTCCAGTTGGTGATCCAGAACAAAATCTTCGCAGATGTAAATCCACCAATGGCGCACCACACTACCAGATAAAAAATATGTTCACATGCAAGTTTCAGTTTACGCGCTCTCTGCTCAGCCACAAACCAGGCAGCCAATACTCCCATGGCAATCATAAATCCATAACCATATACCGTCAACGGTCCTATATGCAACAATTCATTATGCATGTCTCAAATCCTCTCAAATTTTAAAATACTTCCTGTCACTCTCTCATTTTATTTATTATTCACAGTCGGATTTCCCAAATAAACCTTCAAAAACCTCCAGCAATTTTTCATTTGCATAATCATTGGCTTCATTCTCATGTACCGCTTCCGCATCTGCTTCTCCGCAGATATCCACACCGGCAATCTTTCCACTGCTTTCTTTTGCACATTCCAATACAGTCTGTACACCGGACACCAAAGTTGTCAGCCTCATATCCCCCTGGCTCCATGTCGTCTGTGCATCCTCTGTACAAAGCACATCTTTATCAACAGATATATATAATGGAAGGAATTTTTCAGCATCTTCCTGTAAACCTTCCGATTTTCTCCAATTACATACTTCACTGACTGTTTCCCTGAGAAACCAGTTTCTCTCTTCATCATTCATCACCTGAAGTTTCTCTCTGGAGAGAAATATCACTCTGTCCTTCAGATTCTCATCTACCTGCTCATAGGCTGCTTCATCCGGTCCCACAAGGATCACATATTTCAGATTCTCCAGTTCCTCCAACGCTGCCGCGATCCATCCTCCACACGACAAAATCCCACCAAAAGCCGGAGGCTGCATATCTGTATGATTATCGTATACCAGCAGACAGAACGGTTGATCCATTCTTGTCAGCCAAAGTCTTGTCATATAGTGATAATTGCCGGAATCAATAAAATGGATTCCGGCAGTTGGATAATTTTCTGTTCGTTTATTAATCTCTGCGATTGCTTCCTCATCACAATAGCAGTTTGTCCCACAGACATCCTGAAGCTCAATCCAGGATACCTGTCTGTTTTTCCAGAATTCTTCTTCTCTGTAAATTCCGGAGAAATTCATCAGTACAATGGGATTCTGTTCCTGCATATTTCACTCAGTCCTTCCATTCTTCCAGCGGTTCATCATGATTTTTCAGCATTTCCCGGATTTCTCTGCCGGGACTTTCCACGCCTTCATCCGGAGTCTGCATCTCTGCATCCAGAATCTGCTGCATCTGCAGTCTTCCCGGTTTCTATTTCCATCTCCGCTTCCTGAACCTGAGAATCTGTATCTTGCTTCCATTCTGTTTCATCTTCATTTAAAGATTTATCCTGCACTTTTTCGTCCAGACCTGCATCTGCCGGGTCATCCCATGGTTTCTCTTTGCCATTCTCTTCCTGTTCTTTTTCAGCACAGAGTTTTTCGGATTTTTTCATTCCAAGACGAATCATGATCAAAAATACAATGTCTGCCACTCCATCAGCAGTCAGAATAATTCCGGAAAACAGGATCATCCGGGTTACACTCAAAAAAGAATAGAGCAACATGGAAACACCCAGCGCAATAAATACCAAACAGCCAATAAGAATAATCTTCCAGCGTCCTCTCTGGGCTTTTTTCAGTCTGTAACTTCCCTTTATCTTCCAGATACTGTCAACCAGTACCAAGGCTCCCAGTAAATATGGCAGGATTTTGATCACGATCTGCGGTGTAAAGAAAAGAAAAATTCCAAGCACCATGACGATCACACCTGTAAACAGATCAAGAATCGTTGCCTTTTCCTTCTCAGCTGTATAAATAACAATATGATAAATACCGGAAGCGATCATTACCAGTCCGAATACAATCTTGCAGATAATGTTTACGGTCTGGTCCGGAACCAGGAGCAGACACAGACCAAATGCCAGATAAAAAACCGATGATAAAATCTCGCTTTTTAAAAAATCAGAAACTTTTTTCCCCATAACCTTTTCCTCCTGACTGTATGATAGCAAGCCCACACCCACTCTTATTGCTTTTCGCAATCTCCGCAGGGGACTTACTTGATTCGGTTAAAAATACTATTCCATTTCTTCTATTAAAATAGTATAACTTCTTTCTTTCTCTTCGTCCACAGGCAACTGCATGACTTTGTGTAAAATTTGTGAATTTTTCCTTGCAGTTTTTTTAGTGCGTATTATAATTATAGCGATACTCATAAATAATACATTTGAAAGTATTGCTATAAATAAAACTATGTCATAAAATGGATATTTTTCCATAGGAAGGATTTATTTTGAAAAAACAACCAAAGAATAAAGTTTTATTTCTTATCCCTGTCGGTGTTATACTCGCCGGTGCAGTGATTTTTTTATGCACCCGCGGAAATGAGAATGATTCTGTCTGTAAAGAAAATGTAGCCCGCCTTCAGGCTCTGGAAAATTCAGACATTTCACAGACAGAAGAACAGCTTCAGGCTCTGAAACAGACAACCGGCATTTCTTCCGGTTCTGATGCTTCAGACGGTTCTGGATCTACCCTGTTAAGTGATGTAGAAATCCGACAGGTTTTTGCCGGAAACGTCATCATCGGTGACTCTATCACAGAATCCATCGTAGAATACGGATATCTGGATACGGATGTGGTAGTCAGCAAACGAGGATTAAATGTAGGTGCAGCCGATGATCAGATCAGTACGGCAATTGCTCTGAATCCCTCTCATGTATTCATGGCATTTGGTTCCAACGACCTGGAAATATATGGTTCGGCTTCATCAGAATTTATTGATGCATACAGGACGCAGATAAAGAAAATCCAGACAGCCTTACCGGATGTCCCAATTTATATCAACTGCATTCTGCCGATTACTGATGAAGCGATCGCACAGACTCCTGATCTTGGATATTACCCTGATTATAATGAAGGACTTATCAAACTCTGTCAGGAAATGGGATGTACCAATTCAACGATTGTAACAGACAGTTCAGAGAATCTGTATGAACCGGACGGTGAACATGTGATTCAGGACTACTATCCCAAATGGCTGACAAATATGGCACAGATTGCGGGGTTAAAGGCATGAAAAATTATTTACATATTTTTATCAAAGGTGCATTTGTTCTTTTCCTTATCGCATATCTGACTGTCCTGTATACCTCCGACAGCGCAAAGAATGTACCCATGGAACAGATTGCACAGACTATGGAACAGGATTCTGATATCACTTCTTTAAATAAAGAAGCACGTTCTGATCTGAAACATTATTATCAGACAGATGACCGCAATATTGACGGTTATTTCTTCTACAAAGCCGCTTCACCCATGGCAGTAGAAGAAATCTGTATTATGAAGGCCACTGACAATACCCAGGCAAATACTTTGCTTGAAAATGCAAACGCCCATCTCTCCGGTCAGAAGCAGGTATTTGAGGGCTATGGCACAGATCAGATGGCTCTTCTGAACAATGCAGTTGTTGGAAAAAAAGGAAACTATGTATATTATATGTGCGGCGCAGACGCACAGAACTGGCGCACTGCCTTTCTTTCCATGATATAAGCATTTTACTTTAATCCTCGTAACTGTTCCGCATTTTACGCTAATGGACTGCAGAACCATTACTATGGCAGTCCTCTTAATAATACCGTTAAGAGAAAATGCAGTTAAGAGAATTACTATAATATTCATAATATCCAGATTGGAGAACTTTTAATATGGTATTCAACAGTATATTTTTTATATTCTGCTTTCTTCCGGTTTTCATGCTGATCTACTACCTGGTACCGGGAAAGCTCCGCAATCTGCTGCTGTTTTTGGGCAGTCTGATCTTTTATGCCTGGGGAGAACCTGTATATGTGATCCTCATGCTGTTTTCCAGTATCTTCAACTATTATATGGGTACAGAACTGGAACGTTTATATTATGACGACAGGAAACAGAAAATTAATCTGATTTTCTCGATCATTATAAATCTTGCAGTACTTGTGTTTTTTAAATATTATGGTTTCTTACTTAACACAATCGGAGGAATCATCGGTATCCATATCCCTCATCCGGAGCTTTCGCTGCCGATAGGACTTTCTTTCTACACTTTCCGTAATTTGTCCTATCTTTTTGATATTTATTTAAGCAAGGTCAGTGCGCAGCGAAATTTCCTGACCTTTGCCGTATACAGCACAATGTTTCCTTATACCTCTGCCGGACCAATCGTACGATATACGGATATAGAGACGCAGCTGAAGCAGCGCACCATCAATATCTCCAAATTCGGTACCGGTGCAGAGCTTTTTGTCAAAGGTCTTGCAAAGAAAGTTCTTCTGGCAGATAATCTCTCGGTTTTATACAGCAGTATCTGTGGTCATCCACAGATGTCTGTATTTACTTCATGGCTTGGCATTCTGGCTTATACAATGCAGCTTTATTTTGACTTCAGCGGCTATTCGGATATGGCCATCGGTCTGGGAAAAATGCTGGGATTTGATTTTAATAAGAACTTTGATTATCCCTATATTTCCACCAGTGTTTCTGAATTCTGGAGACGCTGGCATATTTCTCTTGGAAGCTGGTTCAGAGATTATATTTATATCCCGCTTGGCGGTAATCGGGTCTCCACTCTGAAACATATCCGAAATATCCTTGTGGTATGGGCACTTACCGGTCTGTGGCATGGTGCAAGCTGGAATTTCGTACTATGGGGTGTTTATTACGGACTCTTCCT
>ERZ835541.3020-NODE-3020-length-12406-cov-3.430815_pt1 | contig 12406 bp, 9 predicted proteins | sample MGYA00519945_ERZ835541 | MGnify/ENA primary metagenome ERZ835541 (study PRJEB31850, sample SAMEA3708780) | human gut metagenome | biome: human gut; feature: human-associated habitat; material: faeces | place: China | collected 2014 ...
CGGCTCTGCGGGAAATTATAGGTGCGGATTTTTTCGTTGCGCATGCCGCTGCCGACCTGGCTGCGGCGCTCGGACGAGACGGCCGACTCGATGCGCTCCTGCTCGAGCTGGTAGAGCTTCGAGGAGAGCATCATCATGCAGCGCTCGCGGTTCTGGAACTGGCTGCGCTCCTCCTGACAGGCCACGACGATGCCGGTCGGCCTGTGGATGAGACGCACGGCAGACGACGTCTTGTTGATGTGCTGGCCGCCCGCGCCGGACGAGCGGTAGACCTGCATTTCGATGTCCTCCGGCCGGAGGTCGACATCGGCCTCCTCCATCTCCGGCAGGACGGCGACCGTCGCCGTGGACGTGTGCACCCGCCCGCCGGACTCCGTCTCGGGCACGCGCTGCACGCGGTGCACGCCGGACTCGAACTTCAGCCGGGAATAGGCCCCCGCGCCGCAGATCATGAAGTCCGCCTCCTTGATGCCGCCGAGCTCCGTCTCGTTATAATTCAGCAGCTCCACGGTCCAGCCGCGCGCGGCGGCATAGAGGCTGTACATCCGGAACAGGCTGTGCGCAAACAGGGCGCTCTCCTCGCCGCCCACACCGGGCCGGATCTCAAGGATGACATTCTTTTCGTCGTTCGGATCATGGGGCAGCAGCAGAACTCTAAGCTCCTGCTCGAGTGCGGCGGCGCGCTTCTTTGCGCCGGTCAGCTCCTCCTGGCACAGGGCCTTCAGCTCGGCGTCGGCCTGCCCGGCCATCAGCTCCGCCGCATCCTGCATATCCCGCTGCGCCGCGCAGTAGGCGCGGTAGGCTGTGACGACCGGGGCCAGCTCCTTCTGCTCGCGCAGCCACGCCGCCGCCTTTTTCGGGTCGGCGTAAAAATCCGGCTGCTCCGCGCGGGCGCACAGCTCCTCATAGCGGTCCTCGACCTGTTTCAGCTTATCCAGCATGCTCCACTCTCCGTATTTGATCCTTGTCCTTATTCTAGCAGATTCCCGGCCTCTTGTCTACCGTAGATGTTGAAGATGACCTCCGCCGTATCCGTCAGCTGCGCGGTCTGCGCCAGCGCCTCTGCGCCTCGCTTCGTGATGCGCCAGACATGCGGCGTCATATACAGCAGGTCGTGCACGCTCTGCGCATCCGGCAGGGAGAATGAAAAGCGCAGCGTCTGCGTGTGCAGCAGCCCAAAGCCCGGCAGCGCCGGGTGGAGTATCTTTTCCTTCTCTACATGCGCGGAATAGATGATGGACTTCAGCCCCGGAAGATGGCCCTGCCCCGCCAGCACCTGCACAAAGATGCCGCCCGGCCGCAGCACGCGGAAGAACTCCGCCCCGGCCGTCAGGGCGAACATGGACAGCACGCAGTCGAACCCGCCGTCCGCAAACGGCAGATGGGCCGCCGTGGCCGTGAGCCAGTGGGCGCCGCGGTCGCGCGCCGCGGCATAGCGCACGGCGTCGCGGGAGATATCGATCCCCCAGCGCTCCGGGATCCAGCCGAGCTGCGAGAGGTAATAGCCCTCACCGCAGCCCGCGTCCAGCACGGAAGCCGCCGCCGGGCAGAAGCGCCGCACAAGGTCTGCCAGTGCTCCGGCAATGGGCGCATACCAGCCCGCATCCAGAAATGCGCGCCGCGCAGCGACCATCTCCCGCGTGTCGCCGGGATGGCGCGAGTGCTTCTGCGTCACCGTCAGAAGGTTTACATAACCCTGCCTTGCCACATCAAAGCAATGCCCCTGCACGCAGCGCCATGCCGCGCCCTGCGGCGCGAGCGCCGCCCCGCATACGGGGCAGATCACCTGGATCATTGTCGTTTCCTTTCAGGGCTGCACCGCATCCCTGCATCTTCCCTGCATAATGCGGTGCTGCCCTCTTCAATAATTCATCGGTTTCCGCGCATACTACCCCGGAGACGAATTTCTTCTGTTCTGGGAGGTGGCTGCATGAAACGGCTGTTATGCCTGCTTGCCGCGCTGGCCGCCCTGCTGCCGCGCGGCCATGCGGCGGAGCCCCGCTGCGTGGCGCTGACGTTTGACGACGGACCGTCGGGCGCGCTTACGGAGCGCCTGCTGGACGGGCTTGCCGCACGCGGCGTGCATGCGACGTTCTTTCTCTGCGGCTACCGGATCGATCTGTATCCGGAGCTGGCCGCGCGCATCGCCGCCGAGGGACACGAGACCGGCACGCACGGCGACACGCATTCGTATTTTACTTCCATGAGCCGCGCCGAGGTCTGCCGCGACCTTTCCGAGGCCCGCCGCAAGCTCATGGAGGCAACGGGCCGCGCGCCGACGCTGCTGCGCCCGCCGGGCGGGCTGTATGACGCGGCCGTGCTGCAGCAGACGGCCTGCGCCGATCTTCCTGTCATCCTCTGGTCCGTCGACCCGGAGGACTGGCACGTGCACGATGCCGACGCCGTGACGGCGCATATCCTGCGCCACGCGGAGCCGGGCTCCGTGATTCTGATGCACGACCTGACGGACTCGAGCGTGACGGCCGCGCTGCGCGTGGTCGACGCGCTGCAGGCGCAGGGCTATGAATTCCTGACCGTTTCCGAGCTGGCCGCGCGCAGCGGCACGGCGCTCAGGCCGGGTCAGGCATACTGCAGCTTTCCGCCGTGAAAAACGCCTCGATGTCCGTGCGGGACGCGGCGAGCGAGCCCTGCACAAAGCCGGGCTTTCCGCCGCCCCGGCCCTGCAGCGCAGCGTTGAGCCGCTTTACAAGGCCGCGCAGGTCGCCCGACGGGTCGGCCATGGCATAGTGCCACGCGCCGTCCTGCCCGGCAAACACGGCGCAGCGCGCTCCGTTCGCCCGGACCATGGCGTCCGCCAGACGGCGCACGCTCTCCGGCGGCATAGGCGGCTCAAAGCGGAGCGTCTGCCCGTCCTGTGCCAGCAGGGCAAACAGGCGGTCCTCCAGCGCGGCGGCGCGCTGCTGCGCCTCCGTCCGCTCGGAGGCCAATCGTGCCACGGCAGCCGCAGTCTGCACGGGCTTTGCCGACAGGCGGACGGAGATGTCGCGGTTTTGGGCGCAAAGGGCGTTCAGCACGGCAAGGGCACGGCCGCCGCAGGCCATTTCAATGCGCGAGCCGCCGCGGAAATGCGTCGTGCTGAACAGCTTGATGAGGCCGATCTCGCCCGTGCGGGCCACATGGGTGCCGCAGCAGGCGCACAGGTCGATGTCCCCGAACTGCACGAGGCGCACCGCGCCCGTCAGCGCTTTTTTGCTGCGGTATGGGAGGTGCGCCAGCTCGTCCGGCTCCGGATACCAGATATGCGGCGCAAAATCGGCCCAGACGGCCTCGTTCGCGGCGCGCTCCAGCTCCTGCAGGGCCTGCTCGTCCACCTCGCCGTTAAAATCGATCGTCACGAGGTCCGCACCGAGGTGGAAGCCGACGTTCTCATAGCCGAAGCGCGCGTGGATGAGGCCGGAGACAAGATGCTCACCGGAGTGCTGCTGCATGAGGTCCAGCCGCCGCGCCCAGTCGATCTCGCCCGTCACGTCTGCACCGACCGGCAGAGCCGCCGTGCAGCGGTGCAGCACCGTCTCGCCGCGCAGGAACGTCTCCGTGACGTCCGCGCCGCCGAGCGTGCCCATGTCGCAGGGCTGGCCGCCGCCCGTGGGATAAAAGATCGTGCGGTCCAGCTCCACGAGCCAGCCGTTTTCGCTCTCCTCGCAGGAGAGCACGCGCGCCTGCAGCCGCCGGGCGTGCGAGTCCGTTTCATAGATGCGGATCGTGTTCAAGGTTTTCCACTCCGTTTTTCGGTTTTTCTTCTATTTTACCATAAGATCGCAAAAAACAAAAGGGATTTTTCCGCGGTTTCGCTTGACAAACACGCCGCGCGGCAATATGATAAGAGATAGGGCCTTTTCAAAAATTTTCAGCCCAAAAGGAGGGAACGTCATGGATGCTGGGAGTGGCAATGGTACTGGCGTAGGCCGAAGTACGAAAAAGGACGCCCGCGTCCATGCGGTGCGTTCCCGTTAATCATTCGATATTCGGCCTGCCGTGCCCGCTTCCGAATCTCTGACCGTACTATGAAGAATCAGGAGGGAACCGGAAAATGGCAGATCACACCGTAACCGTAGAGAGCACGCTTGAGGCGCTGCTCGTGGAAAAAAAGTATTCCACGATCCGCGACATTCTATCCACGATGAATCCCGCGGATATCGCCTCGGTCTTTGACGGGCTGGAGGAATCCCGCCTGCCGCTGCTGTTCCGGCTGCTGCCGAAGGAGCTGGCGGCCGAGACGTTCGTCGAAATGGAGCCGGACGCGCAGGAGCTGCTCATCCGCGGCTTTTCGGACTCCGAGCTGCGCGAGGTGCTCGACGAGCTGTATGTCGACGATGCCGTCGATATCGTGGAGGAAATGCCCGCAAATGTCGTGCGCCGCATCCTCTCGCAGGCGGACCCCGACATGCGCAAGGACATCAACGAGATCCTGCGCTACCCCGAGAATTCCGCAGGCTCCATCATGACAACGGAGTATGTCTCGCTGCGCCCCGGCATGACCGTGGAGGAGGCCATCCTCCGCATCCGCCGCACGGGCGTCGACAAAGAGACGATCTACACCTGCTACGTCACCAAGAACCGCACGCTCATCGGTCTCGTCTCCGTCGAGGACCTGCTGCTGGCGCAGGACGACGACGAGACCGTCGACAAGATCATGGAGACGAACGTCATCTCCGTCCATACGCACACCGATCAGGAAGAAGTTGCCCGCATGTTCTCGAAATACAACTTCCTCGCCCTGCCGGTCGTGGACACGGAGAACCGCATGGTCGGCATCGTGACCTTCGACGACGCCATGGACGTCATGGAAGACGAGGCCACGGAGGACATGGAGATCATGGGCGGCATGACGCCGTCGGACAAGACGTATCTCCGCTCGTCCACGTTCGACCTCTTCAAGCACCGCATCCCCTGGCTCATGCTGCTGATGGTCTCGGCCACGTTCACGGGCCTGATCATCACGCATTTTGAAAGCGCGCTGGCCGCGCAGGTCGCACTGACGGCCTTCATCCCCATGCTCATGGACACGGGCGGCAACTCCGGCTCGCAGTCCTCCGTCACGGTTATCCGCTCGCTGTCGCTCGGCGAGATCGAGTTTTCCGATCTGCCGCGCGTCGTGTGGAAGGAGATCCGCACGGCCGTGCTCTGCGGCATCTCGCTGGCGGCCGCCTGCTTTGCCAAGATCATGCTTGTCGACCGGCTGATGCTCGGCAACAAGGATGTCACCTGCCTCGTTGCGCTGGTCGTATGCGCCACCATGGCGCTGACGGTGCTCGTGGCCAAAGTCATCGGCTGTGTGCTGCCGATGCTGGCCAAGAAGGTCGGCTTCGACCCGGCCGTCATGGCAAGCCCGTTCATCACGACGATCGTCGACGCCCTGTCGCTGCTGATCTACTTTGGCATTGCGAGCGTCCTGCTGCTGAACTGAAAAACACGATCCCGGATGCAGCCGCATCCGGGATGTTTTTTTATACATTATATGCCTGGTCGGGGCATTGGCAGAGTGGAAAGTTCAGGCTGCCAGATTTGTCATTGCGAGGCCCCAAAGGGGCCGTGGCAATCTCGCGGCATATGCTTGGACAACAGGAAGGCCTTGGCGAAAACGTAACTGCCTTCCCGAGATTGCCACGGGCGCAAAGCGCCCTCGCAATGACAAATCGGAGGCTATCGCCGTTTTAACGGTAGTCTGTACGAATCGGCAGCACATAGCTGGCAGTCACGCAAAAAGCGCGCCCCGGGGCCGGGGCGCGCAGATTCTTTTCCGCTTCAGCGCTTGATGTGGGCGAAGTTGCCCATGGTCTCCTTCACGGAGCTGAGGTAGGCAAATGAGCCGGGGAACTGCTGGATGATGCGCTGGAACGCCACGATCTGGTGGCGATTCACAACGCAGATGAGAAGCGTCTTATTCGAATGCGTGAAGCCGCCGACGGCCGGGATCTCCGTGACACCGTGCTTCATATGCTTGAGCAGCTCGGTGGAAAGCTCCTCCGGCTTATCCGTGACGATCTCGAATTTCACGGCCTCCTTGAAGCCCTTGATCATCGTATCGCCGACGTGGCTGGACAGGAAGCAGTAGATCAGGCAGAGAATGACCGGCTCGATCTTGAAATCATAGACGAAGTAGGACAGGGCCGCGACGATGGCGTTGATGGCAAACACGATCCAGATGATATGCATCTCCGGGCGGACATGGTGGACGAGCGCCGCCAGCAGGTCCGTGCCGCCGGTGCTGGAGTCGCGGCGCATGACCATGCCATAGCAGAAGCCGCTGATGACGCCGCCCGCGATGGGCGCAAGGATCGTGCTCGTGCCGGTAGTCGTATGGTACTCAAACGGCGCGAGGTTGACATAATCCAGCGCCAGCAGCACGACGGAAAACACGACTGCAAACGTCGCGGACAACACGGCATAGCGGTGGTCTACGATATAATACGTCAGCAGGACGAGCGGGACGTTGATGAGGATCGTCATATAGCCGACCTTAAAATGGAACACATGCTGGATGATGGTCGCGATGCCCGGCAGGCCGGACGGCGCGAACTCGTTGGGGAACACGAAGATGTGGTAGCTCAGGGCAAGCAGACAGGCGCAGAACACGATGACCAGATAATCCTGCACAGTATGCCATTTTTTCATTGGAAAAGCCTCCCGGGGTTAATTTCACAAGCAAGAACACCTATATCTTACTAAATTTTATCAAAAAGTCAACCTCGGTTTTCCGATCAGCAGCACAGAAAGGTCGTTGACGTTCGTGCCCGTCGGGCCGGTACGCAGCAGGCCGCCGGTCTGCGCCAGCGCATGCCAGGCGTCGTTATCATCCAGCCACGCCTCCGCCGTGCGGCCGAGAGCGCGCAGAATGGCCGCCGTCCGGCCGTCGGCATAGCCGCCCGCGGCATCCGTCGGCCCGTCCGTGCCGTCGCTGCCGAAGCTGAACACGGCGGCGTCCGAAAGTCCCTCCAGCCCCGGCGCGGCCGCGAGCGCCAGCTCCTGGTTCCGCCCGCCGAGACCGCTGCCCGTCACATGGACGACGGTCTCGCCGCCCGCCAGCAGGGCAAGCGCCTTCCCACGGCCCACATGATACTGCGCGGCCGCCGAAAGGAAGCGCCCGGCCTCCCGCGCCTCGCAGCTCAGGCGGTCCGTCAGCACGAACGGCGCATAGCCGAGCCTGCGGCACGTCTCCTCCGCCGCGGCACACAGCAGCCGCACGCCGCCGACCACATGCCAGCGGGCGTTTTCCAGCAGCTTGGGCGTCTCCTGCCGGAGCAGGGCCTCCAGCGCGGCATCCGGCAGCAGGCCCGCCTGCGCGGCGGCCTCCAGCGCCTCTCCGCTCGTCGAGGGATCCGGCACGGCGGGGCCGGAGCCGATGACGTCCGGCCGGTCGCCCAGCACGTCCGACAGCAGGATGGATACAACGCGCGCCGGGGCGCAGTGCTGCGCAAAGCGGCCGCCCTTCACGGCGGAAAGACGCTTGCGCACGGCGTTCATCGCCACGATATCCGCCCCGCTGCGCAGGAGCCGCTGCGTGATCTCCCGCAGGCGCGCCTCCGGCACGAGCGGCAGCTCGAACAGGGCGCTGGCTCCGCCGGACAGCAGCACAAGGACAGTATCCTCCGCCGTCAGCCCCTGCGTGAGCGCCAGCGCACGGCGCGCCGCAGCAAAGGCCCGCGCATCCGGCACGGGGTGCCCGGCCTCCGCCAGCTCAAGCGGCGGGAGCGCCCCGCCGAGATGGCCGTCCTTGGTAATGACAATCCCCCACCAGACAGGCACACAGGCACAGGCGGCCTGTGCCATGGCCCACGCCGCCTTTCCCGCCGCAAGGAGCACGATCCTGCCCGTCAGCCGCTCCGCTGCCAGCACCTCCCGCACAAGCCGGCCCGGCTGCGCGGCCGCAACGGCCTCGCGCAGGATCGTCTCCGCATCCTCGCGCATCGTCTGCATGCATATCACCCTCTTTTTCTCCAGTATAGCGAACGCAGAATAGGATTGTCAAGAGCTAAGGGAAGCTCTGATTCAATCAGCAAGAGCGGATGGCGAGAGATTTTTCGTCGAGTCGAGGTTTGGAAAGTGCAGGCATACTTTATGTACGTCAAGCTTTTCGAACCGATGGATCGGCGGAAAAGCCCCGTCATACGCCGCAGATGATTGAGGCAGAGCTTCCCCAAAAACAGGACTTGCAATTTCGAACACTTCGGAGTAAAATGGAGCGTATTTTGAGACGCGGGAGGGACGGGACATGATCCTCTATGAAGATGCGCAGCTCGTCGTGTGCTGCAAGCCGCGCGGCGTGCTTTCCGCCGCGGACAGCTCCGGGCAGGAGAGCATGGCTGCGCTGCTCGCGCCGCGCACGGTCTTCCCGGTGCACCGGCTCGACCGCGACGTGCCCGGCGTGATGGTCTTTGCCAAGACCCGCGAGGCGGCGGCCTTTCTCTCGGCGCATCTCACGGCCGGCAAGGAATATCTCGCGCTGGCCGAGGGCGCGCCGTGCAAAGAGCCGGAGGAGCTTTATGACCTGCTGTTCCACGACCGCGCGCGCAACAAGACCTACGTCGTGCGGCGCACGCGGGCCGGGGTGCGCGAGGCACGCCTGATCTGCACGCCGCTGCGCCTGCTGCCGGACGGCCGCGCCGCATTGCACCTGCAGCTGCTCACGGGCCGGACGCACCAGATCCGCGTTCAGCTCGGCTCGCGCGGCTGCCCTGTCTGCGGCGACCGGAAATACGGCGCGCAGGCCGCGCCGGGCGGCATTGCCCTCTATGCCTGGCGGCTGCGCGTGCCGCACCCGGACGGGCGCAGCCTCACGTTCTGCCTGCCGGAGGAGCTGCTGCCGGATGAGCTGCGGGAACTTCCGGTTTTCCCTGCAGAACCCTTGTAAAATCCGGGGTTTTCTATTATAATATAGAAGGAGAGTTTTGGCCGCTGACCCAGAGTTTTTCCGGCGTGCGGTCAACTGTGCGGCTTTCCGAAGCAGGAGGAATGAATATGGCAAGCAATCTCAAACGGCTGGACAGCTACCTTGTCCCCGGCAAGCACATCCATCTGATCGGCATCGGCGGCGTTTCCATGCGTCCGCTCGGACTGGTGCTGCGCGGCATGGGCATCACGGTCACCGGTTCGGACATGAACGCCTCCGTCTCCACCGACGAGCTGGTCGCCAAGGGCATCGAAGTGCACATCGGCCACCGCGCCGAGAATATTCAGGGCGCGGACTGCATTATCCGCACGGCCGCCGCCCACAACGACAATCCCGAGGTCGCCGCGGCCCGTGCGCAGGGCATCCCCGTGTTTGAGCGGGCGCAGGCCTGGGGCGTGATCATGCGCGAATATAAAAACGCCATCTGCGTGTCCGGCACACACGGCAAGACCACCACGACCGGCATGCTGACGCATATTTTCATGCAGGCACAGCGCGACCCGACCGTTATGATGGGCGGCTATCTCCCGCTGCTGCACGCAGGCCACCGCGTCGGCTCCGGCGACACCATTATCATGGAGAGCTGCGAATACTGCGACTCGTTCCTGAATTTCTACCCCACCGTCGCCATCGTGAACAACATTGAGGCCGACCATCTGGACTATTTCAAGGACCTAGACGCCGTGAAGCGCTCGTTCCGCAAATTTGCGGGCCTCGTGCCGCGCACGGGCCACGTCATCGCCAACGGCGACGATGCAAATACCGTGCAGACGCTCTCGGATCTGCACTACCTCTCCTTTGGCATCGATGCGCACAACGATATCCACCCCGAGGGGCTTTCCGAGGACCTGCGCTCGTTTGACATTATCTGCTTCGGTAAGCGCTACTGCCATGTGGACCTGCAGGTCTACGGCCGCCACAATGTCTATAATGCGCTGGCCGCCGCAAGCGCCGCATGGGTCATGGGCGTGGACGGCGCGGATGTCGCCGCGGGCCTTGCCTCGTTCCACGGTGCGGGCCGCCGCATGGAGTTCAAGGGGACGTACCACGGCGCGGACGTCTATGACGACTATGCCCACCACCCCGGCGAGCTGCACGCCCTCATCGACGCCGTGGCCCACATGGGCTATCAGCGCGTGATCCTCGCGTTCCAGCCGCACACCTACACGCGCACGAAGGCCCTGTTCGACGATTTTGTCCGCGAGCTCAAGCGCGTGGACGTCGCCGTTCTGGCCGAGATCTACGCCGCCCGCGAGAGCAACACCATCGGCATCTCCTCCCGCGATCTGGCGCGCTGCATTCCCGGCAGCGTCTACTTTGAGACGCTCCCTGAGGTCACGGCCTATCTCCGCGGGGCTGCGCAGAAGGGCGACCTGATCCTGACCGTCGGCGCAGGCGACATCTACAAGGCCGGAGAGGCCCTTCTGAAGGAAGAATAACATTCAAATAAACCAACAATACCGCAGCACAAAGGAGTTTCTATGGAAAAGTATGATCTGATCATTGTTGGTGCCGGTCCTGCCGGCATCTTTACGGCCGTCGAGCTGTTCCGCCGCGGCGCACACAAGAAGATTCTGATGGTCGAAAAGGGCCAGAGCGTGGAAAAGCGCTCCTGCCCGAAGAGCAAGACGCAGAAATGCGTGAACTGCCAGCCCTGCAACATCACGACCGGCTTCTCCGGCGCAGGCGCGTTCTCCGACGGCAAGCTCTCGCTGAACCACGAGGTCGGCGGCGATTTCCCGAACCTCGTCGGCCCGGACTTTGCCCAGTCCCTCATTGACTATACGGACCAGATCTACCTGGAATTCGGCGCGGACCCCCATGTGGAGGGCGTGTCCGACCCCGATAAGATCCGCATCATCCGCCGCCGCGCCATTCGCGCAGGCCTGAAGCTCGTCGACTGCCCCATCCGCCACCTCGGCACCGAAAAGGCGCAGGAGCTCTACCTTGCGCTGGAGAACGACCTGCGTGCCAAGGGCGTCGACATGCTCTTCGGCCACAGCTGCGTCGATCTCGTGCTCGATGGCCCGCTGTGCAAGGGCGTCATCGTGGAGCCGACGCGCGGCGGCACGCGCGAGACGATCTATGCCGACGACGTCGTCATTGCGGCAGGCCGCCGCGGCGCGGAATGGCTGGAATCCCTGTGCGCGAAGTACGACATCGCCCATCAGCCGGGCACCGTGGACATCGGCGTGCGCGTCGAGGTCCGCAACGAGGTCATGGAGGAGGTCAACAGCGTCCTCTACGAGTCCAAGCTCGTCGGCTATCCGCAGCCGTTCAAGAACAAGGTCCGCACATTCTGCCAGAATCCCGGCGGCTTTGTCAGCCAGGAGAACTATGACAAGAACCTCGCCGTCGTGAACGGCCACAGCTACAAGGACCTGAAGTCCGACAACACGAACCTGTCCATCCTGTGCTCGCACAACTTCACCTACCCGTTTAACCAGCCCATCGCCTACGCCCAGAAGGTCGGTGAGCTGACGAACATGCTGGCCGACGGCCACATTCTCGTGCAGCGCTTCGGCGATATCCTCGACGGCAAGCGCACCTGGCCGAAGGAGCTGGCGTTCTCGAACGTCCGCCCGACACTGCCGGACGCCGTCGCGGGCGACATCACCGCCGGTATGCCCTACCGCGCCATGATCAACATCATCGGCTTCATTCAGGCCATGGATCAGGTCGTGCCGGGCTTTGCCAGCTATGAGACGCTGCTGTACTCCCCGGAGCTGAAGTTCTACAGCAACAAGGTCAAGATGACCCCGGACCTCAAGACAAACGTGGCGCACCTGTACTGCCTCGGCGATTCGTCCGGCTGGACGCGCGGCCTGATGATGGCCTCCGCCATGGGCGTGCTCATGGGCCGCAAGCTCGCGGGCTATGAGGAACCGCTGCGCTGAATAGATCGGCGGAAAGCTCTGCGAGGCCGCCTGCCGTGCCCTGCCGTGCGTTGTAGGGGAGCGGACAGCCGGGCCCGGCGCTGCACGAACGATCCGTACAAGCTGCCGTTAAAACGGTAAAAACCAATTGCGTCTGTAGCGGCGCTCAGCGAGCGCCATTGGCAGTTGCAAATTTTGAAGCAGTTCCGCCGGCCATGCAGGTTCCCAGATTTGTCATTGCGAGGAGCGAAGCGACGTGGCAATCTCGTGCAGGCAGTTACGATTTCGCCGCGGCTTTCCTGTCATCCAGCCGGGTACTGCGAGATTCCCACGTCGCTTCGCTCCTCGGAATGACACGTCAGGCGGGTGCAGCGGTGCACCAGAGCACTTGCGCGGTTGAATGCTCCCCTACTGGGCGCTCAGGGAGCGCCGCTACATTGGCGTGTGCGGTCGGCGATCGTGTCACGAAACCTGCAGCCTGCAAGGCGGTCACTGACCGCCGCTACAGACGCAATTGGCGCGTGCCATTTTAACGATAGCCTTTCCAAATCGGCAGTGCCTTCCCGAGATTCCCACGTCGCTTCGCTCCTCGGAATGACACGTCAGGCGGGTGCAGCGG
>ERZ835541.3022-NODE-3022-length-12383-cov-8.357803_pt1 | contig 12383 bp, 10 predicted proteins | sample MGYA00519945_ERZ835541 | MGnify/ENA primary metagenome ERZ835541 (study PRJEB31850, sample SAMEA3708780) | human gut metagenome | biome: human gut; feature: human-associated habitat; material: faeces | place: China | collected 2014 ...
GGAATAGTTGAGATACTAACGGAGCTTTCCAAAGCCGTCTGTCTGCTTCTGTAACATTGTGAAAAATACGCATATTGGATAAGCCTATGTGCGTATGTTGAGAATAGATAGCTGACTAAGGGGGCTGATAACTTGGCTAAAAAAGAACCTGCACAATATATCGTAGAACGGGAATTTTTAGGTAAATTTTCCGTAGAGGAATTGCTTGTCCGTATCGTGAAATCTCATGTAAAAAAAGGACTATCAAGAGGGTAAAACCCTTGAAAACAATGGAAAGAAGCCGTACTTTATGGTATAATATTATCATAGGTACGGCAGTTGAATAGGTGGAAAAATGATTTATCAAAAAGGTTCAAACTTATTTAACGTGGCTATTTATATCAGATTATCACGAGAGGACGGAGATAAGGAAGAAAGCGATAGTGTAGGAAATCAGAGAAAACTTTTAACAGAATATGTGAACAAGCATGATGACTTTATCTTATATGATGTTTATATTGATGACGGTTTTACGGGAACGAATTTTAATAGACCAGACTTTCATAGAATGATTGCTGACATTGAAGATAACAAGGTAAATTGTGTTGTTGTAAAAGACCTTTCCCGTTTCGGACGAGATTACATTGATACGGGGCGATATTTGGAAAGAATATTTCCAGAGCTTAATGTTCGTTTTATTTCTGTAACAGATAATATTGATAGTATGAAGCAGGCATACGATATGTTACTTCCTATTAAAAATATATTCAACGAACAGTATGCCAGAGATATTTCTAATAAAGTTCAAGCGACTGTAAAATCAAAGCAGAAAGCAGGAGAATTTATCGGAGCTTTTACAAGCTATGGTTATAAGAAATCTCCTGCAAATAAAAATAAACTTGTGATTGATGAATATGCGTCCGAAGTTGTAAAAAGAGTATTTACTATGTATGCACAAGGAATAGGGAAACAAAGCATTGCAAAAATACTAAATGCAGAGGGTATCCTTTGTCCGTCGGAATATAAAAAGCTCAATGGAGAAAATTACAAAAATTGTAATCGGTTAGAAAAAACTTCTTATTGGACTTATTCTACAATTAAAGTGATGTTGCAAAATGAGATTTATATTGGAAACATGGTACAAGGAAAGAAACATCAACGTATGAGAAGCAAACAGCGTCTAGTTGAGAAAGAAAACTGGATAAGGGTTGAAAATACACATGAACCGATTATAGACCGTCAACTGTGGGATAAGGTACAAAAACTGCTGACAAAAAAGCATAGGGATATTGATTTAGAAACAAATAAAAATATCTTTGCAGGTTTTATTAAGTGTGGCGATTGTGGTCGGGCAATGATGAAAAATTTCTGGCGACGTGCTGACGGAAGTAAGTCCTATTCATTCTATTGTGGAACTTACAAAAGAAGCGGAAAAGATTATTGCACTCCGCACACGCTCCCGTTTCAAGTATTGAATGATATTGTGCTGGGAGATTTAAAGCAGATTATCCGCAATGTAGAGAACTTGCAGGAACTTGTAAAATCACAATCTTTCACAGCAACAAAAATCAGAAAATCAACAGACATAGAACTGATAAAGTTAAAAGCAGAGCTTGAAAGAGTGAAGAAGTTGAAAAAGTCAATTTATGAAGATTACAAAGACGAACTGATTTCTAAAGAAGAATTTCTTTCTTATCGAGAGGACTATCAACAAAAAGAAACGCTTTACTCCAAACAGATTGAAACGCTGGAAGAAAAGAAAAAGGAAAGTGTAACAGAAGATGTTTTTGAAACACCGTGGTTAAGGCGGTTGTTGGAACTGAAAGACATTGAAGAATTAGATAGAGATATTATTGTGGAAATGATAGACCAGATAACAGTTTATGAAAACCGCAAACTTAAAATCTCATACAACTTCGGAAATGAACTGGAACATTTATTTTCAAGCGTTTACTGTGAGGACTTGGAGAAAAAGGCTATCTAATCTCAATACATTTCTAACTCCCCATATATATTGGGGAATACATATCACAATTTGCGTAAACTACAATCAGCACATGGTGGTGATGATCCGGGGAAGATTGGAATCAATCAGGCGAAGGAAAAGGATATCAATCTGGCGATTGCAAAGAAGCTAAAAGTTTGTCTGGAGAAGGCGGGATTTGAGGTTGTGATGACGCGGGAGGCGGACGAAAGTGTAAAGGGACCGGAGCAGGGAAATAAAAAGAGCACGGATATGAGAAACCGGTGTGCAAAGATCAGGGAGACAAAACCGGCGATGGCGGTCAGTGTTCATCAGAACAGTTACACGGAGGAGTATGTATCGGGACCTCAGGTTTTTTATTATACGACTTCGGCAGAGGGCAAGGAGATCGCCGGATGTATTCAGAATGTTATGAATAAAGAGCTGCAGATCGAAAGACCGCGGGAAATCAAGGCGAATGACACGTACTACATATTGAAACGGAGTGAAGCTCCGGCGGTGATCGTGGAATGCGGTTTTCTGTCGAATGAGAGGGAGGCAGCACTTTTAATTACAGATACCTATCAGCAGAAGGCAGCAGAATCGATTTGTGACGGTATCCAAAAATATTTTGCGGCAAAGATGTAAAGTATGCTTCCAAAAATATTTGATTTCAGATGAAAAAATTGGTGCGATATAACGATTGACAAAAAATTTTATTCGCCTTATAATTGTTCGACAACGAACAATCAGACAGGAGGTGAAGCGAAGATGGATTTTGGAGAAAAACGTGAAGTGGGCAGAGAGATCTTGTCATTATCCAATCTTTTATATCGAAAAATTGAGTACGATAAGAAAAAAAGTGGAATTTATGATCTCCAGTATGTCCAGGGCGGGATTATAAAGTATATTAAAGAAAATCCTCAAAAGGACATTTTTCCGCGGGATATTGTGAAGCGTTTCTGCCTTACACGCTCTACTATTGCCGGTATTTTGCAGAAAATGGAGCAAAATGGATATATTGAGATGCAGTCTTATCCGGGGGATGCGAGACTGAAGAAAATTGTTCTGACGGAAAAGGGCGATGAAGCCAGTGATCTTGTGAAAGAGCAGATCCGTAGAATGGAACGGCTGTTGGTAAAGGATATGACAGCGGATGATATTGACTGTCTGTTTCAGCTGACACAGAAGATTCGCGAGAACCTCATAGAAGATCTGGAATGTTCGATAAAAAACAAATGTTACGAAAAAAAAGATAATAAGGAGGCCAATCATGATTAAGAAACTGATGAAGAGCATCCGTGAGTACAAGAAGGATTCCCTTTTATCTCCGGCGATGGTCACGCTTGAAGTAATCATGGAAGTGATCATTCCGATGTTGATGGCAAGACTGATCGACTACGGTATTCAGGCACAGAACCTGGGATATATCTGGAAGATGGGTATTCTGCTTGCTGTCACAGCGATGATCTCACTGATGTTCGGTGTGCTTTCCGGTAAATTTGCCGCACGGGCATCTGCCGGATTTGCAAAGAACCTGAGAAAGGATATGTATTACAATGTACAGAATTTTTCTTTCTCCAATATTGATAAATTTTCAACGGCAAGTATCGTAACGCGTCTGACAACGGACGTTACCAACGTGCAGAATGCATATCAGATGATCATCCGTATGGCAGTCCGTGCACCGATCATGCTTGTTTTTTCTATGTTTATGGCATTTCAGGTAAATTCTGAGATGGCAGTGATTTTCCTGGCGGCGGCACCGATTCTTGGCATCGGACTGTATTTTATTATGACACATGCACATCCAGTATTTGAAAAAGTTTTCAAAACTTACGATAAACTGAACAATGTTGTGCAGGAAAATCTTCACGGAATCCGTGTTGTGAAATCTTATGTCCGTGAGGATCATGAGATTGAGAAATTTGAAAAAATTTCCACATCGATTTATAACGATTTTACATTTGCAGAAAAACTGATCGCATTCAATATGCCGCTGATGCAGTTCTGCATGTATGCATGTATGATTCTGATTTCCTGGTTTGGTGCAAAACTGATCGTTACAACCGGAAATGATCCGGTAAATGGTATGTCTACCGGTCAGCTGATGAGCCTTGTTTCTTATGCGATGCAGATTCTGATGAGTCTTATGATGCTGTCGATGGTATTTGTTATGATCATTATGTCCAGAGCATCTGCAGAGCGTATTGTAGAGATTCTTAATGAGAAAAGCGACCTTACAAATGGAGAATCTCCGGTAACAGAAGTAAAAGACGGTTCCGTTGTATTTGATCATGTAAGCTTCAGCTACACAGGGAAAAAGGATAAGATCTGTCTTTCTGATATTAATTTAAATATCAGATCCGGTGAGACGGTTGGTATCATCGGAGGAACCGGTTCGGCAAAGACAACGCTGGTTCAGCTGATCCCGAGACTTTATGATGTCACAGAAGGAAGCCTGAAAGTAGGCGGTCTGGACACAAGAAAATATGATCTGGAAGCTCTGCGTGATCAGGTAGCGATGGTTCTTCAGAAAAATGTGCTGTTCTCCGGAACGATCAAAGAAAACTTACGCTGGGGAAATGAAAATGCGACAGATGAACAGTTGATTCATGTCTGTCAGCTCGCCCAGGCTGACGATTTTATCCAGACATTCCCGGATAAATACGATACTTACATTGAGCAGGGCGGAAGCAATGTATCCGGCGGTCAGAAACAGAGAATCTGTATTGCAAGAGCACTTCTGAAAAAACCGAAAATCCTGATTCTGGATGACTCTACCAGTGCGGTAGATACGAAAACAGATGCGTTGATCCGAAAGGCATTCCGTGAGGAAATCCCGGATACAACGAAATTTATCATCGCACAGCGTATTTCATCGGTACAGGATGCGGACAAGATTATTGTTATGGATAAAGGCCATATTTCTGCGGTTGGCACGCATGAAGAGCTGCTTGCATCCAATGAGATCTATCAGGAGGTTTACTATTCTCAGGTGAAAGGAGGAAGCGAAGATGAGACAGCCGAATAACAAAAAAGGACCGGAAGGAATGGCAAAAGTAAATAAAGATGTTGTAAAAAGACTGATGTCTTATATCGGACATTATAAACTGCGTTTTGCTGCTGTCCTGATCTGTATCGTGGTCAATGCACTTGCCATGGTGTCCTGCTCACTGTATCTGCAGACACTGATCGACAGTTATATCACACCGCTGCTTCAGGCAGCCACACCGGACTTTGCACCGCTGTTCCGTTCCATTTTGATCATGGGATGTATTTACGCAGTGGGAATCCTTGCCTGCCTGTTTTACAACAGAACGATGGTAAGTATCGCACAGGGAACGTTAAAACGTATTCGAGACGAGATGTTCGAACATATGCAGACACTGCCGATCCGTTATTTTGATACGCATACACATGGCGATATTATGAGCCATTATACGAACGATACGGACACGCTGCGTCAGATGCTTGCGCAGAGTATCCCGCAGATGTTCTCCTCTCTGATCACAATTATTTCTGTGTTTTTTGCCATGCTTTTCACAAGCTGGCAGCTTACCATTTTTGTACTCTGCTTTGTATTTATCATGCTTCAAGTGACAGGCCGTGTTGCCGGAAAGAGTGGTTATTATTTTATACGTCAGCAGAAAGCTCTTGGTGATGTAAATGGTTATATCGAAGAGATGATCAACGGACAGAAAGTTATCAAAGTATTCTGTCACGAAGAGAAAGCAAAAGAGATTTTCGACCAGAAAAACGAAGAATTATGCAAGGATGCATCCGCAGCAAACAGTTTCGCAAATATCCTGATGCCGATCATGGGTAACCTCGGAAACCTGCAGTATGTGCTGCTGGCAACAATCGGAGGCACAATGGCTCTTGGCGGTGCAGGCGGTATGACGGTCGGTACGATCGCATCTTTCCTGCAGCTGAGCAGAAGCTTTATGAATCCGATTAGTCAGATTTCAAATCAGCTGAATATGGTTGTCATGGCACTTGCCGGAGCAGAACGTATTTTTAAACTGATGGATGAAGAGCCGGAAGTTGACGAAGGATACGTTACACTGGTCAATGCAAAATATGACGAGAACGGTGAGCTGACGGAATCAAAAGAAAGAACCGGACTGTGGGCATGGAAACATCCGCATGGCGATGGAACGCTGACTTACACAAAAATGCGTGGCGAAGTGCGGTTCTATGATGTAGATTTTGGTTATAATGAAGAAAAGATCGTGCTCCACAATATCAGTCTGTATGCAGAACCGGGACAAAAAGTGGCGTTTGTAGGTTCTACCGGAGCCGGAAAAACAACGATCACAAACCTGATCAACCGTTTCTATGATCTGGCTGACGGAAAGATCCGTTACGATGACATCAATATCAACAAGATCAAAAAGGCAGACCTGAGACGTTCTCTTGGTGTGGTTCTGCAGGAAACAAACCTGTTTACCGGAACGATCATGGAAAACATCCGTTACGGAAAACTGGATGCAACGGATGAGGAAGTCTATGCAGCAGCAAAACTTGCAAATGCGGATGACTTTATCCGACTGCTTCCGAATGGTTACGATACGGTGATCACAGGAAATGGCGGAAGCCTTTCACAGGGACAGCGTCAGCTGATCGCAATCGCAAGAGCAGCGGTAGCTGATCCGCCTGTTATGATCCTGGATGAGGCTACGTCTTCGATTGATACCAGAACAGAGGCAATCGTACAGAGAGGTATGGATGCTCTGATGAAAGGACGTACCGTATTTGTTATTGCACACAGACTGTCGACAGTACGAAATTCTGATGTTATAATGGTGCTGGAGCAGGGACGTATTATTGAGAGAGGATCTCACGATAAGCTGATTGCCGAAAAAGGCAAATATTATCAGCTTTATACAGGAGCATTTGAACTGGAATGATGTGATCATGAAGAAAAGAAAGTTTAGCAGATGGATTCTGCTTCTGTGCTGCCTTTTTATTCCGGCATTTACAGCCGGGGCGAAGGCACCGCTTGGTACACCGACAAGAGAAGTGCTGCTGGATATGGCGTGGGATTGTCTGGAAGAATACAATTTCAGCTGTATCCGTACCAATGCTGTTGCAGTAAGCAAAGCAACACAAATAATGTCGGAAAAAGAAGAACAGACAGAGACGCAGGAGGCAGAGACAAAACAACAAACAGAAGAGCAGAACAGCGAGACATCGTTTGATGTGACGCAGTATATTTTTGTCGGAGATTCCAGGACGGTCGGCATGCATGAAACAGTCGGAGATTCCGGCTGCGTGTGGATCGGTCAGGTTTCAGCGGGATTATCCTGGTTTCAGGATACTGCCGTTGGAGAGATTGATGAGTCAGTGACGCAGGGATCTGTGATCATTATCAATATGGGAGTCAACGATCTTGGAAATGCATGGGGATATATTGATCTTCTGAAAGAGAAAATTCCTCAGTGGATGGAAAAAGGAGCCGAAGTCTACTATATGTCGGTAAATCCGGTAGAAAACCATCCGTATATTTCCAATGAGGATATTGCGAATTTTAACAATATTCTTTATAATAATCTTCCGTCAGAGACTGGTTGGATAGAGACAAATTCCTATCTGCTGGAGAGTGGATATTCCACACAGGACGGCGTACACTTTGATGCGGAAACGTATCAGAAAATATTTAATTATACAATGGAAGTGCTGTCTGGATTCGGACGACAATAAAAATGTCTGGAGGAAATGAAAATGGGTGTTTTAAGTGGTTTAAAACCGGAAAAAGTATTTTATTATTTTGAGGAGCTTTGTAAAATTCCACATGGTTCCTATCATACAAAACAGATCAGTGATTATCTGGTACAATTTGCAAAAGAACGTAACCTGGAGTGCAGTCAGGATGACAGCAACAATGTTGTGATCCGCAAAGCAGCATCCGCAGGATACGAAGATGCACCAGTCGTTATTTTGCAGGGACACTGCGATATGGTCTGCGAAAAAACAGCAGATTCCACACACGACTTTGAAAAAGATGGCCTGGATCTGATGATCGAAGGCGATTATGTTACTGCGAACGGAACAACACTTGGCGGAGACGACGGAATTGCAGTTGCATATGCACTGGCAATCCTTGATGATGATACATTGAAACATCCGGCACTGGAAGTGGTTATCACAACAGATGAGGAAGTAGGACTTCTCGGAGCAAAAGCTCTGGACTGCTCACAGCTGAAAGGTAAATACCTGATCAACATGGATTCCGAAGAAGAAGGATATCTGTGGGTAAGCTGTGCAGGCGGACTTTCTGCAATCACAACGATTCCGGTCAGATATCAGGAGGTAAGCGGAGAAAAATATGAGCTGGTTATTTCCGGACTGAACGGCGGACATTCAGGAGCAGAGATTGATAAAAACAGAGCAAACTCCAACAAACTGATCGGACAGGCTTTATTTACACTGGAACAGGATATCCCGTTCTGCCTGACAGCACTGGAAGGCGGCACAAAGGACAATGCGATCCCGAGACTGTCAAAAGCTGTTTTTGTTGCAGATAAAGAAGCAGAAGAAGCAATTTTTGCTGCAGCAGAGAAACTTCAGAATGACTGGAGAACGGAATATACCGGAACCGATGAAGGCATTACCGTGACTGTGAAAAAAATCGGTGAGACAACCGAAAAAGCTCTGGAGCAGGTAAGTCAGGAAAAGATTATTTTCTTCCTGGTACAGGTGCCATATGGCATCCAGAAAATGAGCGGTTCCATCGAAGGACTGGTAGAGACATCTATCAACCCTGGTATTCTGATGCTGAACGAAGAAGAATGCAAAATTGTCAGCAGTGTGCGAAGCAGCATTGACAGTGCAAAAGATGCACTGACTGCAAAGGTTTGCTACCTCAGCGAATTTCTGGGCGGAGACTGTGTAACAGAGGGCGACTACCCGGCATGGGAGTACCGCAAAGAATCCAAACTGCGTGACATTATGGTAGATTCTTACAAAGAGCTGTTCGGAGACGGACCGGAAGTAAAAGCGATCCATGCAGGTCTGGAATGTGGTCTTTTCTATGAGAAGATCGAAGGTCTGGATGCAGTTTCCTTTGGACCGACCATGAAGGATATCCATACAACAGAAGAAGTTCTTTCCATTTCTTCTACCGCACGTATGTGGGATTATCTGGTAAAAGTGCTGGAAAATATTAAGGCATAAATTATAACTGTTTTATACAGAATGAAAAATCAGGCAGAGGCAAAGGAGAAAGCCTATGAGGGATAAAGTAAGAAAACATTTTTATTTTTCCGGAGATGTGCAGATGGTAGGATTTCGTTATCAGGCGAAGTATGCTGCCGATGATCTCGGACTGACCGGATGGGTGTGCAACCTTTGTGACGGAAGGGTCGAGATGGAAGTACAGGGACGGGATTCTGATATAGACCGCCTCCTTGCCCGCCTCTATGAAGCCAGATCCATACGGATCACAGACATAGAAGCAAGGCGTATGCCGCTGCAGCCAGGTGAAAAAGGATTTCGTGTAACAGGTTATTAAAGGGTGAAAGTAGCTGTAAAGATACAGAACAGTTACGGGTGAGAAAAGAAAACGTCAGGTGTTTATGCAGATTTGATAAAGATGGTTGTAAACAGACAGTCATCTGGTAATAATAAGAGTACAGAATTACTATGCAAATTGTATCCGAAAAAGAAAGGAAAATAAAAATGGATAAAAAAGAATTTGCTTTAAATCAGCATGAAAAATGGAATGGAAAAATCGAAGTGATCAGCAGAGCAAAAATTGAGACACCGGAAGATCTGGCAGTGGCCTATACACCGGGAGTTGCAGAACCTTGCCTGAAGATTGCAAAAGACGTTGATTTGTCTTATAAGTATACAAGAAGAGGAAACCTGGTGGCTGTCGTAACGGACGGCACAGCAGTACTCGGACTTGGAGATATCGGACCGGAAGCAGGTATGCCGGTTATGGAAGGAAAGTGTGCTTTGTTTAAAGAATTTGGCGATGTGGATGCTTTTCCACTTTGCATTCGCAGCAAAGATGTAGACGAGATCGTCAATACGGTGGCACTTCTTGCCGGAAGTTTCGGAGGCATCAATCTGGAAGATATTTCTGCACCGAGATGCTTTGAAATTGAAAGAAAACTAAAAGAACGCTGCGACATTCCGGTATTTCATGACGACCAGCATGGAACGGCCGTTGTAACAGCAGCAGCACTGCTGAATGCACTGAAGTTTACCGGAAGAAAAATCGAAGATATCAAAGTAGTTATGTCCGGTGCAGGAGCAGCCGGAAGTGCGATCATCAAACTGCTGATCGAGCTTGGATTGAAGAATGTTATCATGTGCGACCGCAAGGGTGCCATCTATGAAGGCAGAGAAGGTCTGAATGAAGAAAAAGCAAAGATGGCAGCGATCACCAACAGAGAAAAACAGGCAGGAAGCCTCGCTGATGTACTGAAAGGTGCAGATGTATTTATCGGAGTATCCGCACCGGGAACCGTAACGGAAGAAATGGTAAAGACCATGGCAAAAGATCCGATCCTTTTCCCTATGGCAAATCCGGTTCCGGAAATCATGCCGGATCTGGCAATGAAGGCAGGAGCAGCCGTAGTCGGTACCGGACGCAGTGACTTCCCGAATCAGATCAATAACGTACTGGCATTCCCAGGAATCTTCCGCGGTGCACTGGATGTACGTGCAAAAGATATCAATGATCCGATGAACGCAGCGGCAGCACATGCGATCGCGAACCTGATCGATGAAAGTGAACTGAGGGCAGATTACATTATTCCGGATCCATTTGATCCGAGAGTAAAAGAAGCAGTATCTGCGGCAGTTGCAAAAGTTGCAAGAGAAACAGGAGCAGCAAGAATATAAAAGAACCGGAAAAAATGGTTACAGTTCTGTGATACAGAGGGCAGAAATATCTGCTTTGCATATGAGCCACAAAACGAGCATATAATCACACCAGAAAATCGAGGTCTGTGGAGGACGAGATGGATGGCAGATTATCATCGTTTTGTGGCTTATATTTATGAATATGTAAATGGAAAGAAGATGCAGAATACAGGGTTTGCAAAAATAGAACTGCGAAATGCCATTTGCCGCATCCAGATACATATTCAAAATATAAGAATGCTGGATGGAAAAACAGAAGTATTCGGAATTGTGCGACAGCCAAAAGAGAGCAGAAAAAACAATCCTATTATTCTCCTGATCGGAGAAGGGCAGACACAGGGCAGTGGATTTGACCGGCGTTTTACCGTTCCAGAAGAACCGTTTGTGGAAGAATCCTGTCGTTTTGAACAAGTCTGTGGAATCTATATCAGAAGTCAGAGCGGTAGAAACTGGATGACCGTTTTCGATGATGAGCCGATTGCGATTGAAAATCTTGGGAAACCAGAAGAAATAAAGGCAGAAACAGACGAAGAAAATGTCAAAAAGAGTGAAACGGATAAAGAAGCCGTTGAAGAAAATGAAACAGATAAAGAAAATGTTGGGATTAAGGAAAACGAAAAAAGTGAAAAATCTACAGAGTCAGAAGCTGATCAGGAATTGCAGGAAGAAAATATAAATCTGGATATAACGGAACATGCGAAAGCGGAGCCGGAAATCACAGCAGAAGAGATGCAGGAAGAAATATTCTCAAAAGAAGTGGCAGAAGAAATACCAGAAAAAGTACCAATGAAAGATATATCAGAAAAAATATCGGAAGAAACATTTCAAAAAGAAGTATCAGAAAAAATATCGCAGGAATTACAGGATGCAGTATCACAGAAAGAAAAACCAAAAGAAACAGATGAAGAAATATCACAAAAAGAAACTGCGGGAAAATCTGAAAACGAGAACGAAATCAGAAGTGCAGAAACAGAAAACAAATGTCAGGGCTGCGAGCCGGGAACGGATACCAGATGGAATCGTGCCACAGCACGTTATATACATTTTCAGCCGGTGCAGGATGAAAAGATAGAAGATGCAATTCGCATTCAGCCATCGGACTTAAAAATTCTTTGGCAGAAAGGTCTGCGGCAGGGAAGCAACAGTTTTCTGATGCATGGATATTATCAGCATCAGCATCTGATGATAGGAAAAGGTAAAGAGGGAGGATATATTCTTGGAATCCCTGGATTTTATGGCGAAAAAAATATGGCAGAAATGTTCGGATTTCCGGAGTTTCGCAGGGCAAAAGCAGAGCGGACATCGGAAATAAAAGAACAGACCTTTGGTTACTGGTGCAAAAATCTGATATAAATGCTGTTGTAAAAATATTGTAGACCGCAACATACTAACCGTTTGGCTAGTTCCATTTAAAAATGTTTTCTGTTATAATAAAATGATGATGGGGTCAAAAATCCCCAACTATGATGCCTGCGGATTGTTCCGTGCGTTGCACTTCCACAATCCTCACCAGTATTCGCATATCGTGGGATTATCATCCCACTTTTATGCTCATATCGGGGCG
>ERZ835541.3038-NODE-3038-length-12336-cov-37.071085_pt1 | contig 12336 bp, 18 predicted proteins | sample MGYA00519945_ERZ835541 | MGnify/ENA primary metagenome ERZ835541 (study PRJEB31850, sample SAMEA3708780) | human gut metagenome | biome: human gut; feature: human-associated habitat; material: faeces | place: China | collected 2014 ...
CGCTTTTTATAGCTCCAACGCATATTCCCCGATATGGACTCGCTCTCTTGCTGAGACGCCATACCGGGGAATGTTACAATCATTTCAGAATTCAATTTATCAGTATCAATACCTTGTTCCTCAAAGTATACACTTACGCCGATTTCTTTCAGTAGTCTGATACATACCAATAATTCCTGTGTGTTTCTTGCAAATCGTGATACTGATTTTACAACGATACGATCGATTTCGCCTTTTTTGCAATCGCGAATTAACCGATTCAGTTCATAGCGCTTTTCCATTGAAGTGCCTGTCAGACCTTCATCTGCATATATATCTACTAATTTGTATTCGGGATGCTTTCTCTCATAATCCTTGTAGTATCTGATTTGTGCGGCGAAGGAGTGTAGCTGATTATCTGAATCGCTTGACACACGGCAATAGGCTGCCAAACGAACGATTTTATTTTCTTCTTTGCTATTGACCGTTATTTCTGTTACATTCATAGGCGTTTTCCTTTCCGCAGATTCTATCTGCTGTTGTCACCTTATCCTCGGTGCAACATCAACAATACCACAAGAGTTCACATACATCCAGCAAATTTGAGAAGATTTAAAAGTTCAGACACAATAAATTTCTGTGCCGTAGTATTCCTCACTGATACTAACTATTCTTCTGTATTCACTCTCGGTAATGAGTTTCATATCAAGCAGCATCCTCAGCATATTTACACTGTAATATAAAGCAGCGTTATTCACATCTTCTTTATTTCTCATTTTGCAACATCTCCAAATAATCAATCCCAAAACTTATTAAAATCGCTTTATCAACTCGTTTCATCGTTTTGCTATCCATTGTACCGACAAATCTGCCAAGACGAGATTTGTTGAATGTTCTTATCTGTTCAAGCAGAACCATGGATTCTTTTTTCATGCAGTCTGATTTAGATATGACATGCGTCGGTAAATTCGGTTTATCAAGCTCACCGGTAATTGCAGCAACTATTGTCGTACGGCTGTGCAAATTCCCTTTATTATTTTGCAGAATAATAACAGGACGGTCACCGCCTTGTTCTGAACCTACAACCGGGCATAAATTGGCGTAATATATTTCGCCTCGTTTAATTTGTTCCATAATGTTTGCCTCCGTAAGTAAAGGCAGTCGCTTATCTGCAAAATGATAAACGACCGCCTAAATTTTTTGTATCAATCGTTTTTTATCCGATATTTGAACCACGCCAACCCTCGAATACACGGGAACGCACTTTCCGACCATGCTTTTGGTCTCATTGGAATCTCACCACCCCGAGGATCTCTCCGAGCCGCTCTCCTTTGTTGCGACGGTCTTATCACGCTCGACTTTAGGACTGAACGGAAGTATCATTATTGCCTCTGCCTGTCATCGCCTTCGTGCAGATTGCCTGTATCGTCTGAGTCCTGAAGGCACTGAAAATCAATGCGTTCGCTCATGTGGCTCGCCGGTTTTAGCCGACAGCAGAGGGAATGTAAAAAATGCGCTGTGATATTTACTTTTCAAGGAACAACAGAGGCAAAAGAAATGCCCCTCACTTTCCATGCCGAAAAAGTGAGGGACTGCACACATTTAATTATCTAAAAATTTTTTGAGCTTTTTAAGAATACGTATTTTTTTGTTATGTATCGCATTATGATAAACCCCTTTCTGAGCTGCGTATTCTCTTTCTGATAGGTTCTCATAAAACAATCCGTAAATCAGTTCTTGCTCATCAACAGAAAGCAAAAGCAGAGCACCCCTTAGCTTGTCCTTCGTTATTTTTCGAATAACTTGTTCATCAAGGGGTTCACTTACTTTCATCCACAAGGATATCCTCAGACATAGAAATGCACAGCGTAATAACAAAACCTGAACCTGTTGTTCCGGCAAAACAAAAAGTCCCTCTTGCGGTTTTTTAGAGCCGCAGGAGAGACTTATACTGTTATTTCTTATATAAAATTGTGACAAAAAAAGCACCGTGTACGGTGGCACAGTGGATTCGGAAGACATCTTCCGTTTACTGCTTTTACCTTACACGGTGCTGTAATTACATTTGGCATTGCCGGTTATGGATTTTGTCTATGCAATGAAAATCTTAAATATTGAATTGTACATATTTTATTTTTCATAATATTAAACAAATACACTGCTTGCAATGCTATTCAGATTTATTCAACATCAATTTCTTTATCTTTCCTGCTGTGAGCAAAAGACTTTCTAAGATAAGGCTTAAGCAACAGGGTGCAAAGAAAATTTGCAACCATTTCAACCGCACAAAATATGAAATAATTACAACAATAGATATCGCCGACAAAATCGAACAAGAGATTTTGCGAAAATACTTAAACTCTTTTTCTGATAGTGGCTTTTCGGGTGTGTCAAGCGGACAAAGAACCGCTATACACAAGGCCGACACTGCGCTTACAACGAGCAGAGTAAATTGAAAATCATACGTCTTTGACAGTTTAGTCACAACAAGGCAAACCAAGATTGAAAGAGTTGACATTACTTCGCATCTCGTTTCCGTCGAAGCATGATAGCCCCCGGCATATTGTCTGATTGAGAAAAAGACAACGTAAAAAATTATGCCTTGCAGAAAGACACCGAACACTGCTCCCAATAGCATTGTCAACAAAAGGAATAGGATATTCGAATACAAGACAAAAAATCCGTACTGATATATTTCGATTTTGTCATAACAAGTGTTCGGTCTTTTTATAAAGCTTTCTGCAGTCTTTAACGCCAATTTTCCGATCATTTATTGACCGATTTTTTAAGCATTGATAATTCTTTTGGGACTTTCGGTTGAAACGCCGCGATACTTGTAGTACTGTTGATATTCATTTTTAATGCTTTGTTGATAAGTTTGTCCACTGCTTTTGTGAATGATTTTTTCATAAAAAAATCCCCCTTAATACATTTTGTGTTTATTCGACACTTTATGAATAACAAAAAACAAATAATAAATCAACAAATTCGGACAAATGTATATGATTTAGTCACTAATTGCAGAAAATTAAAATATTTACAAATTATTTCTGTGCTCATAGTAAATTTACAATTATTTTCAAACTGTTTCACTGTAACATTGTTTTATTTATATAATATTGGTGTTAACATTATTTACAAGTGAGGAATATGATATGGAACATAATTTGAAACAAATGGGAAATCGAATTTTTATACGGCGAAAAGAACTTGAAATCACGCAAAAAGATTTTGCGAACAGACTGAATATTTCGAACAATCACCTCTCCAATATTGAGAGAGGAAAATCTGCACCGAGCTTTTTGCTCTTCCTTGATATTTGTTCAGAATTGAAAACGAATACAGATTACATAGCTTCCGGAGCGTTGTATGCAGATATTGATGATGAAATTATACAGAAGTTAAAGAAATGCTCAGATGAACATAAAATTATAATTTCCGATATAATTGATGCTTTCTTAAAATCCGGATGACTTGCAAAATGCATTATACTATCGTATAATCAAAGTAATGGTTATACGATTTTTTTATTTGATTTTATGGGGATATTATGCGAATCGCAATATGTGATGATTTAACAGAATGCAGACTGTCGGTGAAGTGCTATGCGGAAGAATATTTCAAGCTGCGTCATATAGAATGCAGTATTGACGAATTTCAAACGGGAACTGATTTATTAAAGTCCGAGGAAATTTACGACATATTATTTCTCGATATAGAGCTTGGAGACACAAACGGCATAGCTGTTGCAAAGCAAATTCAACAAAAGCATAAAAATACGGTTATCCTTGTTGTCACGGCGTATCACCAGTATTTAGATGATGCAATGGACATTCAGGTTACAAGATATATTGATAAACCCGCAACACAGAACCGTATTTTTTCTGCGCTTGATAAAGCAATGTCGGTTATAAACGAGAGTGTTATAACATTGCATATAAAAGACAGTAAGGTTGCAAGGCTCAAAATTTCCGATATTATTTATGCCGAAGCAAAGCTTAAAGGTGTTTCTATTTATGCAAAAGAAACGAATTACAATATAAAAGAAACCATGAAGCAACTTCGTTCCATGCTTACTGCCTCCTGTTTTGCCGTTCCCCATAACAGTTATATAGTGAATATGAACTATATAAAAAACTTTCAAAGAAATGAAATTACATTGGCACAGCCGTATTCGGATATAAAAATTTCCGTTGCGACGAGAAAGCAACCTGAATTTAAAAGGCGTTTTTTAGATTTTATAGGCGAGGATATAGACAATGACTAAAATTATAACAGATATATTTATGTATCTTTTTGAATTTTTGCTGTTTTGGTATTATTCCGATTCGCTGTTTGACGCTAAAAAAGATACTTCAAAAAGAGTCTCTTTAATGCTTTTAAATACTGCTTTTTTAGGCGTAATATATCAGTTGAACATTACATACATAAATGCAATTTTGATGTTTGTTACCTATGTTTTGCTTCTTTTATATCTTTACAATATTTCTCTTAAAACAGCAGTATTTCATTCATTGATTTTTACGGTTGTAATGTTTGCTTCTGAAATATTGGTAATGGCGATAAGTTCCGTTTTATATAAGGGATTTAATGCTTTTGAAAGCAGTCCTTCCGCTTATTTGGTGATAGTACCTACAAGTAAGTTGATATACTTTAGTTTGATGATAATTATACTAAAGCTGTTTGCTCAAAAAGAAAATACCGAGTCATACAACAAGTATTTTTGGTTGCTGTTTATTATGCCGCTAACGAGCATAATGGTTTTAATTTGTTTTAGATATATTGCCTACCAGATACAACTTACGAAAGCAATGAGCATTCTATGGATAATTTCGTGTATCGGGTTACTGTTCGCTAATATATTGGTATTTATAATTTATGAGTATTCATTAAAAAACACAAAAGAACTTTATGAATTGAAGGCAATTCAGGATCGAGAAGAACAGGATAAGCGGTATTTTGAGATTATCGAGCAATCCAATAAAGATATGCGTATTTTTTCGCATGATATAAAGAATCATTTAACGCAGATTAGAAACTTTGAAGATATAGAAGATGTCCGAAGATATGTTGACTGCATATATCCTGATATTGAGAAGTTCAACCGTACTGGCATCAGCAAAAACAAAATGCTTGATTTAATTATCAGCAAGTATGTAACGCTTTGTGAAAAGAAAAATATTAAGTTTTCCGTTGATGTAAAAACGGCAAATCTTGCTTATGTATCGGATTCGGATTTATCTACACTGATGAATAATTTATTTGATAACGCTGTCGAAGCCGCCGAACGAGCAGACGAAAGATTTATTCAGGTCTATATCTTTTCAAAGGGGTCTATGCACGATGGATTGGTCATTAAAAACAGTTGTGCGGTTTCGCCAAAAGCAGAAAACGGTGAATTAAAAACAACCAAGCAAAATAAAAAAATACACGGTGTAGGAACAAAGAGTATACGGAAAACACTCAAAAAATATGACGCTGTTTACGGTTGGAAATATGATGAGAAATCAAAAATCTTTGAAACGGATATCGTATTTCCGAAGAAAAATTGATATATTGCATGTGAAATCGGGCTGACATTTTTACTCGTCAGCCCGATTTTTCTGCGTTCATCCTCTCTCGTTCTGCATTCGTCGTAAAATCTTGAAAAAATTGTAGTTTTAAGATAAAAGATAATATAAAGATTAATTTCACATTCAATACCCGTGTGTGTTTCACTCTGTTTATATTGCGGCAGTCTTTAACAGGTAAAAAAACTCTATTTTGCTTTTTAAATTCATTGAAAGGTGTGTTTCCGATGTACAGTAAATAAAGATTGGTTCAATCTGCAAACAAAAGGCTGTGATATCAATAAGCCATAATAAGATTGAGGTTTTGCACAAGATTAATAATTTTAACCAAAAAAGGAGATAACTATTATGAAAAGGAAAAAGATTATTACATTGCTTATGACAATTGTTATGCTTATATCTGCACTATCTTTAACGGCTTTTGCAAAAAACAATCATGATGTGGAATTCAGTTATAGTATGCCGAATGAAGGATATTACAGGGTATACGGTGTGGGGCAGAGAAAGGAAGATGCTTCCGGCTCATATGTATACAGTTATTCCTCTAATCCTGCGGGCGGCAGTTATTACTCTATACACGGAGGACACACATCATCACTTGCAAATGGATATACCAACTGCACAAAAAACGATTCCGCAATTATCTATGCAGGGCAAAAAAGACGTATTAGACAATATGTATACGAATGGGGATATTCATATGCGTTTATCGGATTAGCTCCATCTTCGGGGCAATCTAGTTTAACTATTAGCGGGAAATGGAGCCCTGATTCCGTAGGAACCGATCCATATGCAAATTAGTTTGCATGCTTAAATTCGGGGCGGATTTTAAACAATCCGCCCCTTTCAGCAAGGAGGCTTATACCATGAAAAGATGCCCAAAGAAGCGGGCTGTTTCAATTGTTCTCGGTTTGTTGTTCATTATCGGGTGCTTTTTAGGGTGCACAAAAGAGGAAGTGAATGGACAGTTCCAAAAGGTCGTGGGCGATGTCGGTAGCGGTAGTGACGGCTTCCAATTTGGTGGCATTGTTACAGATACACCGCCGAACGAGCAAAATCGCCATATCTTTGGTGAAACGGTGTTTGTAGAGAGCGAGGCGACAGGTGTAACGAGTTATACCGTCACAAGCATGCAAAGCTACGATACAACAGCCCCGTTTTCAAAGACTGATTTTTCAAAAAGAGCTTACGAGAACGGCTGGCTCTCGGAAAACGGTGTGTTAAATCCCGATTACACATTTGTAGTGGTAGAATTCACCTTAAAAAAAGAGAAGAACGGTGTTGTTTTGGGTGAAGCAGAGCTTGTCAATACGCTTCGTTTGGTGTATGTGGGAGCTGACGGGCAAATTCTTCCTGCGGGCGATATGGAATATTTTTCCTTTTCGGAAAATGACAAAGCAAAACGCTCTGAAAATCCGAATGAGTTTTTGGGCGTGTATTTGGACGAGAGTGCATCTGTGACTTGCCAAGTCGGTTATTTTGTGCCGAAAAACACCGTGAACGACACGGCAGATTTGTTCTTTGCGTTGGGGCTGAACCCCGAAAAAACGCAGTATATTTATTCGGAATAAGGGGGTGCTTTCATGCAATCGGTTTTGAAAATGGAACTAAAAAAAGCATTTACGAACAAGTTGTTTCTCTGTGCTTTGTGTCTCTCGGCGGCAATTGCCGTTTATTCCGCTGTATTCTGTATTCATGCTTACCATACCTTCGGACAAATGGACATGAATTCAGCACAAATCACGGGCTATGAGCTGAACCCCGAACTTCCGGGCACCTCACTTTTTACGCAGTGGATTGGAAAAGAATTCATTTCGCCCGCAAGCTCCTTGTATTATCTGTTAATGCCGTTGCTTGCAGCGCTCGGCTATGGGTGGTCGTATTGCAATGAACGCAAAAGCGGATATATCAAAAGTATTGTCACAAGAACGCCACGAAAAGACTATTTTCTTTCCAAATATATCGCTGTGTTCTTGTCGGGCGGTGCGGTTATTACCATACCGATTCTCTTAAACATTATGTTGGTTGCCGCTTTTGTCCCTGCTATACAGCCTGATGTATTTTATGATGTCTATTACGGTGCACATCCTTGGTCAACGATGACACCGCTTTTCTATGCGCATCCGTTCGGATATATGCTTTTGAAAACCACGGCAACCTTTGTGTTTGCAGGACTGATTGCAACTTTAAGCCTTACCGTTACATTTTTTAACAAAAATGTATTTGTTGTTACGCTGACACCGTTGTTTTTCCTGCTTCTCATAAACTATATTTCCAATTCCATAAGCAATGCACCTGAAATTTCGCCGATACAGTTTTTGCACAGCGGAAAGGTGTATGTTTCACTCAGCGTTGTTCTTTGCGAGGCGGTTTTACTGTTCGTGGTTTCCTTTGCCGTGACCGTACTGCGAGGTAAGAAAAATGACATTTTTTAGGTTGTGCGAATACGATTTTAAAAACGGTATGTTGCGGGAGGGCTTGAAATATCTCATTTCCCTCGTTCTTTTTCTCGGTTTTTGCATCGGCTTTGTTTGCACAAAAGGAAGCAATTTAAATACCCGTACATTCGGGGATTTTCTGTTTTATATGACATCGGGTATGGAAGAATATGTACCTATGCCCGGGAATGTTTTTATGTTTCCGGCACTTTGGATGCTGTTGATGCTTGTGCCGCTGTATATGACACTGTATTATCCCTTTAAGGATTTAACGGAATACGGAAAAAATGTATTGGTAAATTCGAAAAGCCGTTCGGCGTGGTGGCTTTCCAAATGCGTTTGGGCGGTAGCCTCTGTTTTTCTGTATTTTCTGCTGTTGTGGGGTGTTATTGCGCTGTTTTGCCTGTGCGGTGGAGGAACACTTTCGTTAGGTGTATCGAAATCACTTATTTATAAGCTGATTCCCATGCCTGTTGAAAATGTTTATGCGTTTTCAGGGGAAATGATTGTAAGCGGAAAATTGACTTTGCAAATGTTTCTTATGCCTGTTTTAATTGTTTCCGCTTTTTCTATACTGCAAATGACCGCATCCTTGTGGATAAAGCCGTTTTTCAGCTTTTGCATCAGCGCAGGGGTTTTGGTGTTGTCCGCCTATTATCTGCACCCCGCTTTCTTGGGAAATTACGCCATGTCCCAACGGAACAGCATGCTTATCCAAAACGGCGTGGACTGTCAAATCGGCATTGTGTTTTCCGTCGTTTTATTGGTACTGTCCTGTGCAGTCGGGCTTTGTGCGTTTCGGCGGTATGATATTTTAAACAAGGAGTGACTGACATGACAGAAATTGCGATACAAAATCTTTCCAAAACCATCAAAAGCAATGCGGTGATTCAAGACATTTCCATGAATTTGAAGAGCGGTGTTATCTATGGCTTTAAAGGTATTAACGGTTCGGGAAAAACCATGTTGATGCGTTTGATTTGCGGTTTAATCCGTCCAACAGAGGGTGAAATTCGGATAAACGGAAAGACATTGGACAAAGATTTGTCTTTCCCTGAAAGCATCGGCGTGTTTTTGGAAAATCCCGCTTTTTTGGATAGCTATTCCGGATTTCAAAACTTGAAAATACTCGCCTCCATTAAGTCTGTGGCAACTGACGAGGATATCCGTGCAACGCTTTCCCGTGTTGGCTTGTCGCCTAACGACAAAAAGAAATATCGAAAATATTCGCTCGGTATGAAACAGCGCTTAGGCATTGCAGCGGCAATCATGGAAAAGCCTGACATTGTTATTTTGGATGAACCGACAAACTCTCTGGATGCGGACGGGGTTATGCTCGTCAAGCAAATTGTGCAAGAAGAAAAGGTTAGAGGCGCTTTAGTTATTCTATCCTGCCATGACGGAGAGCTTTTAAAAGACTTGTCCGATGAAATCTTTTTATTGGAATGCGGTCATTTGGTGGAACATACCGTGGGGGACGAAGCATGAAAAAGAAGATAGTTATTCTTTCATTTATCGGATTGCTCCTTGCCGTTTGGGTGTTTGCGATGTGGAAAACCAATGCAACCGCCGAAAAGCCTATCGTTGAAACTTATTCTATGCAGGATACAGTGGCATACGGGGAAGATTACTTTCGGCGTTCCGACAACATCCTTGACGGATACACTGTCACCGTTTTGTCGGCTGAAATTGTGTCTTATGAAGAATATGCGCAAAAACAGGAAATCACCTTGCTGGAACGCATGACCGATGAAACGGGCAATTTCTTGTACAGACCCGAATATGTGTACGATGTCGAAGTCCGTTTCTCGAATACCGACAACGAAGAAGGCGCTGTTGATATGTTTGATACGCTTTTGGTCAATGATGATGCGCTTATGCTTCGGGTGGATGCGGATTTATGGGATTGTATGTACCCTCAGCTTGCAGGGTCTTATTCCTTCCGCTTGCGTCCAAATACGGAAATGGTCTTTCGCTTGCCATTTGTTGTTGAGGCGGTGTACAGCGAACGCTATCCTATGGAACGGGTGCAAAAAGAAAAAATGTCGTTGGTAATTTCGCAATACCCTGTGAAAAAAGTCATTGAGTTGAAATAAAACACGGCAAAAACTTTTTCTGCACTGCAGAAAAGGTATGGGAAACAGCCACCGTTTACCTTGATATTGCAGATCCAACGGATACAGTCCCAATACGGTTGCACGGCTTTCGTCCCTGTACGTTTTCTCGTTTCTTTTACTCTGCGGTGCAACCATTGTTATATTTACACACAGAAAAGAAAAATATTAAAAAAGTAAGAGGAGACACATTTATGGCAACAAATTTTTTAGATATCTTAGGTAAAATTGACGATTTACAAGCTGTTCTACATGAATATGAAGAAGAACTTTCCCAAGCAGAAAGAAAAAACGATACGACAAACATAAAGCGATTAGAACGATTGATTGAAGAAACAGAAAACAAAATCGAAGGCATGCGTAATTCACCATATTACAACGGTTAAATAACAAGTAAAAATACAAGTAATTAGATATCTTCTTTTCTGCTGTAATATATTTTCAAGTGGATAGTTCACTTCACCTACCATCATGACAGGTGTTTTTATTTCGTTACATTTTATCTTTTGGAGATTTTGTAAAGCAAACTACTCTTACCACCTTTCTCTCGATATCGCTGTTCAGTTGTTATGAGTCCTGCTTTTTTTAAATCTTTTAAAGCTCTCCTGATAGTTGATTGGGAGAGCTTTAATTCTTTGGCTATTGTCGGAATCGCAGGCCAGCATTCGCCGTTCTTGTCGGCTCTGTCAAAAAGATAAATATACACCGATACCGCCCTGTGCGGTAAATCCATACGGTATAAAAAATCAAGTCTGCTCATTTTCTTTCACCTCCTGCGGATGAGATTTATTTTGAGATTTTCGACGGCTCGGAGGTACAGATTCCAACACAGTCTTACCGATCTTGTTTTTATTCTTTGACTTTTTCTGAGACTTTCTCTGCGGTTCATGGCATTGACTCTCAGCCTGATTTTGACCGCTTGCAGAGTCGGCTTTTTCAGATGTTTCTTCCTGAAGCAACCAGTCAGAATGATATTTTTGCACGATGCCGTCAATAATCTCACTCTTTTCAGCATACTTTACTTCACGGTTTCCGTTGTCGGTTACCGTATAAGGCTCGTCCTCGTTAAATTTAATGCCCCATTTGTAAAATAGTTTCAGATTTACCCTCATCGGATGAACACCAGTTTTCATTACAACAAACTGACCTTTGGGCATAGATTTTAATTCATCGGGAGTCATGAGCGGTCGTTCAATCATTTGTAAAGACTGTGACGGATCATTTTTGCTCCTTGATACAGAACCCGACATCACCGTTCTGCTGCCTAATGCTTTTGAGAGTACCTCTGCTGAGCTGCTGTTGGGAGCAAAGCCGCCGAACAGGGTGATTTGCGTGTTGTCTACAATAATCTCTGCACCTTCTTTGCCGTAGTTCTTGTCGAGTTGAGAGAAGGACTGAATAATCGGTACAATCTGTAACCGTCTTGAACGGGAGGCAGAGAACATCATTTCTGCACTCTCTATCTTTGGCAAAGTCCCGAATTCGTCACAGAAGAAAACACAGCGATTTTTAAGTTTGCCGCCATTCTCATCGGCTACAGAAAGGATTTCTCTGATACATTTTGTCAAGGTGGTTTTAAGAAATTTTCCCGCAATCGTTCATAATAAGCCGCTTGATTTTATCGCTCATAGTTTCCTTGCTGGTGGTGCTGAAGTGGATTTTCACCCGATAGGTCGTGTTTCCGATTTTCTTCACAATATCGGGCTGTTCTGCTTCCTTTACGGTCAGAGGGGAAGCGTTTGCGGGGGTGCTGGCTTTATTGCTCATAGGCTCTCCTTTCCATGAAAAAAGCCCTCATGCTACGGCGCACAAGGGCTTATAGTCATTCTTCTATAACTCTGAAAGTGCGAAAGTGCAAAGTGCAAAGGGTCTGCGTTTTGCACTTTCAGCTTGCGGGTTCGGGTGGCTGCTTCTTCTTGATGAAGTTGTACCATTGACCGCCGACACGCCTTGCGCCTAAAATGCCGCCCATGTTGCGCTTGGCGTTCTGTACCGTCCTTTCGGATATTCCGGCTTCGGCTGCGGCTTTTACAATGTCCTCACTGGCAAGCTCTTTCCCGTCTGCCAACAGGTCAAGTATCAGCCGTTCCGCCTGTTCGGTCTTGGTGGCGGTGTTCCCGCCCGCGCCGGACAGCAGCTCGTCGGCGGTTATATCATATTCGCCTATCCACGAAAAGCCCGTTTCCGGGTCAAGGCAAAAGGCAACGGGCTTGCCCTCCGGCGCAAGGGAAGATT
>ERZ835541.3040-NODE-3040-length-12333-cov-3.068171_pt1 | contig 12333 bp, 9 predicted proteins | sample MGYA00519945_ERZ835541 | MGnify/ENA primary metagenome ERZ835541 (study PRJEB31850, sample SAMEA3708780) | human gut metagenome | biome: human gut; feature: human-associated habitat; material: faeces | place: China | collected 2014 ...
GCGAGTGACTTACCGCTATAAGAATTATACCTTCCAGCAGCAACTGAACTGGAATCATGTATATGGCAAACACTACATAGATGTACTGGCAGCACACGAAAACTACTCCAACAATTATGATTATGAGTATGCATTCAAGACGACCGAGACATTTGCCGGAAAGCCGAATCTATCGAACTTCACAGATATTACCAGCCTGACCGGCTACGAGACAGACTATCGTACAGAAAGCTACCTGGGACGTATCCGCTACAACTACGCCGAGAAATACAATCTGGAAGTTTCGTTCCGCCGTGACGGTTCATCCCGCTTCTCCAAACAGAACCGCTGGGGTAACTTCGGTAGCATCGGTGCAAACTGGATTATATCGGAAGAGGACTTCATGCAATCTCTCACCTGGATAAACTCTTTGAAGTTCCGCGCCAATTACGGACAAGTGGGAAATGATGCCGGAACCGGATATTATGGCTACATGGGACTTTATGCCGGTAGCCAGAATGCAAACATCGGGGCATATTATTTATCTCAGAACGAAGCTCTCGATCTGAAGTGGGAGACCGGAGAGGCTTATGGTATAGCACTTGAAGGCCGTTTGTTCAACCGCTGGAACATTAGTCTTGAGTATTTTGACAAACGGAACAAGGATCTTTTGTTCGATGTTTATCTGCCGTTGTCAGCAGGAGCCACTTCCACCACATCCGCACAGGCCACCATTGCAAAGAATCTGGGAACCATCTCCAACAAAGGTTTCGAAATCAATACGGACATCGATATCTACAAAGATAAGAAATGGAAAGTGAACTTTGCAACGAATGCCACATTCGTCAAGAATAAGATTGTGAAGCTGCCTGAACAAAATAAGGATGGGATCATATCGGGAAACTACAAGATAGTAGAAGGTAAAAGCCGTTATGAGTTCTTCCTGCCGACTTATGTCGGTGTCGATCAACTCACCGGTAACTCCCTGTACACACTCAATCTGGAAGACTATTTCATCACACTGCCCGATGGCAGCAAATTGGGAAATGCAGAAGGTACTGACATCAGCGACAATGAAAGCCTGACTTCCATCAACGGCACTTATTATACCAACAACACGACTTACGCCCTGAAAGAATTCCACGGTTCGGCACTACCCAAAGTCTACGGCAGCTTTACCGGTACGGTATCTTACAAATCACTTACTTTCTCCGCCTTGTTCACCTACTCGTTGGGAGGTCAAACCTATGATGGGGTATACCGTTCGTTAATGACTACAGGCACTTCACCCGGCAACTTCCACTCCGACATTATGAATGCCTGGAAAGCGGCTCCCGATGGAATGTCAGAAAACTCGGCAGACCGCATCTGGATAGATGGTATTCCTCAGATAAACAGCACGATGAGTGCGAACAATAATTCCGCTTCTTCCAGATGGCTTGTCAGTTCGGACTATTTAGTAGTTAAAAACCTCACACTGAGCTACCGGCTACCGGCTTCCTTTGTGAAACGACTGGACCTGCAGGGAATAAGCGTGAGCGCAAACTGCGAGAACTTATGGACATTCACAGCCCGCCAGGGCATGAATCCCCAGCAATCATTCGGCGGTTCGCAATACAACTACCTGGTAACTCCGAGAGTATTCTCCGTTGGTATCAACATTAAACTATAATAATAAAACGCTCACTTATGAAAAAGATATTATACACATTAGGACTCACAGTTCTGTTGGCCTCGTGCGGCAGCAACTATCTGGATACTGTACCCCAATCATCTACGGGTACGGCCACTATCTTTGAAACCACTCAGAATGCCAAACTCGCAATAAATGGTATTTGCAGGTTAATGGTCAACCAATATCTCAGTTCACAAGGATTCAATGGCGAAGGAACTATCAAGACGTGGTATGGCAACTATCCGGGAAACGATTTTCAGAAATCAAACCTGACCGGATGGTCTTCCATCATCAATTCGCTTTATCACGAAAGAAATACTTCAAGTTATTGTTATTACCCCTGGTTCTACTATTATAAGCTGATAGGTAATGCCAATGCCATCATTGAAAACATAGACAATGCCAGCGGTAGCAATGAAGAAAAGCAGTTTATAAAAGCTCAGGCACTGACATTCAGAGCATACAGCTATATGATGCTGAGCCAACTCTATTGTCATCGCTGGTGCGACAGTAATAATGGTTCCAGCCGCGGACTTCCCCTGCGCATAGACCTGAGTACGGGTGAGCTGCCAACTTCTACACTGGCAGAAGTTTACGGCCGGATTTATGAAGATTTGAATGAGGCTATCTCCAATTTCACAGCATCGGAACTGGACCGCGCGAGCGGGGACAATTACAGTCCGAACCTGGATGTGGCTTATGCCACCTATGCCCGTGCGGCCCTGACTCGTGAAGACTGGGCAACCGCTGCACGCTATGCAGTATTGGCACGTGCCAATTATCCGTTGATGACAAACTCCGAATATGTGGATGGCGGTTTTAATACCCCTAACCAAGAATGGATATGGAGCAGTTACAATGCTACGGACCAGAATTTACACTATTATTCATTCTTTGCCTATCAGGGCAGCAACTCCAGCGCCAGCATTTGCAGAACTTACGCATGTTCCATCAGCAAAGAACTGTACGATCAGATTCCTGAAACCGATGTACGTAAGAACATGTTTCTGGGGCCCAAAGAAGGTGAAACATATACCACATCTACCGGACGGGCTTCGAAAGGTGCCCTGTATGATCGGGCTATGAAAGATTATGCCGACAAAATTTATAGCACCAGTTATATCTTTGCCTATATGCAGTTCAAAATATTATGTGCCGACCAACCGGGTATAGGGCAATTGAATAATTTCCGTTCGGCAGAGATGTATCTGATTGAAGCCGAAGCCAACTGCCACATAGGCGGCAAGGATGCAGAAACACAAAAATTACTGGTTGCCCTGAATAAGGATTCAGGCCGCAACCCCGCCTATACCTGTACGAAAACAGGAGATAACCTGCTACAAGAAGTGAAACTGTATCGCAGGATAGAGCTCTGGGGCGAAGGTTTCGACTGGTTCGACTACAAACGCTGGAAAGAGCCGATCGTGCGCAAGGCATATCCGGAAGGCAGTTTCCATGTACAGTTTGCTATAACCATCCAACCTTCGGACAACAATCAGTGGACTTGGGTATTCCCGGCCAAAGAAGTCGATTATAATGATGCACTTTCTTCATATATAGAATAAGCATAAACTCTCTCTGACAGTAAGCGGAAGGGAATGTGTCAAAACTGAATAAAAGAACGCAAATTACACAAATAACGCAAATTAAAAATCAGATAAGCTCTGATTATCAAAAGTATAAGAAAACATTATTTGTATAATTCGTGTAATTTGTGTTCTAATCTTTATTTTGATACACTCCTCTTCCCTATTTCTATCATTTTCGTTACCTCACGAAAATGATCATCAACATTACTTGTTCCTTTCTTACTATTTTTATCTTTCAAAAATACGATAACCACTGTTGTAGTAATATCTCCCGCCACCACCGCAAGCCAGATTCCCGTCACGCCGAACCATGCAGGCAGTATAAAGAAGAACAAAACCGGCAAGATACCACGCAGCAGTGTAAGCCTCATCGCCAGATTAATACGTTCAATACTGGTATAGTATCCTATTGTGATTACATTGATCCCGAAGAAAATGTAATCGACAGCAAACAGAGGCAGACCGGCAACCGCATACTGCCAGGCATGGCTCGTCCGATCCGGCAAGAATAAGGAAACGATATCGCCGGAGAAACAGACAAACACTCCGCTAATCAGCAAAGCGAACACAACAGCAGAAATGATGCATAAACGCAACGCCTTATTGGACCGCAATAACTGTCCGCAACCATAATTGTAGCTGACAATGGGTTGTGCCGAATGAACCATAGCATTGAACACAATGAAAATAATAGGAAACAGATAGCAAACAAAACAGTATTCCCATAATGATACTGACAATCGTCAGCATAACGATTGACTGCGTAACATTGATATTGACGACCACCAATTTGCCACGAGACAGATTAATGGAAGCAAGAATTCCTCCGCCCATACCGAACATCAGTCCCAACCCGGCCGCTATCATAAAAATAGGCGCCGCAATATTCACCGCGGCAATAGCATCACTACCTATTCCGCGTCCTACGAATATCCCGTCGACAACAGTGAACAATGCGGATGATACCATACCCAGCAACGTGGGGAAAAGTTGTTTTGTAAACAACTTACTCACACTCATGTTTTTGAAGTCCAAATTATCCCTTTGCATATCTCATTGTTTTTAAAAAAGCGGTGCAAAGGTAGGTTTCATTAATTTGTTGATACTTAACAAATGGTAATTAAAACATTTGCATTATCTTTGTCTTTCAATATATAAGTAGCTGAATTATGAAAACTTATCTCAACATTTTCTTCCTGTTCCTGATTCTGTTTGCCTCATGCGGCAGCCGGAAAGCAAATGACAACAAGGGAACAACACTTCAGGCAGACACCGTGAAAAAATTCACGCTTCCCATTATACCAGCCATGCTGAATACCCCCGAATTGCGTGCAGATTATCTGGTACGGCACTACTGGGACAATATGGATTTTACCGATACCACTTATATTAATCTGCCGGATGTTACGGAACAAGCGTGGGTGGACTTTATAGATATTATGAAGGTAGTTCCGGACACTACTGCGATAGCTGCCATAAAGCAGATGTATAAGATGGCAGATCAAAAGAAAGTAGTATTCTTCTATTATACAGACTTAGCTGAAAAGTATTTGTATGACCCGAACTCTCCGATGCGGAATGAGGAACTTTACATTCCGGTGCTGGATGCCATGCTGGAAAGCAAGGTGTTGAATGATACGGAGAAAATACTTCCGCAAGGACGCAGGGAACTGGCAGAACAGAATCGCATCGGAAGGCCGGCAAAAGATTTCACCTATACATTGCTGTCCGGGAAAGGCGGTACGCTCTACGGAGTGAAAGCAAAATATACGCTGCTGTTTATCAACAATCCGGGATGCCATGCTTGTGAAGAAGGTATAGAAGCCTTGAAACAGGCACCCGCCATCAATAATGAGTTTGCCGCAGGAAACTTAAAGATACTGGCTGTTTATCCGGATGAAGATAAGGAAGAATGGGAAAGACACTTACCGGATTTCCCAAAAGAATGGATAAACGGGTATGATAAAAAACTCGTCATAAAGGAAAAGAATCTGTATGATCTGAAAGCAATACCTACCCTGTATCTGCTGGATAAAGACAAGAAAGTATTGTTGAAAGATGCAACGGTGGCGCAGATCGACCAGTACCTGCAATAAGTGATTAGTGGTGAGTGATCACTAAAAATATCCCCTCTCACCACTCCACATCGTGAAGGATAAAAGGGGATGAAGAAACGAGAGAAGAGAGAGTATTGATTTATTCTTTATTCCCTGCCACCACCTAAAGCCTGGTAGAGATTGATAATTCCCTGTATCTCATCGAAGCGGTCGGCTATCTGCGTCAGTTGGGCAGAGAGCAACGATTGCTGGGCGGTAAGTACTTCCAAATAGGTGGAGTTACCATGTTTCATTAACAGTTGCGTGCTGCGGACTGCGGTTTCCAATGAAGTAATCTGTCCGTCGCGCAACTCCGTTTTGCCACGAGCCACCTGCACTTGAGTAAGGGCATTGTTCACTTCACTTCCTGCATTCAGCAGAGCCTGCTGGAAAGAAAGCTTAGCTTCTTCCTGTTGGGCTTTGGCTATTTTCAACTGTGCCATGTTCAATCCTTTATTAAATAAAGGTTGTGTCAGTGAACCGACTGCGGAGAGTAACAGTTTGCCCGGATTGATAATCATGCTTCCGGCAGAGTTTGTCCAACCTGCCGTACCTCCCAAAGTAATGGAAGGATAAAAGGCCGAACGAGCCGCATTGGTACTATAAAAGGCCTGTGCCAACGAAAGTTCCGCACTCTTCACGTCGGGACGACGGGAGAGCAACTGCAAAGGAACGCCAACGGTAAGTTCTTCCGGGAAGCTTTGTCCCTGTAACTTTCCACGTTCGATAGCGTCAGGCACATCACCCAGTAAAATAGAAAGCGAATTCTCGATTTCACGGATTTGCTGTTTAAGGTCGAGCAAAGAAGCTTCTACCATATAACAGTTTGCTTCGGTCTGGGCTACTCCCGCCTCATCCGTCATACCTGCTGCTTTCATGGCACGCATTGTCTTCACGCTCTCACGCCATTTGGCGGCAGTTTCGGCAGAGACGTTGTATTGTGCATCGAGCATTAATAAGGTATAATACATATTTGCCACATTGGCTATCAACGAAGTGGTGACAGCTTGTTCGTACTCCAGGCTCTGAAGGTACAAAGCTTTCGCACGGCGTTTCGCATTGGTCAGTTTACCGAAAATATCAATTTCCCAACTGGCGGATGCTATACCGCTATATGTCCAGGAACCTTTTGATTTATCAAAGCTACTGACACCTCCCTGCGGAGTCAACATAAAAGAAGGCAGATAGGCCAGACGGGCGGATGACAGAGTGGCTTCCGCTTCTTTGATGCGCCACTGAGCGGACTGCAAGTCGGTGTTGCCTTGCAGTGCATGCTCAATGAGAGATTGTAGTTGCGGGTCGGTAAACAACTCGCGCCAGGAGAGAGAGGCGATAGAGGTGGTGTCTTCCACCTCTACATCCTGCCCGTAAAGTCCGTCGGTCTTGATTTCGGGACGTTCATATTTGGTATAGATGCCGCAACTACTCAACAGCAAGGTTGCGACAGCTAAAGTGATGATTTGTTTCTTCATTTTTCTTTTGATTGATGTTCTTCTATTTCTTTCTTACTCACTTCCATCTCCTCCTCAATCTGCCAGTCTTTGGTAGGCATGGACTGAGCCGGACGAAGACGTTCCTGTAACCACTGGAAGGTGACGAACAAAGCCGGAACGATGAAAAGCAATGCCAATGTACCGATGGTCATACCACCTACTACACCCGTACCCAACGAACGGTTACCGTTAGCACCTACTCCGGTAGCTACCACCAGCGGGAACAGACCGAAGATCATGGTGAGTGCAGTCATCAGGATAGGACGAAGACGTGCTTTGGCTGCGCTGACTGCGGAAGCAATCAATCCCATGCCTGCTTTTCGGCGCTCGGCAGCATATTCCGTCAACAGAATGGCTGTCTTGGCAAGCAAACCGATCAACATAATCAAACCTGTTTGCAGATAAATGTTATTCTCCAATCCTGCTATCTTGGCAAACAAGAACGTACCCATCAGACCTACCGGAACCGCAAGAATAACTGCAAACGGAACGATGAAGCTTTCATAAAGCGCACTCAGGATAAGATAGATCATCAAAATACAGATACCGAAGATAATTACCGTCGTACCACTCTGCTGGTTCTCTTCACGTGTGATACCACCGAAGTCATAACCGTAACCTTTCGGCAAGCTGATTTCTGCTGTCTCTTTCACGGCACGAATGGCATCACCCGTACTATATCCCTCGGCAGGCATGGCATTCACAGCTATGGAATTATACATATTGAAGCGACTCAGAGTCTCGGCACCATAACTACGGGTCAGTGTAACGAACTGGCTCAGCGGAGCCATCTCACCGTTTGCCATCCGCACAAAGGTGTTGTGCAACGAAGTCTCATCCATGCGGTATTCAGGACCAGACTGTATCATAACCCTATATACCTTTGAGAAACGGTTGAAGTTAGATACATACTGTCCGCCATAGTAACCCGAAAGTGTGGAAAGCACTGCATCCGGAGTAATGCCGGCACGTTTACATTTAGCAGCATCTACCTCGACAGTCCATTGCGGATAGCGCACATCAAAAGTAGAATAAGCCATGGAGATTTCGGGACGCTGGTTCAAAGCACCCAGGTATTGTTGGGTAGTCTGGAAGAAAGTGTTCACATCCGTGCCCAACTTATCCTGTACATTCAGGTCGAGCGCATTACCCATACCATAACCCGGAATCATACCCGGAGCAATTGCAAAGATCGTGGCATCCTTAATATCTGCCGTGCGGGCATAAATCTGTCCGATGACAGCCTGCACCTGATCTTCTTTCTTCGTACGTTCATCCCAGGGTTTCAGCTTCACAACAATCATACCGAATGTATTTCCCTGTCCGGAAAGCAATCCGTAACCGGTTACTTTCTGGATATGTAACTTTTGCGGAAGAGCTTCCAAGCGTTCTTCTATACGAAGCATAACATCATCCGTAGTCTTCAATGAACTACCTGGAGCCGTACTTACGTTGACGAACAATACACCCTGGTCTTCATCAGGTACCAGACTGGTCTTCGTAGAATTCATCAGGAGTACTAACAATACAACGGAACAAACCAGCAACGACCATGACAACCAGCGACGCTTGATAAAGAATAGTACCGCATTCTTATATTTACTTACCACCACATCGAAAGCAGCATTGAACGAATTACGGAAACGGGCGGCGAAATTATTCTTTTGCGTACCATCTTCATTAATATAAGGTCTCAGCAACAGAGCGCAAAGGGCCGGACTCAGTGTCAAAGCGTTAATAGCTGAGATACCTACGGCAACCGCCATTGTCAAACCGAACTGCGTATAGAACGTACCGGACGTACCACTCATAAACGATACAGGGATGAACACCGCCATAAATACCAGTGAAGAGGTGATAACCGCATTACTGATACCTTTCATAGCGTCGATACTTGCCATATAAGAAGACTTATACCCGACATCGAACCTCGACTGTACCGCCTCGACGACGACTATGGCGTCGTCCACCACTGTACCGATCACAAGTACCAATGCAAACAGGGTAATCAGATTGATACTGAATCCGGCAACGGACATAAAAGCGAAGGTACCTATCAGTGACACGATGATACCCACCAACGGAATCAATGTGGAACGGATATCCTGCAAGAATACATATACCACCAGGATAACAAGAAGGATAGCCTCGATCAAAGTCTTTACTACCTCATGGATAGAAGCGAACAGGAAGTCATTGGAACTCATCATCTGTGTCAGCTCCACACCTTTCGGCAGGTCTTTGCGTACTTCGTCCAGCAGGTTGTCGATGTTCTGGTTTACTTCCGTAGCATTGGAGCCGGCCGTCTGGAATATCATACAGGAAACACCATTGTGACCGTCCATACCGCCTTTGTAGGCATAACTTTCCTTACCCAGTTCCACATCTGCAATGTCTTTCAACTTCAGCACTTCACCGTCTTCCGTAGAACGGATCACGATTTCACCAAATTCCTCCGGTGTAATCAGACGGCCTTTATACTTCATGGTATATTGATAGGTTTCGTCCGAATTTTCACCGAACGAACCGGTAGCCGATTCTATATTCTGCTCGGCAAGTGCTGCCGTCACGTCAGACGGAATCAGTTTGTACTGTGCCATCACATCAGGCTTCATCCAGACACGCATACTGTAGTCACCACCCATAATCATCATATCGCCCACACCTGCAATACGCAGCAACTGCGGTTTCAAGTTGATACTCATGTAGTTGGCAAGGAAGTTTTCATCGTACGAATTATCGGGGCTATGCAATGAAAACATCTGTAAGATACTGGTCTGGCGCTTCATAGTGGTCACACCTACCTGAGTAACTTCTCCCGGAAGCTGTCCAGTAGCTCTGGATACGCGGTTCTGCACATTAACGGCAGCCATATCCGGGTCGGTTCCCTGTTTGAAATAGACGGTAATAGATACCGAACCGGCATTGGTAGCGGTAGACGTCATATAGGTCATGTCTTCCACACCATTGATAGCTTCTTCCAACGGAGCGATAACACTCTTCTGCAAAGTTTCCGCACTGGCACCGTAGTACGTGGTGCTTACCATAACGGTAGGCGGAGCAATATCAGGATATTGTTCGACGGGTAGGGTAAACAACCCGATGATACCCAGAATGACAATCGTTATAGAAATGACTGCCGAAAATACCGGGCGTTCAATAAATGTTCTCAGATTCATGGATTAATCCTCCTTTTCTTTAGCTTGAATAGGTGTACCTTCGCGCAATAAACCTACGCCTTCGGCCACAATTACATCACCCACATTCAAACCCTTGTCTACAATATACTCTTTTCCACCATTCACACGGGTCACCTCCACCGGAGCAGACTGTGCTTTACCATCTACTACTTTAAATACGAACACTTTATCCTGCACTTCATAAGTAGCCGCTTGCGGAACAACGATACAGTTCCGTTTTTGAACAGGAACCACTACATTGCCGGCTCCCCCACTCTGTAACAATCCTTCTTTATTCGGGAATACAGCACGCAGGCTGACAGTTCCGGTAGAAGTATCGATAACTCCACTGATTGTTTCAATCTTACCCTGTGAAGGATAGATAGATTTATCATTCAGAATCAGTCCAATAGCAGGCATTTCTTCCAGTGCTTTACTCTTGGAACCGTAGCGGCGCGTCATATCCAGCAACTGGTTTTCTGTCATCGAGAAGTAAACGTACATATCAGAATTATCGGAAACCGTAGTCAATGGCTTAGGCAGACTGGCACTGACCAAAGCACCCACACGATAGGGTAAAGTGCCTACAACACCATCGGCAGGACTCTTCACTTCCGTATAAGAAAGGTTATTGACGGCACTTACACGTTGCGCTTCCGTCTGCGCCAATTGTGCTTTCGCCGTCAGCAGGTTATTATAAGATGTCTGCAAATCGAACTCGGAAATCACGTTCTGGGCAAACAATTCTTTTTTACTGTCATACGTCAGTTGAGCCGTAGCTACACTTGCACGTGCCGCTTCCACATTGGCTTCGGCAGTCTGCAAAGCCGCACGATAAGGCACTTGGTCGATAATAAACAAGACTTGCCCTTTACGGACCGCCTGACCCTCTTCCACACAGAGTTTAGTCAGGAAACCGGATACTTGCGGGTAAATGTCAATGTCTTGTCTTCCCCGGATACTCGCTGAATAGGCCGTCTGCAATTCCTTGTCGGATGTCGTGATTCTCATCACCTCATACTCAGAACTGGTCTGCACGGTAGGAGCTTGTCCGCATGCTACTAATGTTACTCCACAAATGAATGTCATCATCTGTCTAATCAATCTCTTCTTTGTTGTCATACTACAATCTTTTTAAAAACATCTTTTGTTATGTCGGCGGCAAAGGTATGCCGTTTTTGAACAATAACTTGTTTCATTTGTCGCACTCCTTTGTTCATTTTCGGAACGGTTTGCTTAACATTCCAAAAAGAACTTCTACCTTTGTTCCAGCAAAACTTTAAAAAGATGAAGTATGAATCCATTATTAACTACGAAAGCAGAATCCTTCAGATCCGGAAGCGATAACCTGGAGTTTTACCACAACCGGCTCGTCAAACTGACAAACGGAGTCCTTATGTTCTGTTCCGGCGGAGAGGCGGAAATCACCATAGATCTGGAGAAGCATCACATTATACCCAATACGAATATCATGTTGTTGCCCGGTTCCATTCTCTCACTGAGATCGGCCAGCCCAGACTTCCGGATACACTATTTCGCTTATTCGGGTGAGATGATGAGGGTGGCGTGTTTCCGCCTGGACCCGGCATTCATGCATTTTATGAAAGAAAACTCCTGTTATACACATACCAGACCCGAAACAATACGCCCCATTCTGAGAATGATAGATGCAAGCGCTGCCATCTATGCCGACAGAGAAAATCAGTTCCGCGAGAGCATTGCCCAGAACCTGCTTCAAATATTCTTTCTGGATACTTATGATAAGGTGCAGCGATATTTCACCAAAGAACAATTGGAAGGAGGTAACCGGAAAGGGCAGCTGTTCAAAAAGTTCATTCATCTGGTACACACCAATTGTACCGCACAACGGGATGTAGCCTTTTATGCCGAGCAGCTTTGTATTTCTACACGCTACCTTTCTGCCATTACTAAAGAGGTAGGTCAGATTTCCGCAAAAGAAATTATTGACGAGTTCCTCACACTGGAGATTAAAGTCTCCCTGCAATCCACCAATCTCTCACTGAAAGAAATAGCCGACCGGTATAATTTTCCCGACCAGTCATTCTTCGGGCGGTACTTCAAGAAGCATACGGGGATGTCACCAAAGGAATACAGGGCAAAAAGAATATAATGAAACTTATTGGTACAACTTGTTCCCTTTTCATCCCGATATGAGTTATCTTACTTCACCTTTATATGTACACAGTTGTTTCCTTGCATGGAAGTTCAGTTTACTCCAAATGGTAACTTTAGTAACCCCATACGGTAACTCTATTTACATGCTGAGGTAAAGACCGTTACATGCCGAGGTAAAGGTCGTTA
>ERZ835541.3056-NODE-3056-length-12285-cov-14.789370_pt1 | contig 12285 bp, 15 predicted proteins | sample MGYA00519945_ERZ835541 | MGnify/ENA primary metagenome ERZ835541 (study PRJEB31850, sample SAMEA3708780) | human gut metagenome | biome: human gut; feature: human-associated habitat; material: faeces | place: China | collected 2014 ...
ACTTGCGCCCCTGCCGGTTCACAATGTCGCGCACCGTATCGCTGACCGTGCAGGGCTGACCTGCCAGCATATTTTCGATTTGGGCATCTGTGAGGGACAATCCGGTTTCGCGGCGCACCTGTTCTCGGATGTCATCCACGCAGCGGATCATGCCGAGTTCCAAGCTGTGGGCGGTGTCAGCCGCAGGGATGGCATTGTCGATGCGCATGAGGTCCACTGTCCAGCCACCGAGATCCATAAGGAGCATGGACGGTTCGTCCTGCAAAAGCCCCACTTCGGTCATAAGGGCGGCGTAGCCTTGGGGGAAGATGGCAACTTCTTCGATAGTGATGTTGTACTCCACACCCTCGAATTTGAAATTCACGGGCTGGTTGCTCCGCAGCAGGTAATCTTTGAACTTGGGTTTGTCGCGCCCGAAACTGGTCAGCGGCAGCCCCGCCGCAATGCGCACCGAGCATTCGGGCGGCAAGCCGCGCTGCCGGATTTCTTTTGCAATTGCTGCCAGCGTCAGCAGGTAGTAGTTGTCGTTTATGGTCTTGTCCCGCTGGATAGGCTGCCGCCCGGAGCCACAAACCAAAAAGCACCCGCCCAACTCTAAGAGTCCTTGGCGGGTGTAGGGTTCGTGTTCTCCGTAGCTGGTAAGTCCAGCCGGAAATGAACAATGCGCTGTTTTGATGGCGTAGTAGCCGTGGTCGATGCCGATAATGATGCTCATGGGAAATACCTCCATTTTTTGTATTCTACAATCTATAATAAACGGTTGCCTTTTGGGGCTTCCGGAATTTTTGCATGAAAAAAGCGGTTCATTGGTATTGTACCAACAAACCGCCATTAAGGATTTGGAGAGCTTATTTTGACAGTCCTCTCCCCTTCTGATATAATTTACTCTTCATTGTCGCCTCCAAATTATGTGGGAGGTGAACGCTTGAGTTTTCAGGAAATAATTTTGCTGCTTACTTTTATTGGCAGCTGCATATATGCCACCGTTTCTCTTACACTAAAAGTTCTTGAATTTCTCTTAAAAAATAAAAAGAGCCGCTGGCTTAGACAGAAGTCAGCGGCAAATGAAAGCACTCCACAAAGCGGCAATCATTATGAAAATAGCCTTACGTTTCCGTAAGGCTATTTTTGGTGCACCATCGGGGACTCGAACCCAGGACCCACTGATTAAGAGTCAGTTGCTCTCCTTAGTGGCCAATTCTAATTGTAACTTACCATTATCATACAAGTTGGTTTAACACATCCAATATTTCTTTATCCGCAATCTGTCTATTGCTCAATATTCCCCCAACGACACAAGTATATTCTGGACACACCTTATCTTTATACCACAATAGCGTTATTCCGAATAGCTTTTGTGTCAATGCCGATACATCAACACCTAGTGCTTCAAAGCTATAGGTCATTTCTTTTGGATGAGCACACGGTTTATTTTGTTTTCTTTTACAAGGTTTACATAGTCTACAACTTCCTGTCGATATATAGGCCTCATCTTCTTTTTTGACAAAACGGAGCATTTTGTCCATTCTACTTTTTAGTACAGAATTTGCAGCTTTTATTTTCAAATAACTGTTTTTAATGTAGTCGAATTCATTCACTGACACCTTCAGTACAATTGCCGTAAGATATGTATAGCCTTGACTATATTTTTTGAAATTTGGCGCATACGGCGGGCAAGACCACTTTTGCGAATAGTTAGTACACCCTTTTTGACAGAGAGAATCAAAATAACATTTGTTCAAAAAGCCCCATAATTCATTAACTTTAACAGTTTTGCAAATGCAATGATAATTAATGAAACCATGCGGTGTTTTTGCCTGAACAAAAGCTTCATTTTCTAGAAACTTCATAAGTGGAAGAATTTGTGCCTGCTTCATCGTTAACTAGTGTAACTTGTTGATTGACAAAAACTTTTTTCATGTAATCCAACGCGTATTTTTCATGAACTGCAGCTTGACTCGCCGAATTAACTTTCACCTGAAAAACTGGAGCCCTGTCGTTATTAATTAAAAAGCTCACTATGAATTTAATCGGTTTGTTTTTCTTGAGTTCAATTGAAGATTGTTTGCTAAACACAAAATTCCGTTTTGCTGTATCTTGTCCATCACGGAAAATTTCTTCATATCCCTTGCGCTGTTGCCACAGGCTTTTTAATACCTCTTTTACATTTTCTTCCTCATTACTGGGAAACGTAAAGTTCTCTTTCATCTCAAACTTATTTACATTTTTGTCTTCTCCTTCATCGCGGTATGTACCATATTCACCTGCTTCTCCAAAATATGCCGTTACACTTTCAAAATCATAATTTGAGCTCTTTTTAACATAAAGCTCTGAGATTCGTTTTCGTCCCCATTCTTGTGCATCGTCCATCATAATAAGAAGGAATGAGAAATTCATCATATCCAAATGATAAACGTCATGGCATGTATGTGAAGAAATTGTCCTTAGTATTTCTCTTCTGATATAAAATTGTCTAGCTTCTTCTTCATTGAATTCGTAGTCTTCATTAATACTAAAATCAGACTCCAGAAAATAGATTAACAGTTTGTATATAATAGTAGCGCTAAGGATACCGTGTTTATATCCCTCCAGCGATTTTTCAAACTTATAATAATACTTTGGTTGAAGCCTTGCCACATAATGCTTTTCTTCTTGATTTTCTTCTTGATTTTCTCTATTTTGAACGCATAGTGGCTTGCATTCACGCATTTTCGAACTTATAAAGCGCACAACGTAATCATTCATATTGGTCTGAATGCCATTGAATGACAAATCCATGGATATTGTGGGATTCGACACAAATGTTTTCATCATGCTCTTTGTTTTTTCAATTATCCCCTGTGCTTTTTCCAATGGGTAACCCAAATCATGCGTCAATGCTATCATTGACCATATACTGAGCTTTTCTAAGTTGTTTACTTCAACATTTTTTTGGATTGTAATTCTTTCTAGATAATCGCTCTGATTTTCAAGAAGACAATTCAAGCCTAGTAACCATACTCTAAACACATGGACAACATGATCTCTATAATATTTTCCCCCTCCATACAGCATAGATTCGAATTGGGTATATTCTTCAAAGTAGCTTCCCAATTCATTAATACCATATGCAACTGGGTGTTTAGAAGCATTTTCAATAAACGGCTCACGCTTGTCGAAAAATCGTAAACACTTAATTGATTTTCCGATGACAATTTTCCATAACTCCTTAATTTGATCCACAAACATAAAGATTTGGTAATCGTCATCCGAATCCCTAAGGCTACCTTCAATATTTTTCAAGTTATTAATTACATCTTGATCTAATGGATGCTCAATTTGCTGTGTTTGGGCAGAACAGTTGATAAGGCATTGCCTTACGAAGGTCGGGATTTGCTCATTTGCACTTTCAATGACAGATGTTAATAGACTCAGATCTTGATTAGCCATTTATCTTTTCTCCCCTATTAATATAAAACTGTCCAATGCAATTTTCACCACAGTTACCACAGGAAAATGAATCAACTAGTTTTCTTACTTCACAGAGATATTGAGAGTTATTATATATATCTTCAATATCATCATCAAATATATTTGCTGGAGCAATTCCTTCTATAAAGTTTGCTCGATTGTTTTTAAAAACTTCGCATGGATATACCTTACCGTCATATCGTATGTTAAGTTTTCCTTTTGCCGCTTCGCAGTGTACCTCAGAATTTTCGCCTAAAATAGGTACTCCAATTCGAATTGCATATTTATTGCTTTTCTTTATTTGAATGAGTTCTTGTTTTAACGATTTTTCAGATTGCTCAGTAAGTTGGAGTTTCGTTCTATTTTCTAACGCCCTGCCATGAATTACTAACCTTAAAAAGCTCACTTTATCAATTCCTAATAGTCGGCACATATCCAATGTATCTCTTATTTCATCCTTATTTAATTCATTCGGCACGAAATGACCTTCCGCTGTTATCCCTGCTCGAACAACATCACGGATCGATTGTTTCATTAATGGGAAATTGCCTTTTGTTCCCATAATCAAATCGTATGTTTTCTCATTTGCCGCTTCTATATTAAAAATTATTTTGGAAACCTTACCAGCAATTTTGTATATTGTATTTTCACTCAAGGAAGACCTATTCCCCTGCTGATCCATAACAATGCCACTACTATATATATAACTATTAAGTCCTAAGGAATGGACAAAATCAATCATCTCGACTATATCAGGGTGCAAAAATGGTTCTCCCCCAGAGAACGAAATTGTTTGAGCACCAAGCCTCTTTGCTCCTTTTACTACCTTTTTAAATAACTCAACAGGTATAATTTCTGTACACTTGTCTGTAGAATACGAAGAACAATGCAAACAGTTATTAGGGCAGCGTCTAATTATCTCAAACGATATCTCTTTTAGCATGGCTATACACACCTTTTTATATATAAAGATTACTACCCGACAAGTCCATCATATAATTGTGCATCTATAGATAACAAAACACCCGCCAACTCTTCAATTCTTTTCTTCCCTAACTTTCTTTTAAATCCCGCTTTAAAAGCCGGTCCCCTCATCACTAAACCACGATTCTCAGTATAAGAAAAAATTAATGATATTTGCTGTTTCAGTTCTGCTCCTGTTATCTCCAGTTTCCAGTAACGATCAATTAAAATCTTAATATCCTGCGCCATTTGATTCATATTTTTATATAGCATCAATTATAACCTCGCACTATATCATCGTTTTTAATATTATACTCCTATATCGCAAACATCGTCAATCATTTTTGCGCACATTTTGCAAATTTTAATATTTTAATTTTTTATCATTTTTTCATTATTTTACTTTTTTGCAATCATTTTTTGTTCTACACTTTTAATAATTTGTCATAGCCACTTTAATTTTGTCGTTATACCACACATTTCCGTGCTTTTTGCAATCGCCCACGAAAACTCAAACTTAGATAGCCAAGTTGTTCTCATGGCCAGCCACTCTTTTGCTTTTGATCGCCTCTACGATGTCATCCGCATAGCGAGCCACTTTCATGTTCCGCCTGGACATCGCCTGTCAAACTCATTCGGTTAGATTTTTTCCAGCAACAGAGACTGGGGATCTTCCTGTGGAGAATCTTCCCCCGTTCTAGTTATTACGCCTTGCCCCACAACTCCAGCCTTTAGCCTCTTCTTAATCAGCCCTGTTACCTGTTTGTCACGTTTTTTGTGCAGTAGCTCCATGAGATTTATTTCGTCGAAATATATTTGGTCGCATCCGCTTTTACAGCGTAGGTGCCCCCTATTCTGGGTATCTTCCGACCTGACATACGGCCTGTTATCCGCTTCTTTTCGGACACTAGCCATAGCATATCCCAGGTGCTCATCCATTTCTGCTTCCATCATTTCCTTGATCGTTCCGCCCAACAGATCTTTCAGCGCTTCCTGTATGTCGGCGGCGCTTTCGATGTTGTATTCCTGCAGCAGCCCCTGGATGATGTTCCGCTTCCCTTCCGTCATGGGTTTCGGTTTGTAGTACTCTTTCTTCTTGTTCGCCATAATTCAGGCCTCCTATGTTTCTTTATCTTATCACGGAAGGCCTTGGTTTTCACCTTTTTACAGACTTTTTTCACAGGCTCGAAAATAGATTGGTACATCTACAAAAAACAGCATCTGATTGAAAACTTATTTTCAAAGCTTAAATATCATCGGCGTTTTTCTACCCGGTACGAGAAGAAACCCATATTTTTTCATGCAATCACTTCTCTTTCTTGTGTTAATTTGATGGTTTTCAAACAGACTCTAGATTCCGCACCGCAATTCCATTCATTGCAAATGTATAACTGTTCATAATCTTCTACTGATATAGTGTACTCTACCATTCAAATCAAATATGGAAAACTCTGAGAAATATTTCGAAACAGTTCCGCTGACTGAGTATCAATGTTGCGAAGATTGGCGAATTTATGGTGAATGTTCCCTTTCTCAGTACAAACAAAATATGTTGCGTTTTACTAAATATTCTCGGCTCTTCAGTCGCCTCATAAATGCGCATCGCAGGATCAATACCGAGATAGCTTTTCAATGCACTCCATCTAAAACAAAGCCCGTAAATAACATTTCCACGTCCACAATGACTTTCTGTTTTGATACGAAATTCTTTTCGCTCTTTGCCAAATCATTCAATTTTCGATAAATAGCAACAAAACAGCTTAGATTTCCAACAGTACTCACAGATCTTTTTCCCCTTGGAACAGTAACGGATTTATAGCCAATCATAGAAATTAGCACTTTGATCATTATTCCCCATAGCTTACCATCCCTTCTTTATGAACGATAATTAGAGATTATCCTTCATATAGATTATTATACCATAACAGGAATGTTTCCGCATTGACATATTCCCCAAATATCCAGCGAATTTTTTGGAGTTTTCGCCATATCCATTTTCCCATCAGTTTGTAGAATACACAAAATGGCGAGGTTGCCCCCGCCATTGAAAGAGTTATTCTCTAGTTCTATTATGCAAATTGCAATAACAAGTTGAGCAACAACACAAATTTTCAAAACCTTTGCTGCAATCGCTCACTGCGGTTCTACTTGCTGCACATCTGCCTTACCCATAGGCCAGGTTCTATTCTCTGCCCTTCCGTACCTATATTTCGTCAGGCACGGGCGTGTCTTGTCGCTCTATCCCCTGAAACCAGAGGATAATCAGAAAGGTTGCTTCAGGACTCTTGCCTGCGTACTACTTTCCTGTGCCAGCCACCCGGTAGAGGTGACCGCTTCTGTGGACATCTATCCTTCTCGGATAGTTACGTCTATTCTGTTTTCAAGGTTCCTGTAATTCATTACTTCTGGCGTTATGACAGAGGCTTCTCGCTGGTAGGCTTTCCGATCCCATGGAACTGCGTCGCCCATCCAATATTTCTTGACTGTGTTTCTAGAAATTCCCAGAATTTTAGCTGCTGCACGCTGACTGGTTACTCCTTCAAGTTGCAGCGCGCGGATTGATTTGTAGACATCCACCGATGTGACCACCTTTCTATCGCCTCCCGCATAGTAGTCTACATCTATTATACGGGAAGCCATTAGGTGGCTCAAATATTCGCTGTCATTTTGCTGGAAAGTGGCTCAAGTATATATTAGCATTCACATCATGCGCGATATATTAAGCAAAAGCCGGTTGCTTTGCATTGCAACCGGCTTTCAATTTGCTTTTTAACTTTGGAGCATGGCTCTATATTTGGCGCGATCAGCTTCAGGAATATGCAACGCATCCATTGCTGCATCGACAGACACTTTAAAGCTGTCCATCACGTTACGAATCGCATTGAGCGTTGCTTTGTTCTCGCCCCTCTCTTCACCGATGCCAATTCCTTTCGCAACGCCCTTCTCCATTGCCCTTTCCATAACACCTTGGCTCAAATTGCACATTCTGCGCACCTCACTTTCAAGCGGTTGTGTCATCGGAACATCAAATTCCGTTTCTAATATTTCTTTCTTCGTTTCGGGACTCTTTTCTTCTGAAAGCAGTACTTCCAAGAATTTCAGCAGCCCGCCATAGTTTTTGTCGTCCTCATCGCCCAAGCAAATCATCACGGCGCTCATCAGGTCGTAGTTTCTGACTTGCTCAACCGCATCACCAATGATATGCTTTTCCTGTATGGAATACTGCGTAATTGTGTTTCTGCGGTTCTTCGGCGGGTTCATACATACCCAAATCGAGTACACTTTCTTGATTTTACCGTACTCGCCTTTGGTAAATTCCGTGCCGTACTGCGCCGAGATCATACGGCTGCAATAATAAATTGCACGTTTCAACAGCGGATACCCTGCATTGTAGCGGTTCTGTGCCTCCACGTTCAAAATCAGCCCAATCAGACCATCCTCGCTCGGTGCTGTGGCATAAAAGCGGACATCGTAGCGAATCGTACCCTCGGTCAGCGTCACATCTTCCGTATTCGTGCCGTGAATCGTGGCAGATACGTTGCGGTTTGTTTCATCGGCGTCCACGCCGACAGCGCCAATCTGCGGTTCACCCTCGATATACTTCTCCGCAATCTCCCGCACCGTACAGCCGTGATATTCCGGAACGCACTCCTTCATAATAACGGCCAAAATGCTTTTGTTAGCAAGCAGACGCTTAACGCCTTCATCGTAGCGGGCATCGGCATCTACTTGGGATATGCTTTGCGCCAGATAATTTTCTTCCTGCTGCATGGGATAAGCGCCTCCTTTCCTTGCCTTTATTATACGCTGTTTCTTTACTTTTTGCAATAGTGCTGTCCATAGCACAAAAAGTGGACTATTCACTTTCCTGCGTGAACAGTCCGCCTTTTCTGTTATGCACCAATTTCTGTATTGTAAGTTTCTGCTGTGCATTCCAGAAACTGTCTGTACTTCATATTAAACTTCACAATAACTTGGTATTTTCTTCCGACCTCTACCCTATCAATCAGATGGCTCAGTATCATTCGTTTCATTTCCAGCGGAGCGGTGTCAAATTCTTCTGCCCAGCCTTTAAAGTCATCGTAGTAAGTACGCAGTTTCCGAATTTCAGCCGCTTCGTTTAACCTTGCATTTTGGAGTTCCGCGTACTCTGCCTTAGCATCATCCAGTTCCTGTTGGTATCGGCGGATTTGCTTGGCAATCATGTCCTCGGTAAAATTGCTTGTTCCATCAAGGCATTTCAGTATCTCACCCTCAAAGCGTTCCAGGGCGTGCTGAGCGGCTTTTATCTTTTTTTCCGCTGCTGCACGTTTTGTCTTTTGCAGGTTCGACTCCTGTCGAATCCGATTCTCAGCCACTTGGGAATAGGGTGTGTCTCGGATTTGCTCGAATACTTCCTCTACAATTTTCAAGACGATGGCATCCACTCTCTCGGCAAGGTACAGTGCTTGCCCATCACAGTCTCTGCCGCCTTTGTTGCGTTGGCCGCGCTGAAAGCAGTTATACTTGGGCTGGACTTTTTCGCGGATACTACCATCCGCCAATTTGTAGCGGTCTGTGTGCATAAAGCCGGACATCTTCGCTCCGCAGTGGGCGCAGTAGACAATACCCGCCAGCAGCGTCGGGTTCTGGCTGGTATGGGCGATTCGCCTGTCTTGCGCTGTCTTTGCGCTGCGTCGGCTGATAATGTCATTGGCTTTTTCGAATGTTTCTTGGTCAATGATCTGCAATTCCGGTATGTATTCCGAGCGGGCATTTTTCGTAATGATGTAACCTGTATATCCCTCGTGGCGGATAATGCGGAGTATGTTACTCGATTGGAATTTTGCTCCGGCACGGGTACGCAATCCTCGGTTATTTAACATTTCAGCCAGAGCATATCCGCTGGTGCCTTCTTGGATAACCTTATAAAAGAGTTCCCGAACCCATGTAGCTTCTTCCTCGTTGATGACCAGATCCATGACTGGCTTATCCCGCTTGTTCCGTCGGCCTTGGTCTACCAGTTGATAACCATAGCACACAAAACCACCTGTATAGTGACCGCTGGATACGATTTGGCGGATCCTATCGCGGGTTCGGATGGATGTTTTCTCCGACTCCCCTGCCGCCTGCCAAAAGCGGATGTAGTTCATCAACTTATCGCCATGTGTCTCGATTTTCTGCTGACCTTCGTGGGTGAACCACTCTCCCTTCGTGTCAAACAGGGCGTTGTAACTGCGGTTGGCGTATTTGTCGATTTCGCAGTGTCCTACGCATTCAAATCCTCCGGCACGGGTCAGTCCTTCGCGGAAACCGCCTATGCCGGAGAACATATCTATAAATCGAATCACCGATTCGATAACGAAAAAAGAGGCAACCAATGCTGGCTGCCCTTGCTGGTTAAGTATGTGATTTTCAGTATTGTGCATCTACCTCCATTTCGGTGCCATCTGGTTCGCCGGAGTCGACATCAGCGTTTTCCTCCGCAGCTTGCTCGGTCGTAATTCTTTCGTAGTCCTTTTCCGCTTCATCCAATTCTCTTTCAATGAGATGTACCAGAAACTCTTTCTGGCTCAGTTTGCGGTGATAAATTTGCTCGTACCTTGCAAGAAAGGTTTTGATGCGCTGGAGAAGTTCCTCGGATACCTGAAATGCTAACGTGCGCGTTGCCATGTTGCTGACTCCCTTCGGTTTCTCAAAAAATGTGGTTACGGCCTGTTCAATGAACTGCGATGTGGTGATGCCCTGTCGTTCCAGTTCTTCACGGATTTTCTGGTGCAGGTCATCCGGGATGGTTACGGTCAATTTGCTCATTTCAGCTTTCTCCTTTTATGCACCTAGTTTGTTGTTATAGTAAGCGGCCAGTTTTCCAAGATTGATGTACCACTTCACCCCGGACTGGAATGCGATGTCCGGATTTTCACGACATACTCGGCGAAGATAGTAAGGCGGAAGCTTCATGATTTCACTTGCCTGTTTGATGCTGACAATTTGCGGCAGGACAATTTTTTCTACAACGCAACCCGCCGTCTGACGATCAAGCATACATTCGTTCATTTTACATTCTCCTGTTCTTAAGCTGAATTTGCAACCACTTTTTGCCATTGATAAGTTGTTTTTCGATTGCAAAGCAAGCATATCACAAGTGCGATGACAAAGCTATTCACGAGAACCAACGATAATGAGATGCATAACTCGGCAATTATGCCCATAACCAACAATTTATGATTTTATGTTTATTACCACATGGTAATCACCACCTTAAAGTGAAGCTAAAAAGTTGATTGCGGAAGGCGGAATTATATCTGTTGCTCGGGTGCGAGGAATTGCCCCCGTCAAAGTGGCTACCTGCAATTCCTCGCGCACCACCTTGCGGATGCTTTTCTCCAGCCTATCCGTCTGTTCTGCCGCAAGGATACTCTGCACCAGAAACTCTTTGCGTTTGGCAGGCGGCACCTGCTGCAGCAACGCCCACGCGCGGCGGTGCTGCGGGTCGCTAAGGTTCGGTCGGAAAACATACTGCGGGCGTTTCATGCCTCGCTTTTACGGCGCGACACGGCGGTCAACGCGCGCTCGAACCCGACGGCGTTCACCTTGTCGTCCAGCAGGAAAATCGTCTTACAAAGGCCGTCTTTGGGGCTTAGGTGGCGGCTCACCACCGATGCGCCGCCGCCCAATAGCACGGCGGGGATGGCGTGCAGGTCGAAGCCAGCTTCCATAGTGGCAGACAGCAGATGTTCGGTGTACTTGCGCCCCTGCCGGTTCACAATGTCGCGCACCACATCGCTGACCGTGCAGGGCTGACCTGCCAGCATATTTTCGATTTGGGCATCCGTGAGGGACAGCCCGGTTTCCCGGCGCACCTGCTCCCGAATATCATCCACGCAGCGGATCATGCCGAGTTCAAGACTGTGCGCAGTGTCAGCCGCAGGGATGGCGTTGTCGATGCGCATAAGGTCTACCGTCCAGCCGCCCAAGTCCATGAGGAGCATGGACGGTTCGTCCTGCAACAGCCCGGTTTCGGTCATGAGGGCGGCGTAGCCCTGCGGAAAAATGGCAACTTCTTCGATGGTGATGCTGTACTCCACGCCCTCGAACTTGTAGTTCACAGGCTGATTGCTCCGCAGCAGATACTCCCTGAACTTGGGTTTGTCGCGCCCGAAACTGGTCAGCGGCAGACCTGCCGCAATGCGTACAGAACATTCGGGTGGCAAGCCGCGCTGCCGGATTTCTTTGGCAGTCGCCGCCAGCGTCAGCAGGTAATAATTGTCGTTCACGGTCTTATCCCGCTGGATAGGCTGCCGCCCGGAGCCGCAAACAAAAAAGCACCCGCCAAACTCTAAGAGTCCTTGGCGGGTGTAGGGTTCGTGTTCTCCGTAGCTTGTCAGTCCTGCCGGGAACGAGCAGTGGGCTGTTTTGATGGCGTAGTAGCCGTGGTCGATGCCGATAATAATGCTCATGGTGAATCTTCCTCTCTATTTTGATATTTCTGGTTATATATAAAAAAGGCCGATTTATTGTTTACTTCCAATAAATCGGCCTTAGCTGCATTTTCTATATTTTGACAAATTCCCTTCCCTCTTGCTATAATACTTTTTCGGTTGTCGCTTCTGCAGGGAGGTGAATATTTGACTTTCGAGGAAATCATTTTGCTGCTTACTCTTATGGGCAGTTGTATTTATGCCACAATCTCTCTGACTCTTAAATTTGTAGAATTTCTTTTGAAAAACAAAAAAGACCGCTGACTATCAGCCATGTCAGCGGCCATAATAATTGTCCCCCAAATATTGCGACAACTATTAAAAACAGCCACACAAAATAAATTGTGTGGCTGTTTGTGGTGCACCATCGGGGACTCGAACCCAGGACCCACTGATTAAGAGTCAGTTGCTC
>ERZ835541.3068-NODE-3068-length-12239-cov-2.723408_pt1 | contig 12239 bp, 8 predicted proteins | sample MGYA00519945_ERZ835541 | MGnify/ENA primary metagenome ERZ835541 (study PRJEB31850, sample SAMEA3708780) | human gut metagenome | biome: human gut; feature: human-associated habitat; material: faeces | place: China | collected 2014 ...
CTGAAAAAATCACCGACTGCGCCGCATGGGTAAGTGCCCGGCTGATCGACCGGTACGCCCTCCTCCGGGCCAAGCAGGACGGAAAGGCCGCGGCACGGGCCGCCTCAGCCCCCGCCGCGAGGCATGTTGCGGATGCCGCATCGGGCTTCGCACGGGCACGCCCCTATCCTCCGGCCGGGCGCCGTGCGCCGTACGGGCAGCCGGGCGGCGCGCGGCCTATGGCATAGCGCGTCCCTGCCAGGGAAAGCGGGGCCCTTTTCACGTGGAGGACCGGTCCCGCTCCGAAATCCCCGCCCCGTTCCACGCAGGCCCGACGGCACGGACAGTCCGCCATTCCCCTACGCGGCGTCGGCGATGGACAGCCTGCCGTTCCAGCCGCCATGCCCCACGGCGGGCATTCATCAGGGCCAAGGGCGGGACAGTTTTTCCGCCAGCCGCCGATGCCCCACGTCGGGCATACCGCACGCACAACAAAAAAAGCCCAAGGAGATTGTCCTTGGGCTTCTTCATGTCGTTGTGGTTGCGGGGGCAGGATTTGAACCTACGGCCTTCGGGTTATGAGGCCACCCAGTGGAAAGCCTCTTTAACCCTTCTCCACTGAAATCGAAGAGTTACGCTACCCTCAAAAACCGCTTGGCCTGAATACGGGCATCATTTCTGAGCTTTGATGCTGACACTCTGCTGAGTATCTGCTGACAAGCAGTGTCAGCAACCAATCAGCAACCTATTTAATTCTATAGTGATTTAAGCAACGACCTCAGCAAGCACGAAGGGAATCCCGACGCCCTGAGTTCTGAAGAACAAATAGCCAGGTTTGCCTGAAGCGTCAATCCCTGATTTCAGTCCATCCCCCCTATTGGCTCTACAGGTGTTCCCTAAATGGAAGGCGACAAACCTCCTTGCTTGAGACCATCTCCCGGCAGCTTTAGATGAATCGTCCACCTGTAGCCTCGGGAGGTTTTTATGTTGAAAAGCGCTGCCGTTGTTTTTTCTTGCCTGCTCTGTTGTATGCTTCTCGTCGCCGCAATCTCCTCAGTTGTCGTTTTCCTGTATCACCACTACTACCTCCGACCCCATGAAATGATCGTGGTTGATTTCCGTGCTCTGTCAGAGGCCAAGCTGTCTCAGATGGTGGAGGACTCACGAAACGGACATCCCGCCTCAGCCACGGACATCAAAAAATTCATTGGCCAACTTCATCAGGTCATTACCGAGGAAGCCGGGCAGCGCCCGGTGTATCTCGCGGGAGCCGTTTTCAATCCGAGTACAAACCTCACCTCACGAGTGGCCGCCCGTCTGAGTATTGATCTGGGGAAAGCGGGCAGCAAAACGCTCCCGGCGATGGCGGATCGCGTGGCCCAATCTGTTCAACAAAAGAAAACATCTCCGTCTACCGACATTTCCAATCCAGCACAGAGCGAATAGGAGGCCCTATGCAATGGAGTCTCAGAATGGCGCTCCTCTCGGGCGTTGTGTTCGCCGCATTGTGCGGGCCAGCCAAAGCGGACTGGTTTTCGGATTTGACTGACAGAATCCAGACCAACAGTCCCGCAGCGTGGGAGGGGCAAAAACGGGGATACTATACCGGGGGCGGCTTCGGCCTTCGGCTCAAAACCTCGCGGGAACCCCTGCTGAACATTCAACCGCCGCGCATTAGCGCCGGGTGCGGTGGTATTGATGCGTTCTGGGGTGGTTTTAACTACTTGCGGCCCGAATATTTAGTGCAGGCGTTCCAGAACATTATGTCGGCAGCACCGGCTTACGCATTTAAGTTGGCCTTGCAACAGCTTTGCGACCCCTGTGACGATGTGATGAGCGCCCTCCAGCAGATTTCGCAGGCCGCGAACAATCTGGCGCTCGACGAGTGTGGTTCGGCCCAAGCCCTGGTGAACATGGGAGGCGACGCGATTTCTTCCATGTTGGGCATGGACGCGAACCAGGGCACGTCCGAGTTCGGAATCTGGGTTTCTGACAAGGCGAACAAGCTAACCTCGGGCGTCGCCAAATTCAACGATGAGGTTCGCAAACTCCAAAACTACGCATTTTGCGGAGGATTCTCCAATCACGAAGATTACGACAGATGCGCGACTTTTGTGGATATTTCCGGTTCTCTCTGGGACAAAGCCCGCAAAGTGGATCGAACCGCACAGAATCTGCCGGATGAATCCTTTTTCCAGATGGCGCGGGCCCTGTTTGGCGAAATGATCGTCACCCCGTCTGAACCGGGAGACGGAGAAGATAAGGCCACGACCATGTACGGAGTGGACTATTACGATCCGTGCCCCACAACCACAGTGAAAACCGTTGTCGCCAACATGCTCGGCAATCTGACCGCGACCGCCACGTCCAAATCGGCGCAGAACCAGGATGCCACATTGCCGGACGGAGCCTCATCCGGAGCCATTGTCCCCACACCGCCATCCGGCACTGTGGACGCCTCGTCCGAATTGAGCAGGATTGCCTTCCGGGACGTGATCCGCCGCGACGATACGGCCATCGGAGTGACAGAGTGCCAGGTCCGGGAGATGCCCGATTCTCTTAAAGTGTACCAGCGAGCCAAAAACGCCATCGAAACAATTGCCGACGCCATGCAGAACAACCCGCAGACGACGCTGGACAATTCCGTCATCGATGTGGTGCTGCAATCTCGCCTGCCCGTGTACCAGATCATCAACTCTCTGGCCTATCGCGGTTTCTACGGCGGTGCGCTCACGCATGAGGAAAAAGCGGCACTGATCAAACTGACCAGCATCGGTTATGTCCAGTTTTTACTGGAAGAGTTTGTCATGCGGGCAGAGGGCATCTTGGATCAGGCGTACATTCAGCTCTCCACCAGCAAAAAAGCGGCTCCGGTTGACCCACAATCTCTGGAGGCGGGCTATCAGGCCATCAAAAAACGAATGGCGTCATTCCGGCGTGAATTGATGGAGAGTTTCCAAGATGTTCACCAGACATACATGACGGCATTTAAAGAAAATCTCCAATTCCAACAGATGCGCGATTACTACCAGTCCCTCCTGAAAAACAGAGGGATTCAGTCCGTGTTCAGTGGTCTGTAATCAGGAGGTCAGTATGTTGCTTTCAAAAATGGCATCCATGTTTCGCACGGATCGCTTGACCGACTGGCTTCCATACCTCGCCTATGACGAGGACCGGGACCTCTATGTCAATGCGGACGGAACATTTGGGTTCATACAGGAAATCGCGCCTGTGATGTTCGCGGGCGAGCAATTGCTCAACGGCCTTACATCGGTGCTGGAACAAGAATGGCCGACAGACGCTCTCATCCAGATCATTTTGTATGCCGACCCCAATATGACGGGAATCATCGACAGGTACTCCTGCATCCGTAACCGGTTACTTGATGTCAGCGATCCGCGTGAGGCGTTTTTGCATGAGTGGTCACTGTGGCAAGCTGGATATTTACGTAAGCATTGCCGCCAAGGCATTAGCACGGACGTGCCTGTCCCCTTCAGAAACTTCCGTTGCTTTCTGACGGTGAAGGTGCCGTGCTCGATCCGGGACATCCAGGGAGATTCCTCTCAAGCGGCGGATCGGCTCGCGGTGGTTCGGGACAATTTGTTGGGCGTGTTCCGCAGCAATCAGATCTGTACTCAGAACACGCGGCCCGAATCCTTGATCCAGGTACTGTGGCAACTCTGGAATCCGGGGCATGGTTTTCTGGACCGTAATCTGTGGGACCAGCGCCGCCCCATCCGTGAGCAAGTCATTGCGCCCGATACGGAAATCACCCGTTGCCGAGCCGGTGTAGTCGTTGATGGCTACAGGGTGGCTGTGAAAACGCCGCAGGTCTACCCCCTATCCATTACATCGGTGAAGGCCAATCTGCTGATTGGGGATCTTTTCGGCTCCAATTTGCAACAAATTTGTTCCCCCTTTGCTTTGACACTCCAGATCGATCCCATGCCCGCGGACAACTCGCTCAATTTCAAAAGTGAAATCACCGGGATGCAGCATACGGCGTTCAAGGCGCTCGCGCCCAGAATAGCCCGTAAAAACGAAGAGTTTTGTTGGGCGGCCTCGCAACAGGAACAGGGAACAAAATTTCTGCGCGGGTATCTCACCTTGGTCATGTATGACAACCAGCCCTGCACCGACGCCTCCGGTACAGGAAACTGTTCCCGTAACGAATCGATGGCGGTAACAGTGTGGGAAAACCAGGGCTTCCGACTGCAAAATGAACTTTTTGCCGGGCTGGAATACATGATGGCGGCCATGCCCTTTGGACTGTACCGGCCAGCGCTCAAGAACATGAGGCGCATGGTATCGGCTCCTGCGGGGAGTTTGGCTCTACTCGCGCCCATCCAGGCGGATTGGCGGGGAACGGAAACCGACGCCATGCTGTTCCTGACGCGCCGGGGGCAGCTTTGTTCGTTGGATTTTTTCGACTCGGATACCAACTACAATTTTGCCGTCGCGGCACCGAGCGGTTCCGGCAAGTCATTTTTGGTCAACAAAGTGCTTCAAGAGCACGCCAGCCGAAAAGGGATTGCCTATGTCGTGGACGTGGGAAAATCCTACAAAAAGCTATGCGGGCTCCAAATGGGGCAATATGTCGAATTTGAGGAAGGTAAAAACATGAGTGTCAATGTTTTTTCCGAACTCACCGCCGAACTGTTTGCCCTGGATGAGATGGAGAATCGGGCTGTCCCTGAAGATTCCATAAAAAACAGGGAGGAGCGGGCAACTCTGCTCACAATGTATACGCAGCTCCTTTCGGTCATGGCTTCGCCACGGGAAAGCATTTCGGACTTGGAGCAAGCTATCCTCTCCAATTGTATCATTGAGGGATATACCCGCCTGCGCCCGGGCGAAATCATGGAAGTCGATAGATTTGTAGACATTCTGGATGCCAAGCAGGCGGACAATGACCGTGCGGGCAAGCAAGAGTTCGTCTACGGGCAACTTGCCGAGCGTCTCCGCAAATACTGCCGGGGAGGCGAGTACGGAAAATGGTTCCATGGCAAAATGAATATCAATTTTGAACGTCCTTTTGTGGTGTTGGAACTGGAACAACTCAACGCCATGAAAGATCTCAGAGAAGTCATTCTACTGCTTCTCATCTCCATTGTGGAAAGACAATTCTACCTTGGAGACCGAAAGATTCCCAAACTTCTACTCTGTGACGAGGCGTGGGATCTTTTTCGCAACCCCAACACGGCAGCATTTATTGAGACTGCCTACCGGCGTATGCGAAAATACCATGGATCAATCGGGACCATTGTACAGAGTTTTCTGGATTTTTCGCGCAAAGGCAATTCGCAGGTCGGGCAGGCTATCCTTTCCAACAGCGAATGGAAGCTCGCATTGCAGCCAAAAATTGAAGAACTCAAGGAGTGTGTTGAAAATCATTTGATTACGTTGAATGAAGCACAGATGCACATTGCCGGTACAGTACGCACAACGAAAGGAAGCTACTCCGAGGTTCTTCTGCTCTCTTCAAAACAATCCACTGTATTTCGATTCATTCCCACAGAAGCGGAAAAAGTCGCCTACACGACATCTCCAGTGGAAATGCAGATGTACGAGGACATTCAGACCGCGTTGGAGAAACAGGGGCGAGGAGAATCCCCCGAACCGCTTCGGGTTTTGAGCCTGAGCTGTTACGCGAATGCACTGCTGGCCCAAGGCTACAGTCCCCAGGACGCCGAGCGCCTCGCCCTGGAACGCGAGGAAGAGGCCCTCGCCTACGCGAACCGGCAATTCCAGGCCGCTTGAGGGGGTTGCATGCACTTCCAGGTTTATTGCTTCAATGACGGCTATCCGTTGTACCTTTTTCTGAGCGGGCTTCGGAGTTACTTCGCCTCGCCGGAATGGAGCGGGCTTGTCTTTTTGATGGTCAGCGGACTGACACTCGCGGGCATTCTGATGGTCCGCCAAATCAGTCCTCTGGGCTATTTCAAAGCCTATGCCGGTCCACTTCTGCTCTATGCCTTGTTTTTCAGCCAGACTGCCCAGATCCGCATTCAGGATGAGTGGGCCCATGAAGCCTACACCATCGACAACATGCCTGTGGGAGTCGCTATTCCTCTCTCCGTCTGCTCCACGCTGGAAAAAGTGGTGCTTGATATGGTGGAAACGCACATCATGCCGCCAGACATGACAAGTTTTTCAGATTTTGATTTCTTCATGGAAGCAGCGGCACTCGGGGAGGTGCTCAACGGCAAGGCCATAAGCCAGTTTGAAGCCGTATCCTCCGTGGGCAGGTACTTTGACGATTGCGTACTGAAAGGCATTGCCACAGGATTTGTCAATGAGAGCGCCTATTACCGCAGCGGAGATCTTCTTACTGACAGCTACATGCCATGGGGAGTCTATTTCACGGAACTGGTCAACAGGGACGGGACGCGGGATGTCATGACCTGTAAAGCGGCCTACAACCGGCTGTGGGGCACGGTTAAGGACGAGGCCCAGAACATGGGACCGGAAGGCATGGCGGACTATCTGTCCAACCTTTTCGGTGGACGGCACAAAAATGTCGCTGACACGATCATGGCAATGGACAGTCTGGCCTCGACGCTGTTTCCCGGCCACCAGAGCACGTCAGAGGCGTTGTTCCAGCAGGCGTTCATGATGAATGGCCTGCAATCGAGTCTGGCGCGATCCAATCCGCAGATGCTATCGGCCATCTCCCAGGCGGAAGTGTCCCAGGCGACGGGTATCGCGGCCGCGAGCAGCGTATATATCAAAAAAGCACCCAAATTGCGGGCGATGATGAAACTCGTGATCGTGGGCATGTTGCCTTTGATCGCCGCCTTTTTTCTGGCTCAGAGCGGGCAACCGTTTTTACACTGGTGCGCGGCCCTGCTGTCCGTTTCATTATGGTTGCCCATCATGGCGATCATCAAGGCAACGTATGTCGCCTCGGCCATCAATGAGTTACAGGGGATGATCCTGTCCACAGGAGGCGTAACGCTCCCCAACAAGCTCCGATTGATGGCCTGGATAACGGATACCAGCACCGTGGCCGGAACGCTGGCGTTCACCATTCCCACGTTCGCCGCCATGATGCTGCAAATGATGGTCCCGCGTTTGGCGATGGCCGTAGGCGGTATGGTTCTCGCTGCCAAAGGAGCGGAAGGGTTTGCTCAGAGGTCCGGGATGCAGGCATTGCAGGGCGCGGAACGTTCAGCCCGTGAGCTGGAGCTCGATAAGGTGAACGGGATGTTCTTGGAGGCCGGTGATACGCATCTGGCGCGGAACGAACGAATGAACCAACTGGTTGGCGTACATGACAACGTGGCCTTCGGCCGCAATACGGGCGCCAGCCCCATGCAGTACAGCGGGACGCGCACCACGGCCATCGAAGGCCAGGGCTACGCCATCCAGGGAGGGCTGGATGCCAAAACGTCAAACAGCCTGCAACAGGCGGTCGCCAAGCAACAGGCCGTGCTGCACTCAGCACATGCCAGCGCGGCCTATAATTTTGCCATGGGCGAGGGTACGAGCCGGGGAAGCTCACAGTTCGAACGTTGGGAACAAGGCATGGATGAATCCCGGCAAAACCAGTACAGCGATGTGAAGCAGACGATCAGCGGCATCACAGAGCGCGTTGCAAAAAGCCACGGTTTTGAGGGCGAACAAGTGGCGCAGGCTCAGCGGGTTTTGAGCGCCGGGGCCTATGCCGGTGTGGATTTTTCTTCGGACAAACAAGCTCTTGGGGCTGTTTTTGAGGCATTCACCGGATCGAAGGTGGGCATGGGCGCCCGAGGTCAATTCAATGCCGCCATCCAGACCGGAGAGTCGGAACGGGCGAAGGTGGCGGTACAGGAGATCGCGGACGCGCTCAACGACAACAAAGAAGTGAGCAGCTATACTCAAGCTCGCTCCCTTGCCATAAGTGACGCCCATCGGACGGGGACCGGAGAAGAGTGGTCACAGTCGGCCACCAAACATGAGGGATTTCAGTCGGCCATGCAGCGCACGGATTCCGCCTGGCAATCTCTTTCCGCAACCCAAACACGTATGGCGGAAACCCAGGCCGCTTTTTCGGCATCAGCGGGAAAGACCATCAATACGGGTTCACTGCTCGCCGTGACCACCCGTGCGGATCTGGAGCTGATGGCAATGACCCCCGGCATGAACCGCCTGCACGGCGAGCTGCATCGTGGCGTCAATGACATCGACAACCTGCGCATCGCCGCAAACGCCGATGTGACCGGGCTCATGCGCTCGTCTGAAAAAGGCGATACTCAGGCCCAGAGCGCGGTGATGAACGTGCTTGGAGTTGTGGCTAACAGCAACCAGTATAATGCGCAGGATGCGCGTCTCGCCATGAGCATCCTTGAACAGCGGACACAAACCGCCGGAGAGCTCGGGATGACGAACAACGAGCCCCCGAGGCACACAACGAGCGTAAATGGTGGAGCTGGCGCTGGCAGCGCGCTCCCCGGAAAGACAGGAAGCCTCATCAACGGTGTGGCTCACGAGGCGACCTTGTACAGAAACGGCTATGCAAGCGGTGTGGACGCGGGTCAAAGGCGGCTGGATGAAAACGTGGACACCGGCCGACTGGATACCGATTTTAGCCCCAATGAGTCCCTGAAATCAAAGGATACCTTCGGCGCGGAAACCGCGCGGCTCGCGGCGGGTTCGGCGTCGGATCGCGCGGCCCTGGATCGGGCGGCAAAGGAGGTGCAGCGGGATCTGCGCGATCAGGGCGTGCAGGTGGTGGATGATGTCAGCCACCTGGATGTCAACAAGGGAACACTCGAAAATACCCGTTCGGTACTCACTGGAGAAGCCGCCGATATTATTCTGAACCCCTTGGGGCAGGACAAGACAAAAGCTCTCGAAGACGCGCTTTCTTCTCTGGAGAAGAGATAATTTTTTGAGGCCATCCCGGGGACGCCCGGGACGACTTTCTGTCCTTTTTCCACTGGCTCCTCGCATTGACGCAATAGCGGGTTGGATCTATACATACGTATAGACCTTATCAGGAGGCACAGTTATGAGCCAAGTATATACAACCAAACTCTTCAAGAACGGCGCATCCCAAGCTGTGCGCTTACCCGCTGAATTCCGTTTTTCAGGACAGGAAGTCTATATTTTCCGTGACGAAATTACGGGAGATATTGTGCTTTCTGAAAAACCCCGTCCGAAAGCCTGGAAGGATTTTTTCTCTTCGCTGTCCGCATCCGAGGAGACTGAAGCGTTCATGGCCGAGCGTCCGATGAATGTCGCTCCCCGCGAGCGGGGCCTGTTCGATGAGGAGAGCAAGTAATGCTCTACATGCTCGATACGGATGTTTCCAGTTACCTCATTAAGGGGCGTTCTCCTGAAATTCAGACGCATATTCTGAACGTCAGCCCGGACGAAATCTGTATTTCAGCCATAACCAAGGCTGAACTTTTATACGGTTTGAAGCGTCTTCCCGACGATCACAGGCTTCAGCTCGTAGTGCGGCGCTATCTTAAAATCGTCACCATATTGCCTTGGGATGTGGACGCCGCCGAATACTACGCGGAAATACGGCACCAACTTGTCTCCACGGGCCAGCCTATCGGAGAAATGGACATGATGATCGCCGCCCACGCCATGTCAGTAGGCGCGACGCTTGTGACGAATAACTTGCGCCATTACCAGCGAATAGGCGCACTCCGTATTGAGGATTGGACACGCGCCGAATAAGTTCGATCAGAAAAGGCCATCCCGGAAAAACCAGGATGGCCTTTTTTTTACTGCCAAATTTACGCGGCTGGCTTATACCGTTCCAGATCCGCGCCCAGGATGTTCCGGGCATCGCCGGTGAATTTGGAATCCATACCGGCATAGGCGCTGGTCACACGATCAAAGAAACTCTCCTGCGGCAATCCGTTCCGATCAAGGAGAGGTATGCGCAGTTTCACAGGAGGCTGGCCCTGTGTAATGAGTATGCCTTGCCCCCGAGGCAGGCTTGTGAGCACTTCCGGAGGGAGCAGTTCGGTTTCGGCCATGTCCAGCCGCACGGCATAGCCTGAGCGGAACAGTTCTTCAGGGCCTTTGAGCCCCGCCGCCACATTCCGGGTCACAGTCATTTTGGGTATGGAGCATTTGCCGAGTGTTTCCACCAGTTCGGCGGCTTGTTCGCCGTCCGGGATACGCATGTACAATTTGTTGGAGATGAGGCCGTACATCTGCCGACGCACCGCGTCGCTGATCCGCGCCTCAATGTCCGCCGTTGTCTGAAGCCCAAGCACCAGATGTAAGCCCGCGGCGCGCATTTTGTTCAAAATATCCACAAAACCTTCATAAATAACCGAGTAGGTCTCATCCACATACAGGTACACCATTTTGAAAGTGGATTGCCGTGTGTACAGGGTGCCAATGTAGGATACCAGGTCTTGGATAAACAGCTTTCCCACGTTTGAAGAAACGTAACTGTCTTTCATGGATGCCAGGGAGAGGTACACCACCAGATTATTCTGAATGATTTTTTCCCAGGACAAACTCTCCTGCGCGGGGTTCAAGAGTTCACCGATATTTCCAGAGGAAAGCGATTTCAGAACTGGCAGCAACGAAGTGGTCATTTTCTGAAAATGGGTTTTGTCGTGATCCACTTTGGCTTCCAAGTCCCTGATCGCATATGCAAGTTGGTATTTATGAGCGTCGGAGATATTCGCCTTCACCAGAAATGTTCGGGCTTCGATCAAGAGGCTTTCTCTGTCCAGAACCGCATAGTGATACAGGGCTCTCAGGCTCGGTTTGATATTGATGAGGATCAACACATCCACAACGGTCGTCAAAACGTCATAGCAAAAGTCAATGAAAGGCTGTGAATTGCCATTGTTGGGCATGATGGTTGTAATCCGGCCCGCAATTTCGCCGGGTGTGCTGTAATTGGCAAAGGGGTTCATGGTTGCACTGATTTGAGGATGCGCGAGGGAAAAATATTCAAAGCCTCGCTCCCTCCCGCTTTCCTTGCAGATCTGGTAGGTCGCATCCAGCAGATCCCGGTCGGATTTGGGGTCCACGATAATGACAGGATGCCCCTGCCGGATGGACTGTGCGATGAGCAGTTCAAACGTCCTTGTTTTTCCGATGCCCGTGGTTCCGATGATCGCCGTGTGTTCCGGCAGCAGGTGTATTTGAGGTTGCTCCGCATCCGGGCTCACCAGCGCGTTGATCCCATGGATGTATGGCAACCCGCCCGCGTCCCGGGCCTGTCTGTCCATAGGCAGCAGAACCCGTTTCTCCGCGAGTTCATAAACCTCATGGTATGCTTGGGTGTGTTCGGGTCCCCAGGTGAACCCTTCTCCTATGTAGAGCCGGTCTGCCTGCCCCAGACGTGTTTTCAGGTCATCGATCCAAGCCACGGTACGGCTGAGAGGCCGGGCCCGCGTCAACTCGCGCAATCCGAGCTTGCGCCGCAGCCCTTGCGAGATCCGGCACAGGGCGCACCCGCCCATGCCGTACCCGGCTATCAATACGAAATCAGACGTCCAGCCGATGGCCGGAAGCGCAATGTACGCCAGGCAGGCCAAGATCCCCTCGCAGACGCCATAGGCATACAGATGGCGCACGTCATGCCGGATACGCACCACGGGTTGACGATTATGCAGGCGCATGCGTACCTCCGGCAATTTTTTGCATGATCGCCACCTGCCGCATGGCCGAGGGAGACAGAGGCCAGAACTGTCCTTTCAACACGGTCCGGGTAAATGTACCGGCGATCAGATCGGGCACGTCGCATTCCACGGACTCAAGCACGCCCGGGAGCACCAAGCCGGTGGACAGCAGCAACTGATGCAGACGTTCCGCCGCAACCGCATCCTCACAGAGCGCTTCTTGGCCCAGGAGGGTAAAAAGAGCACGGGGAAATTCTGGTGAGCGGAGAAACGCCGCGTCATCCCGGCAGGCGAGCCACCCTCCTTCCGCACGTAAATCTCTTTCCGAGGATCGGCCAGCCATGAGACGGAAACGTGCGCCGCATGTCATGCCGGTCAGCTCCAGTGCTTTCGCGTCTGGTTGATTCGTCTCTGTGGCCGGTTGTTCCGGTTCCGGGGTCACAGGCTGCGGGACAGCCGGAGAGGAAGCCGCAGAAAGCACGGCTGATTGAACGATTTGCGCGTCCTTTTTTTCCGGTTCCACGGATGCGGGTTGCGCGGAGCCCGGGAGCGAAGTTCGGGCCGGATCGGATTGTTGGCCGGATTCTGTGCCCTGTGCGCCCGCTGAATTGTTTTCCTTCTTCGGGGGGTCCGGCCATTTGGAAAAGAAGCTGTCAGGGATACCGATAGCGC
>ERZ835541.3071-NODE-3071-length-12231-cov-2.895122_pt1 | contig 12231 bp, 10 predicted proteins | sample MGYA00519945_ERZ835541 | MGnify/ENA primary metagenome ERZ835541 (study PRJEB31850, sample SAMEA3708780) | human gut metagenome | biome: human gut; feature: human-associated habitat; material: faeces | place: China | collected 2014 ...
GTCGTCATCAGAAGCAATTGTCTCGACATTAAATCCGATAATTGATGAATCAAAAGCAGCGAAGTATTTAACAACTTTATCTTGAACTGCTTTATCATCTACAAACCCTGGCGGAATGAGTCTAGACAAAAATGCATTTTCAATGGGGTCTCCAAAATCTGCGAGGTTAGAATCATAGAACCAATCGCGAATGAGTTTAAGTTTAGGTATTTTCAATTTGGCTCCAAGAGATACAATAAGCGTCTCATCTTCTAGAGAAATTCTAATATTTTCTTGTCGATTAGATGATAATCCGGACAGATCCAATTGATTTTCGAGTCTGTTTCTATAAAAAATTGATTTATATTTTCTAGCTGTTCTAGCCTTATAATTAAGCCATTCTTCTACGATCCCATTTTGATCTAAGGTAAAACCATAATTATAGCATTTGCTTCCTTCGTTTTCAGAAGAAATAAAATATACTTCAAAAGACGAAACAGCTTCTTTGCTCGTTTTATCAAAAAGAAAAGGTGTCCGCTTTAGTCTCTTTGCTCTTGATTTCTTTTCATCACCTTCGCCGCCATAGGCAAAAGAATCCAACACATAAATTGCCATAAAGCGAAATGCATCAACAACATTAGACTTTCCACTTGCATTTGCGCCATATATAGCTGCTATGGGTAATATCTTTTCTGTTCCAATATGAATGACATGATTGCTATTTTCCGTAATCTTAGTAGCGGATAAATCTAATATTGTATCATCGCGAAATGATTTGAAATTTTTAAAGCGAAATTGTATTAGCATATAAACTACCCCCTAATTATTATTATATACGCAAACGCCATTAAAATCAACATCTATTTGAGATTTTTTCTCAATTTTGCGCATTTTATACGCCTGCTTTCTGCTTTTTTAAATAAAAAGAATGGGAGCGTCGACCTCAGATAACTGCATCCGATGTTGACGCTCCCATTTTGCTTGATAAAAGGTGAAAATCCGGCGTTTTTTCTATGTAGAAACGCCCTGCCGCCCCACATAGGAAATCATACTGCCCATACACGGAAAAGCCGCCACAGGCGGTGTTTTCACCCATTTTGAACCCTAATTCCCGCACTTTTTGGAACGACTGGAAAGATATTTCTCCTTGCGGAACAGGACGATCTTGCTGTCCCGGTCGGCCAGCATCGCCAGGATGGGCGTCTGCACCCGCCCCACATTCAAGGTGCGGTGGTAGAGGACAGAGAACAGGCGGCTTGCGTTGATCCCAATAAGCCAGTCCGCCTTTTGGCGGCAAAGCGCCGACTGATACAACGGGTCATAGTCCCCACCGGGGCGCAGGTCGGAAAAGCCCTCCCGGATCGCCGCGTCCTCCATCGAAGAAATCCAGAGGCGGGAGAAAGGCTTGGAACATCCGGCAGCCTCGTAGACCAGCCGGAAAATCAGCTCACCCTCGCGCCCCGCGTCGCAGGCGTTGACCAGTTCTGTCACATCGGGGCGTTCCATCAGGGAACGGAGAGTGTGGAACTGGTCAGCCTTTTCCTCGGACCCCACATAGCGGAAGGGGGCGGGCAGGATGGGAAGGTCCTCATACCGCCACTTCTTATAGCGGTCATCGTAGGCGGCTGCGTCTGCCAGCCCCACCAGATGCCCGATGCACCAGGAAATGAGCCAGCCGCCGCCCTCAAAATAGCTATCGGCCCTGGATGTGACACCCAGGGCCGACGCGATACTCTTTGCTACACTCGGTTTTTCGCAGATCACCAATTTGCTCAATTCTAGTCCTCCTGTTCTTTCTGTTCAGGAACGTCCTCATTTTCGTATTCCTCGTCCTCGAACTCATAGTCGTCCGGGTCGGCGCTGACCTTTGCGCCCTGTTTGGGCTTGATAAACTTGATGCAGGCGAAGGCTCCACCTCCGCCCAGGGCCGCCAGCAGCAGGATCAGCACCAGGGCGCCGCCGCTGCCGGACTCCTTCTCCGGCTCCGGTTCAGGCTCCGGCTCCACCTCCGGCGCTTTCCCGGCGCACTCGCTCATATTCACCGCGCAGACCGGACAATCAGTATTCACCGCACCGGCCTGGCATTTCTCGGCACAGGTACAAGCCGCGGGCTTTTCCTCCGTCTGCCCATCTTCCATCAACGCCATCAGGTCGGCTTCATCCACCTGGTTCAAGAAGTGAACGGCGGTCTCCTTGTCCTCGTTGGCCCGGTCGATCAGGATGTAAAAATAGTTGCCCGCTTTCGTGGTCACGGTGATAAGCTGCTTGTCGCCGTAATAGTCGTCCACCAGCATGGCGTTGCCCTCCGGGGTAAGGGGCTGACCCTCCGGCTCCATGCTCTCGGTGGCGGGTTCCCCGGTGTAGTAGTCGCCATCCCCGCCGCCCGCAAGTGCGGTGACGGAGAAGGCGGTCATGCACAGGACCACCACCGTCAGGGACGCCAAAAGGCGGAAAACTCTGTTACGTTTCATCTTCGCCGTCCTCCATTCCTTCCATATCCGCGTCGTCGGGGTCCGGCGCCGCCTCCGCCTCCATCATCCCGTCGGGCAGGGTGATAAGGCCGCTGGCGTAGGTCTTCAGGAAGGCGGTCAGCTCCTTGTTGTCCATGCGCACCGCCTTGACCATGCGGACGATCTCCAGGTTTTCTTCCTCGGTGAGCTGCGCCTCCAACTCCCGAAGGCGCTTCTGCTGGGCGGAGATCTTCTCCTTCGTCTTTTCAATGTCCTTGCGGATTTTCTCAACCGTTGCCATGTGTGCAAAACTCCTTTCCAAATCGTTCTCTCCAGGGATAGTTCCGCCCCAGCCCCTTGACTGTTTTCAGGTTTTTCCGGGCGTTGTCCTCCAGCGCCAGGGCGCGGCGGAACAAATCAGGATGCTGTTCCCGCAGGGCGGTTATCTCGTCGGGTTTCATGCTGGAGCAGAAAAAACAGGACGATTTTCCCGGCTGGGGCAACCCTGCCGCCTCAATCTGCCGGATGCAATCGTCCCGCGTCCATCCCCATTCCATTAGGGGATACCACTTGCTGTATTTTCGGTCGGCCAGGTCTCCCAGCAGAACCTTGTCGCTGCGGTAGCCCTCGCCCGCGTCGTAACCGATGAACTTGACCACCCGTTTGCCCGCTGCCCACGCCTTTTGACACGGCGGATAATGGTTGCAGAACTTTACCGTGTAGTCACGGGTTTTCTCAATGCGAAATACCGCCATCAAATCACCTCCTTTCGGCGGTCTGGAAGGGTTGAGCAAAACGCGAGTTTTGCAAAGTTGAGTCACAATATATAGGTTCCAAACAAGTCGGATGGCACCATTTATTGTATAGTCTCATGAGCAAATCGGAGTTTTGTTCAACCCTACGGTCTGGAAAAGTGTTGATTTTCGGGAAAAAGTCGGCCTCTATGCCGCCTGGATACCCCGGAGGGGAAAACCTATGGGCGGAGGTCTTGTGGCTGATTGTAGGAATAAAACATGGAATTTTCAACTCCTTTTGAGGCGGTCTTGAAAGGCTGGTGCTCCTTGTGACAACCTTATAATGCGCCATATCGCAAGCGCTGTGCTTAGATATAAAAGATGCCACTGGGCTAAATTGTTTAGGATCACGCCCTGGCCGCCAAAAGCGCGAAATTGAGCATTTCTCTCTTTTTGCAGTATATATACACTGCTATTCATAATTTGTCTACATATAATTGAGAAAAATACTCATTTGAATGTATTTATTGTATTGACTTTCTCTGGGGGGCGTGCTATAGTTTAAATAACTCCAGCAGTCCCTTCCTCCGACTGCTAATAAAATCTTACTTATGTGGGTCGGCAAGACTTACGGAAAGGAACAATATGAAACTACGCGCACTAAGTTCGTACAACGGCGACTCCGACACTCGGTTTGGCGATTGCATTCTGATTTACGGTGACGCCAATCTGGTTGTGTATGACTGCGGGCATGACGATCACGCTAGGGAAGTCGGTGCCTTTTTGCAGGCACATCCAGAAATCAACCAGATTCATGTGGTCATTTCTCACAATGACTGCGATCACACAGATGGTGTTCAATCCCTGCTTGAGGATCTCAGCGAGAAGGGATACTCTGTAACGGTATACACCGCACTATACCTTAAGAGTGCTCGCAAAATTCTGAAACAGTTTGAGAACAAAAACAGAAAACTGGAGCCCACAAAGCAGCACATTTTAGAGACATTTGACCACATTAAGGAAATCGTAGAAAAGGCCACCGACTTGGGCTTTAAGACCGAAAATGCCGTTATCGACACAGAGTTTTGTGGTTGTAGCATTGTAGGTCCCACTGAAGACGAGTTTAGCGAAGTGGTGGCTAAAGCGATTGAGGACGGGGAAGTTTCGCACATCGAAGGCGAGACGGTAATGAACGCCGCCAGTATCCAGGTCAAATGCACTCTGAATGGCTCACAGACGATTTTGCTCTGCGGCGACGCGACCCCCTCCTACCTGCACGACCTGGACCAGTATGACATTATCCAACTTCCCCATCATGGTAAGTTGGACAGTGCAAAGGAAATTTTCGATAAGCTCAAGGACCCGTATTCAAAGCAGTTTTTTGTTTCTGATAACACAGGTTCTGCAGCAACGAGCGGGGGATCAGACGATCTTGTAACATATATGAAGCAGGAAAAGTTCAGTCCCGCTCATAATACCCAAAATGGCGTGGTAAACTTGCCCAAAACCTTGGCTTCTTCTTTCAATGTCAGTAAAGGGGTGCGGCTCGGTGCAGTGGATTTTCGGTTATGGTGACGGTATCGAGGTCACACCTCAACAATTAGATGCCCGGCTTGACTTTATCAGAGATGCGTCCAACGCTGGTGTTTCCCCCTGGAAGCCGTTAGTTGTAAGGGGAGCGGCTATGCCGCTCCCCATTTTCATATGCACTTCTGAAGACGGAATCCCAGGGGTATTCATAACGGCCCATGCCGATGCTGTGCATTTTTTATGTGAACGGCTTTATCTTGGTCAAAAAGATATCGTGGTAATAAATTCTTGCTTGCTTATCCCTAACTATGGGAAGCAGCTACTAAAAGTTCTATCTAGTGCAAATCCGCAGATAGAATTATTCTTTGCAAAGCAAGAAACCGTTTATCTTGGAGGGCCCCGTTTAGCAAAATGCGTCACTATTTCCAATATAGGTGGATTTGGATTTCAGACTTCCGCTTCAGAACGAAATATGTTTAGACACAGAAAACTTGGGCTTAAAAATGCAATTTACGCCTCGTTTGATAAAGTCTCTTAAAGCAGATGTCACTTCTTGGGTACCGCGTATTTGGCAGTAATACTATGGTGTTTAAGTTGAAAGGAAATAGGGTATATGGAAGACTTATTAAATAAAATTAGCTCGTATAATATACTCAACAACATAATTCCCGGAGCTGTGTTTGTATATTTTTGGTCCGCATTAGATGTAGGGGCATTTCCCTCCTGCAATGTTATTGAGAGTATCATTTTATATTACTTCTGCGGCCTTGTTGTCAGCAGAGTGGGTTCGCTAATCATAGAACGGGGTTTCAAGAAAGTGAATCTTATTTCATATGCACCAAAATCGGAGTATATCGAGGCCACAAAGCGCGACAGATTGATAGAAGCTCTTTTAGAGACCAATAACATGTACCGAACATTTACGGGACTCTTTTTGGTATTGGCAATTGTAAAAGTATACATGGCAGTAGTCAATTATTTTTGTATAAGCCAAGAAATTGGTACTTGGATAGTGCTTATCGGATTACTCTTTCTGTTTGCAGGTTCATTCTGTAAACAGACTAAGCACATTCGTAGTAGAATTGAGGCTGCGCTGAAGGAAAAACAACCATAAACTGCTCATGAAACAGTATACGCCAGAAGAACTGAATAAGCTGAGCAAGGAAGAGATCGTTGCCCTTCTGATGCAGTCACAAAAAGAAGCGGCGCTCTTCAAGGAACGTCTGGAAGAACTGCAGATGCATCTTTTTGGCCGCAGCACGGAACGGATGGAGTGTCTCGGGCAGGAAAGCATTTTCAATGAGGCTGAGGTAAAATACAACGAAGAAGAAAACGAGCCCGAAATAGAGAAAGCGGTTGTTGTGCGTTCCAAAAGGCCGCGCGGCAAACTGGCTGAGGATCTCAAGGGACTCCCTATGCGGAAAGAAATGCACGAATTGTCTGAAGATGAACTTCAGCAAATCTTTGGCGAAAAGGGCTGGAAACGGTTGCCGGACGAAGTAAGTTGGAAACTTGATTACCATCCCTCTGTAAAAGAGGCGGTGGAACATCATACTGCCGTTTACGCCTCAAAGAATGATGACCGAATTGTACGGGCACCGCGCCCGGCAGATCTGCTTGCGCACAGCATAGCGACGCCGTCTTTGGTTGCGGCCATCATGAACGCAAAGTACACCAACGCTGTACCTCTATACCGCCTCAGCCAGGAATTTGGCCGTGGTGGAGTCAATCTATCTGTGCCAACCATGGCAAATTGGGTGATCCGGTGCGCAGAACGCTACCTTCAGCCGGTATACGACAAGCTGCATGAAGAACTGTGCAGGCTTCATGTAGTCCAAGCTGACGAAACTCCCTGCCAGGTCAGTAAGGACGGACGTCCGGCCAATGCAAGATCCTACATGTTCGTCTACCGAAGTGGGGAGCTATTTAACAAACCCGGAATAGTCCTCTATGACTACCAGAAAACAAGAAACGCCGACCATCTGGAAGAGTTTCTGAAGCAGTTTTCCGGTATTCTGGTTTCGGATGCCTACAGCGGATACCACGCCTTGGACAAACGGAGAGAGGATATCCGGATTGCGCATTGCTGGGCTCACGCACGTCGTGATTTCGCAGATGCGGTAAAACTGCTGAAGAAGGGCGGGCCCTCCAAGCAGCGCATAAAGAAGACAATTGCATACCAGGCGTTAGAGCGAATTGGAACCATGTACGCATTGGAAGATGAATGGAAGGGTCTGACTCTCTCAGAACGCCTCAGCCGCCGTCAGGAGCACATGAAGCCACTGGTGGAGGCTTACTTTGCGTGGGTTAAAGGGATTGACCTGGATACCGTACTGAGTGAAAAGACAAAGGGTGGCTTGCAGTACAGCATAAACCAGGAGAAGTATCTTAGAACCTTTTTGGAATACGGCGAAGTGCCAATCGACAATTCCGCAAGTGAACGATCCATACGCCCGTTCTGTGTTGGGAGATCCAACTGGCATGTCATTGACTCAATTAAGGGGGCGCAGGCCAGCGCCATTGTTTACAGTATCGTTGAGACGGCAAAAGCCAATAATCTGAAACCGTATGAGTATTTGCAGCATTTGCTCTCTGTAATGATGGTGCATATGTATGATGCTGATACAGCATACCTGGATGATCTGATGCCTTGGTCTGAGAACTTACCCGATGTCTGCAAGAAAACACGTAAGCGCTCAATAATCACCCGGTAAAAAGAAGATGCCCGAGGGCCTCGCGTCAGAGGTCCTCGGGTGAGATCTTTTTTGTGGGAAGGATACAGTTCTTGCGGATCGCGGCAGTCCACGGCATGAACAGATCCAGCTTGTCGGAAGCCGGATTTTTGCCCAGATAAGGCAGCTCGGTCAACAGGAGTTTCAGGTATGTGTATGGATCCAAGCCGTTTGCTTTGGCCGTCTCAACAATGGAGTACACGATCGCGCTGGAATCCGCGCCCTTGGGGGTATCGCAGAACAGCCATGCTTTACGGCCTTGGACAAACGGGCGGATCGCGTTTTCCGCGAAATTATTTGAGATATCTACCTCGCCATGTTCCAAAAACGCATTCAGGAATTTCTTCTGGTTCTTAGCATAAGTCACGGCATCAGCCAATTTGCTGCCCGGCACCGGATCCAGAGTTTCAAGCCACCACCAATAAGCCTCAAGCAAAGGTTCTGCCTCTACCTGACGCGCTGTTTTGCGTATCACATCACTCATTTTGAAAAATTTCTTCTCCAGAGCAAAGAGCTTATTACAATAGTCATAGCCCCAAGCCGCCTTGAAAGTCTCTTTCGTTGCCCCCTTTGACATCGCCTCACGCCAATGGCGCCGCATATGGCTCCAACATCCGCAGCGGATCACACCGTCCACCAGGTTGTATCCGGCATAGCCGTCTGTTACCAGACAGCCGGAGAAACCTTTCAGAAACGCTGCCGCGTGCTTGCCACTGCGATCCGGTTGGTATTCGAAGTATCGAATCGGTTTACCGCTGCGGTCATTGCTGGCATACACCCACATACGAGACTCGCTCGTGGCGGCCTTTCCCTCCTCCTTCAGCACCTGCACCACAGTCTCGTCTGCATGAATTACGGAACACTCCAAAAGAGTCTTTTTCATGCGCCGGTACAGTGGTTTCAGCCAGGTCTGCGCGCACTGGATCACCCAGTTGGACATCGTGGCCCGGGAAAGGCGGATTCCCTCCCGTTCCCAGATCTTTTCTTGTCGGGCCAAAGGCAGTCCGTCCACATACTTTTGCGTCATCACATTTGCCACTGTAGACGCGGATGCCAGAGAATGCTTCATCAGCATGGGAGGCGTCACTGTTGTGACGATATTGGCATAGCCGGTCTTCGCCTCACAGTTCTTGCACGCATAGCTGCAGCTGTAATATTCCACCACATAGCATTGACGGGGGATGACTTCCAGTCGCCGGGAAACCAACTTCTTTCCAATCATCTCATACTTGCCGCCGCACTTGTCGCAGATAAGTTCATCGTCGGAAAGCGTTATTAAAACCTCTTTCACCGGAAGATTTGCAGTCAGTTCATCTACGGTGCGCTTTGCCTTGCGGGTGTGTTTAGAAATAACAATGGTGTTCTCTGTCGGTTCAACAGCCTTATGATCCTGTTCTGCTTCTGCTTCATTAAACAGCCCCAGCTGAGTCCCGCCCTGCATGACGTACTTGGTTCTTTCGCTGGATTGGCCGAAACGAGCCCTTTGCGCATTCAAAAGCAGTTCATTCATATGGTCCAGTTTCTGACGCAACTGTGCGTTTTCTTCAGCCAGATCATGGGCAACTTTCTTCAGTTCTTCCAACTCATTTTTATCAATGACAACCGTATTTTTGCCCACTGATCTCACCTGCCTTTGTGCTTTTTATTATAACACAAAGACGCCAAAAAGTACAGTATTTTCAATGGTTTTGTGCTTAAAACATGTCCTTTTTCGGAGCCTTCCGAATGGCTTTTGGTTGGTCTATTTTCAACCCCTCCATCAGCCATCGAAAAGTCTGTGGATCCAATAACCGCAGCTGCGCTTCACTTCTGGGCCATTGAAATGAGCCGTTGTTCAGTCGCTTATACAACAGGATATATCCATCGCCGGAAAAGTATAACGCCTTGATGCGGTCTGTGCGTCTTCCGCAAAACAAGAATAGACTTTCTTCACTCATCTCCTGGCCAAATTGTTGGGTCACAATTGCAGCTAAGCCCTCTATTCCGCGGCGCAGATCCGTATATCCACACGCAACATAATAGTTCCGTACTCGACTTAAATCTAACATAGTTGCTGTAAGGCCCGGAGAATGGCTGCCACCGCTTCCGCGTCCGTGTTTACCGGCAGTCTCAAATCTGCCTGTCCAATCTGGATCCGAAGTATACCCTCGCTTTGGGGGACAGGCGCTTCAAGATGCACCAGGCGCGGTGATGCTGTTTCCGCAACCGTTTCCCGCAATTTTTTCAGCCAGTAGTAATATTGCCGTTCAGATATCCCATTTTATCTACAGAACTCTCGCTTACTCAGCCCACTGTTTTGCCCCGCCTGGATGATCTGGCTCCACTCCTGCAGACGATACTCATCCCGGATCGCTAACACATCTTCCATTTCTTACACGCACTCCCTTCGCATTCGAAAACTTACACGCAGTTTTTGTTGACTGCATATCATTTTCTCACACTTACTCAACCTTGGAAATGCGGGTGGTTATTGAGCACTTACACTGGGGAGGTTAAGCGTCAAGGCAGGCGACAGCTATGAGATAAGTGTAACGGAATGTTGTGAAACGTTCCGTTACTGTCATGTTGGGGCAGTGCGCGTCGAACCGGGGCGCGTATGAAACAGGGGGCTGGCGGATCATGTGACCCGCCGCAGAGCGCGGCGGATGCCCACGCTTCCAGGGGCAGGCGGGCATGAGAACGAACGGGGAACTGGGAATTTTTTCTTGTGTTTTTCTGCCGTTTCCTGTAAAATAATATCTTTAAAGGCAAAACCATGCAAATCAAACGCAAAGGAGACAACACATGAAGTACAAGAAAAGCGGCAGAGTGACGGCTCTGCTTCTTTCCGCTGTCCTGACGCTCTGCCTGCTCCCTCTGCCGGTCAAGGCCGCGGGCGCGGAGACGGGCGTTCAGCTGGGCGATTACATTCAACTGGGCCGCTACGACGGCGAGCCGATCTTGTGGCGCTGCGTCAGCGTGGACGAAAATGGCCCGCTGATGCTCTCGGACAGGGTACTGTGCGATTCTATGCCCTATGACGCGCAGACCAGCGAGAATTCCACCAGCGGCTCCCACCGCCGCAGCAGCAACCGGAGCAAATACGGCTCCAACCACTGGCGGGACAGCGATATGCGCTCGTGGCTCAATTCCGGCGCCGATGCCGGACATGTGGAATGGCTCTGCGGCAACCCGCCCAAGGACGGCTATATCTTGGGCGGCGGCGCGTATGACGGCAAGGCGGGCTTCCTCAACGGCTTTACGCCGGACGAGGCCGCCGCCATCAAAACGGTGACGCAGCGTTCCATCGTTTCCCACCCGGAGTACACCGCGGGCTACATCGACGCGCCGGGGGCCGACCTCCCCTACAACACCGATATCGGCTCGGTGGCGGACGGCTACGAGGGCGCGCATTACGAAAACATCACCGACAAGGTGTTCCTGCTGGACGTCAAGCAACTCCGCACCGTCTATGAAAACCTCGGCGACTACTACATCGGGCAGAACCGGAACGGCATCAGCTGGAACTACTGGCTGCGGACGCCGGTGACGGACTGCAACCACGATATGCGCTATGTAAGCCCGCAGGGGAGCATCGGGCGCGACGCGCCCTGCAAGGGCTACTACGGCGTCCGTCCCGCGTTTTATCTGGACGCGGCGTATTATGCCGTGACCTCCGGCAGCGGCACGGCGGCTGACCCCTATGTGGGCGCCGCATCGGGCAAGCCCGCGGACAGCACCCCTCTTTCTCCCGCTGAGCGGGACACCGGCGACGGGAACTGGGATGTGGACACCGAGACGTATCTTCAGGTGGAGATGAGCGAGCGCTACACGACCGACCGTGAGTACGCCAACCCCACCATTCCGGTGTATGTGATCCAGAAGCCCCGCAGCGACACGGAGAACATGGTGATCCTGTTCTGCGCCGAGGGCTACACCAAAAGCCAGCAGGCGGATTTCATCAAAGATGTTCAGCGGCTGTGGCAGGCAACGCTGAAAACGGAGCCGTACCGCAGCATGGCGGACCGCTTCAATGTCTATGCGCTCTGCACGGCGTCGAAAGACGGCTTTAACGGCAGCAGCACGTTTTTCCAGGCGAATGAAAACGGCATCTCCGTCAACCACGGAGGCTGGAGAAACCACATTTTCGAGCGCATCATAGGCACGGCCTTCATCGAAAAGATCCATGACGCGCACATTCCCAACACGACCATGCCGGAGGCCGATGAATACAGACAGTATGATTACGTTTATGAGCACATCAACCAGTTCGTTGTGCTGGCGAACAGCGGGGAATATTTCGGCGGCTCCCACGATGAGATAAAAAGCGGCATCCACTATATCCTGGCAGCCGCGAAAAACGACTCATCCCCGTTTATCCTGCGCCATGAGCTGGGACACGGACTGTTTCATCTGGGCGACGAGTACGCCACCAGCTCGACCCCCGTGGGGGAGGCGTCCTACAGCACCTCGCTGAATATCTCTCACACGGCGGACCCCACGCAGGTAAAGTGGAAGAATATGCTGGGCTTCCGTAACACCTATTCCTGCCCGCACAGGGACGATTCGTATGTGTACAATTCCAGCTTCGATTGCATCATGCGGGAGAATAGAAGAAACGAGTTCTGCGACGTGTGCGCCCTTCAGGGCACCAAACGCATGAGCCAGCTGATCTCCGACCCGCCCGCCCTCTATGCGGCGGTACCGGAGGTGAAGCTCTACACCGGTAGTTATAGAAATCCCTCCGATAACCCCGATGCTTATAGAGATGCAAATTACTCCGGCTATTGGAATTATCAGCAGGATCGGGAGAGCCGCCTTTTGAGC
>ERZ835541.3074-NODE-3074-length-12228-cov-2.926148_pt1 | contig 12228 bp, 14 predicted proteins | sample MGYA00519945_ERZ835541 | MGnify/ENA primary metagenome ERZ835541 (study PRJEB31850, sample SAMEA3708780) | human gut metagenome | biome: human gut; feature: human-associated habitat; material: faeces | place: China | collected 2014 ...
TGGGGCCGGACGCCCTTGATATAATCCTGAAGCGCCTTCACCGCGCCGTGGTACAGGGGGATGATCCGCTCCTTTTTGCTGTTGGAGCAGCGGATAAAGCCCGCCGGCAGGTTCAGGTCCCCGATGTCCAGTGCGATCAGCTCGCTGACCCGGATGCCGGTGGCGTACAGCAGCTCCAGCATGGCATGATCCCGGAAGCCCTTCTCGTCCACGCAGCGGGGCTGCTCCAGAAACAGCTCCACCTCTTTGTTGGTCAGTATCTCCGGGTACTTCCGCTCTGCCCGGTGGGTCACCACCGCCTTGGCGGGGTTGGCCTTCATGACCCCGGCGGCCTGCATATACCCATAAAAGGATTTCAGCGAGGCGGCGCTGCGTGTCACGGTGGCCGGGGACTTCCCCCGCCGCTCCAGATACCTCAGGTACTCGTTGATGGTATCGGTCTTGACCCGCCGCAGATCAGCTGCCCCGTTTTCCAGCAGCCAACTGCGGAACTGGTTCAGATCCCGCAAATAGGAGCTGACGGTGTTGGCGGAGGCGTGCTTCTCCTGCTCCAGATAGCTGCCGTATGCCGCAATATGATCCGCCAATGTCCTCAACTCCTCTCATGATAATGTTCCCAGTGCCCACTGCACCAGCCTCGGTACCAGCGTCAGCTCCAGCGCCATACCCAGAAGCAGCAGCGCCCCGCAGACGGCCAGCTTCCTCCAGCGGTTCCTCTCCCCTACCAGCATGGCCGGGTAAATGCTGCACGGCAGCACGATCAGGCACCGCACGCCGAAGGCCGCCAAGGCCAGTAAAACGCCGCTGCGCCCCAGCGCAGCAGCGAAGCAGCCCGCAGAAAAGGAAAGAAAAAATCCCTCCGCCGCCAGAACCGGCAGGATCAGCGCCGCCCCGGCGGCGCCGCAAAAGCCCAGCACCGTCACCAGCAGCGGATAGCGCAGGTACACCCCTGCCACCCGCAGCAGCGAGGCGGTGCGATCTGTTGTCTCACCCCATACGGCGGCGTACTGCCGCAGATAGGCGGCCAGCTCCGTCCGGGATGCCTCCGGCACGCTCCGGGCCGCCAGCTGCCCCAGCAGGATGCCCCCGCAGAAGCAGAGCCCCAGCAGCGCCAGCCGCCATAGGCCGGTGTGCCGTCCGGGCCATCTGTGAAAATGTGATGCTCGTCTCATGCGGCCAGTCACCTCGTCTCATCCTATGAGACAAGCCGGCTGGATAGAAGCGCAAGTTCTGCGGTCTTTCCGCAGCCGCAGCACGACATAACTCACGAGGTTGCCATAACATATGATAGGGCAAACGCTGCATTTTCGCAAGAGCTTTTTGCTGGCGCTGCTGTTTTTTGTAAATTATGTTAAATAGTTATGTAAAGTGTGTTATGTGAATCTCGAAAACCTCGAAAAATCCCCTCCTCCCCCATGCAAAGGAAGGACAAGATATGGGGCGGGATTTTTTTAGACCGCCACCACATCTTGCCCTCCCCCGTCCCGGCGGCGCAGGGATACTTCATCCGCTGCCGCCGTCATGGCCCGTCAAGCAAAAAATGTCTCACAGAGAGATTTTCGTGATTTTCACCATGGAACACTCTATATCGTCCCTCGATGTTTCTGTCCCCGCCGAACAGGCTTCTTTTTTCGATGCCGTCTCCCCTGCCCCAGCACGGCTCCCAGCAGCGCACCAGCCACCACCGCCAGCGTGATCCCCAGACCGTGATGGGCAAAGGCCGCCGTACCGAACACCGTCAGACCCACCAGCCAGATCAACACATAAGCCCCTGCCGCCAGCAGCAGCGAAGCCTGCACGGTGCCGCTGCGCCCCCGCACCGCCACCCGCACGCCCAGAAATGCTCCCAGCGCCCAACCGCCATAAACCCACGCAGCCACGCTCCCCATGGGCAGGATGCCCTTCACCGCCAGCAGCGCCCCGATCACATCCGCCGCAATGCTGGAAAGAAACAGCACCATCAACCCCAGCCAGTCCCGCCGCCCCCACGTCAGTTTCCCTGCGGACATAAAAATACCTCCCCTGAATCGCTCTTACTGCAAGCATATTCAGGGGAGGGTGCTTTATTCGCTTTTATTCCTCGGTCTTATCCTCGGTGGTCTCCTCGACCTTCTCCTCTGCCACAGGCTCACCCTTGGACTTCTTGGCAGGGCGCTGGGCAGCGGCCATCTGCTGATCCAGCGTACCCACAGAACCGATGGCGGACTTGACGAACTCCATGCGGACCCGATCCTCGCTGGTCTCGATGACCACGGTGCGGTCGGTGATGGCCACCACACGGCCATAGATGCCGCCGATGGTGGTCAGCCAGTCGCCCTTCTTCAGGCTGTTGCGCATTTCCTCCGCCTGCTTCTTCCGCTTATTCTCGGGACGGATCAGGAGGAAATAGAAAATAGCGATCATCACGACGATCATAATGATCGTGGAGGTCATGTTGCCGGCACCGGCAGCCGTCGTGCCGTCTGCGGCATATGCGAACTGAATCATGGGACAAAACTCCTTTTTTCACAATATGGTATGTATTATACTGGATTCTGTGTCCGTTTGCAAGAGGGACAGGCCAGTTTTTTGGAAATCCGCTGCAGAACACCCAGATCAGAGCTTTTCACCGAGTTTTTGGCTATATTCCGCCCGGAAGTCCGCAAAGCAGCCGGCGTCAAGGCTCTCCCGGATGCGCCGGGTCAGCTTGTTATAAAAGTACAGATTGTGCATCACCGCCAGACGCATCCCCAGCATCTCCTCCGCCGTGAACAGATGACGGAGATAGGCCCGGCTGAACCGGCGGCACACCGGGCAGTCGCACGCCGGATCGATGGGCCGGTCATCCAGCTTGTACTTGGCATTTTTGATGTTCAGGGAACCCTGCCACGTAAAGAGCTTTCCGTGACGGGCGTTGCGGGCAGGCATGACGCAGTCGAAGAAATCCACACCACGGGCCACGCCCTCGATGATGTTGCTGGGGGTCCCCACACCCATGAGATACCGGGGCTTGTCCTTGGGCATATAGGGCTCCACCGCCTCGATGATGTCGTACATCACCTCCGTGGGCTCCCCCACCGCCAGGCCGCCGATGGCGTAGCCGTCGCAGTTCAGCTTGGCGATCTGCTGCATATGCCAGATCCGCAGGTCCCGATAGGTAGCCCCCTGATTGATGCCGAACAGCATCTGATGAGGGTTCACCGTATCCGGCAGGGCATTCAGTCGGTCGTGCTCCGCCTTGCACCGCTCCAGCCACCGCAGGGTCCGCTCACAGCTGGCCTTGGCATAGTCGTACTGGGCCGGATTTTCCACGCACTCGTCAAAGGCCATGGCGATATCCGAGCCCAGATGGGACTGGATCTGCATACTCTCCTCCGGCCCCATGAAAATGCGGTGGCCGTCCAGATGGCTGGCGAAGGTGACGCCCTCCTCCGTGATCTTCCGCAGACCCGCCAGAGAGAACACCTGAAAGCCGCCGGAGTCCGTCAGGATGGGGCCGTCCCACCGCATGAACCGGTGCAGTCCACCCATCTGCCGCACCACGTCATCGCCGGGGCGCAGGTGCAGGTGGTAGGTATTGGACAGCTCGATCTGGCATCCCAGCTCCTTCAAGTCGAAGGCATCTATGCCCCCCTTGATGGCCCCCTGTGTTCCCACGTTCATGAACACCGGCGTCTGCACCTCGCCGCCGTGGGCGCACCGGAAACGGCCCCGACGGGCGGTACCCTCCGTTTTAATGACCTCAAACATGGAATTTCTCCTTTATCATCGTGGTTATACTCCCCCTATCTTACCAGATTGCGCCGTCAAGTCAAGAGAGAGATAAAAAGGTTGAAGCGGCGGGAAACGTATAGTATAATATATGTCACGGAATTTTCCCGGAAACTACGGAAGAAACAGGTCATTTTCTATGAAAACCAGTGATTTTAATTTTGAACTCCCCCAAGAGCTTATTGCCCAGACCCCCATTCCCCGGCGGGATGCCTCCCGCCTGCTGGTGCTGGACAAGGATACCGGCGCATGGGTACATCGCCACTTCTACGATCTGCCGGACTATCTGCGGCCCGGCGACTGTCTGATCCTCAATAACTCCCGTGTTCTCCCGGCCCGGCTGCTGGGTCATCGGCTCCCCGGCGGCGGAGCCTGCGAGATCCTGCTGCTCATCGACCGGGGCGAGAACACGTGGGAATGTCTGGTGCGGCCCGGTAAGAAGCTGCGCACCGGCGCCCGTGTCTCCTTCGGAGATGGGCAGCTCACCGCCGAGATCACCGAGGAGCTGCCCGGCGGCAACCGCCTGGTGCATTTCGAGTACGAGGGCATTTTTCTGGAGGTGCTGGACCGACTGGGGAAAATGCCCCTACCCCCCTACATCAAGGAGGAGCTGCAGGACCGGGAGCGCTACCAGACCGTCTACTCCAAGGTCAACGGCAGCGCCGCCGCCCCCACCGCCGGACTTCACTTCACTCCGGAGCTTCTGGAGCGTGTGCAGACAATGGGTGTAAAGGTTGGATACGTGACACTCCATGTGGGGCTTGGCACCTTCCGGCCCGTGAAGGAAGACACCATTGAGGGCCACGAGATGCACAGTGAATACTGCGTCATCCCACAGGAGACGGCGGATCTTATCAACGAGACCAAGCGCAGCGGCGGACGGGTCATCTGCGTCGGCACCACCTCCTGCCGTACCGTCGAAAGCTGGGCCGCCGAGGACGGCACCATGACCGCCTCCGCCGGTTGGACGGACATTTTCATCTATCCCGGCTACCGGTTCAAGGTGCTGGACGGGCTGATCACCAACTTCCACCTGCCGGAGTCCACCCTCATCATGCTGGTGTCGGCGCTGGCGGGACGAGAGCACGTTCTGGCGGCCTATGAGGAGGCTGTCCGGCAGCACTACCGGTTCTTCAGCTTTGGCGACGCCATGTTCATCGCCAGCGGTGCGGTGCCGCAGGCGTGAGTATATCCCCTTTGATACGCATAAAAAATCTCCCTTCGATAGAAGGGAGATTTTTTCGTTTCTGTTTACTTGGTGATGCGGCGGGCTTCGATGTAGTAGCGCTTATCCTGAGCGTGGCCCATGGAGAAGGTCTTGCGGGGCAGCACGCCGTCAGCCATGACGGTCTTAAAGAGCTGTTCTTTCCCCATGGCCGGCAGCAGGAAGCCCATGTTGCCGGGCTTGGAGCCCAGCTCACGGGTCACGTCATCGCCGTGGATATAGTCCACCTCGCCGCCGTTCTCCTTCAGGTACGGATCGATGACCCCCTGCAGGGTACCCACCGCCAGCTGCACCTTGGGATCAGGGACGGTGATGAAATGACTCTCACCGTTCCACACGAACTCAATGGTGTGGCCCTCGCCCCGGCCCTCGTAGGCGTTGGGGTAGGCAGCCTGAAATGCCTTCATGAACTTCTCGTGATCCACGCCGAACAGCACCCGGTGAATAGGCTCGAACTGCAGGGCGTCGTCGTGGTTGTTCACCACCTCCACCAGCGCAAACCGGGAGGGCAGCGCCAGATACTCCTCCGGAGTCTTGCCCTTCTTCTGCTCCTCATAGCAGGCCTTGGCGGTGGCCAAAGAGTGGTTGCCGTCGCCCACGGCGAACAGCAGGGGCGCCACGCCGGAAACGCCGTACTTCTTCTGCATGGCCTCGTCGGAGGCAAGGCCCTCCAGTGCCTTGGCCACAGCGTCCACCTGCTTGTCGGAGAGCTTGTAGCCCCGAATATGGCCGCCGTTTTGCATCAGGTCGAAGTCATACAGCTTCTCCATGGTATCGGCTGCCGCCGTCAGCGGCTCGATGACGGTCTTATCGGGATCGTCCACCAGCAGCATCACATGGGGCAGCTCGATGGGAGCATGACGGCGCACCTTGGCACGGGGCGGGATGCGATCCAGCACTGTCCCCTCGGTGGCACGAATCAAGGCGCCGGAGCCGGGGGTGAAGTCGTAGGCGTCCAGATCCACCATGCCGATGAGGCCGTGGCGGATGCGTCCGTCGGACTGCTGGCGCTCCACATAAATCAGGGAGTCCTCCAGCGTCTGGAATACGCCGTCCTTCAGATACTGCTCCATGGCAGCGTTGATGCCGGAGATGTACTCGTCCACGTTGGGGGCCTTGAGGTTGGCCTCCGGCAGGATCAGCCGCAGGGTGGACGGAGCCTTGCCCACCTTCTCCTCCACCGCCTGCCAGTACTCCGGCTCGGAGGTGAACTGGTCGCAGGCCACCACGGCCCACTTGGTCATGTCCTGATCCTTGGGCAGCAGGATATCCGCCGGGTAAAAGCCCAGCTTTTCAAAGGTCTTGTTCATGTTGTTCCTCCTTGTGTGTGGACGCCGCCGGAGCTGTGCCGCCGGCCGCCCGTTGATTCGTTCCTGTTCTTCCTGTATTATACAATAGTCCCCCCAGCTATTTCAACGCCAATTCCACGGAATCTGAAAATATTTTTGTCGTGCTGACGAATTTTCTGAATAATCCGCCGCCAAATGGGCAAACTGACGGAGCAATCTCACAGATGGGAGGTTTGACCGTGAAGATCGTAGATCGCATCGCCCTGATCCTCGTCATTATCGGCGCTCTGAACTGGGGCAGCATCGGCCTGTTCCGCTTTGACTGCGTGGCCGCCATATTCGGTGGACAGCTATCGGTATGGAGCCGCATCATCTATACACTGGTGGGCATCGCCGGACTGTGGTGCATCACCCTGCTGTTCCGGGAGGACGATGTCGAATAACCGAAAAAACCGCTGCGTGAGCGCCACGCAGCGGTTTTTTATGTCTTATTCCGCAGCCGGAGACTCCTGCTCCGCCGCCCATTCCGCCTTGGCCTCCGCCAGCACCTTTCGGTCATGCTTGGTGGTAAGACTGGCTTCATCGAACCGGGCAAAGAGGTCCGGCCGCCGGGTCATGGTGCGTTTATAGCTCTCTTTTTTCCGCCAGTCGTCCACCTTCCCATGATGTCCCGATAGCAACACCTCCGGCACCTTTCGACCATGCCACTCCTCCGGCCGGGAGTACTGTGGGTACTCCAGCAGACCGTCCCAGTGGGACTCGTCGGTGTAGCAGCTCTCCTCCGGCAGCACCCCAGGCACCATCCGGCACAGGCAGTCCGCCAGCGCCATGGCCGGTATCTCGCCGCCGGTCAGTACGAAGTCCCCCATGGAGATCTCCTCGTCCACGCACTCGTCGATGAACCGCTGGTCTATTCCTTCATAATGGCCGCACACCAGAATCAACCGCTCATAGGCTGCCTTCAGCTCCTTGGCCACCTGCTGATCAAACACCCGCCCACAGGGGGAGAGATAGATGGTGTGTACCCGCTCCCCCGCCTCCTGACAGATATGGTCCCAGCAGCGGTACAGCGGGTCCGCCTGCATGACGGCTCCCCGGCCTCCGCCGTAGGGATAATCATCCACCTGCATCTGCTTATTGGTGGTATACTCCCGGATCTGGTGAGCGGTGATGGTCACCAATCCTCTGGCCTGCGCCCGCCCGATAATGGACTGCCCCATCATAGCATCAATGGCATCCGGGAACAGGGTCATGATGTCAATCCTCATCCGTGGCCAGTCCTTTCATGTTCCGCACCCGCATGGTGCCGGTCTCCATGTCCACCCCACGGATGAACACCTCCCGCACCGCCGGGATCAGATACTCCCGCTTCCCCCGGACCTCGTAGACCTTGTGGGCCGGATAGTTCAGCACACGGGTGAGCCTTCCCAACTCCTCCCCGTTCTCGTCGTCCAGCACCGTCAGTCCCTCCAGCTCGGCATCGAAATATTCGCCCTCCGGCAGGTGGGCATCCGTCCGGCGGATGAAGACGGGCTTTCCCTTCAGGGCCAGCGCAGCATCCATATCCTCCACTCCCGGCAGCACCAGCAGTACCGTGGACTTGTGGACCCGTGCGCTCTTCACCTTTGTCTCTTTTCCGCCGATATACAGCGTGCCAAACGCCGCAAGAAAGGCCGGATCAAACCCGGCCGGATTCAGCTTTACCTCGCCCCGGATACCGTGGGCGTTGACGATCTGCCCCACGGGGATAAATTCAGGCCGCATAGAACCCCTCCGCTGTGATAGTTTTCTTTATTATACCACGCCCTGCCCCATTCTTCAATCTTTATTTACAACCGTTGTCACCGTCGGTAACCTTTCTGTAACCAATGCCTCGGCAGCTGCCGTTTTTTACCTGTCAGATACCCGCACAAAACCGTGAAAAGTGGTGTGTAACCCCATGAAAAATCCAAAAAACTTGACAAAAGTGGGTGGAAGTGATATACTCCTCCCATATTTCAAAAAAGTAACAAAAGTTACAAATGCATTGCGAGGTGATTTTCCACCGCCCCGAACCCCGGAAATGAAGGGCGGAATTGGGAGGTTTTTTATGAAGGAAGCAGTAATCAGAATGGAGACGGCGGCCCGGCCAACAACGGACCGATCCGCATCTCCCCGGCTCTTGAAGGGGTTGCTGCTGGCAATTATTCTGGTGGCTCTGCTGGCCACCACCGTGATCCTCTGTCAGCAGGATATCGAAAACCCCAGCTATGTATACATGATCCTGGACGAGACCGGAATGCAGATCATCGACGGCCGGCCCGACGGTGACCGTACCACGGGTCTGCTGGACATTCGGGCCGACAACAGCAGCCGGGACGCCCAGCTGCTGCTGGTAAAGGGCCAGCAGGTGCAGGTAGCCGACGCTCAGGGCGCCACCTATCTGGTGACCACCCGGCGGGAAACGGTGGATAACCTGCTGCGCCGGTCCGACGTCACCGTGGGCGACGGCGAGATGGTCGTGGTGGACACCACCGGCGAGACGCCTACCGTCTCCGTTATGGCAGAGTATTCCCAGACCCGTGACGTCACCGTCACCACCCCTTACAAAACAGAGCGTGTGGTGAACCATATGCTGGCCAAGGGAACGGAAGAGGTGGTGCAGGAGGGCGTTCCCGGCACCGTCGTCGAGACCTACAAGGACACCTACCGGGACGGCAAGCTGGTCTCCACCGAGCTGGTCAGCACCAGCGAGGACAACGCCGTCACCGAGATCGTCGAGTATGGCACCATGGTCTCCTCCGTGGAGCGATCTGACTACATGGTGGACGTGACGACCTTTGATGACGGCACCGGCTATCTGCTGTTCGCCTCCGGCGACACCATGGCCTTCTCCTCCGTGTACGGCTCCTGCGAATCCACCGCCTACTCCATCCATGGCTGGACGGCCTCCGGGCGGCCCACCGCCTACGGCAACATCGCCGTGGACACCTCGGTGTTCCCCTTCGGCACACGGTTCTATATTCTGACCAACGACGGTTATCTGGAGTACGGCATGGCCGTGGCCTCCGATACCGGCAGTGCCATCAAGGGAACAAAGCTGGATCTGTGGTTTGACTCCTACGACGATGCCTGTTCCTTCGGTCGGCGCTACTGCACCGTCTATGTTCTCAACTGAAGCTCTGCAAAAAAGACCCCCGCTTCCTCTATGGAAAGCGGGGGCTCTTTGTGTAAAGCATGATTCCTTTACAGATATCATCAATGGGACAGCTCTGCGTCATAGAAAAACTGCCGCACCGCCGTCTCATATGCCCGGCAGTCCCCGGCCTTACGCACCTGCCGCAGCAGGGTGTCCGTCTCCCGGAAGGACCGGGAGAAATAGTTCCACAGCTCCCGCATATGGTGCAGCACCGGCACGTCGCCGGAAAAATCCCGGCAGTACAGGCCGTACAGCCGGTCGTGAAACTCCCGCAGCTCCTCCAGAGACGCTGCCGGGCCTCCCGTCGCCTGCCGCAGTAGGGACGGGTCCGCCACCAGCCCCCGGCCCACCAGCCGGACGGGATGATAGATGATCAGACTGGGGTCCGTCATCTTGGAGGGATCCGCAGGTCACGGACGGTGGTGACGTCCCCGTTGTAGCACAGAGGCAGCGCCGTGTGCTCTGCCGTCCAGCGGAACACCTCCCGGTCTGCCGCCCCCTTGTAGAACTGCGTCCGTACCCGTGGATGCACCGTCAGGCGGCAGATAGGGTATGTCTCCAACAGGGCCAGCAGCGCCGGCCACTCCTCTGCCCGCTCCCATCCGATACGGGTCTTGACGGAAATTTTCATATCCGGCAGGGCATCGAAAATGCCGTCCAGCAGCTGACGCAGCAGCTCCGGCTGGCGCAGCAGTCCCGCCCCCTTGTTCTTTCCCGTCACGGTACCGGAGGGGCAGCCCAAGTTCAGATCCACCTGCTCCCAGCCACGGCTGCGGCACTCCTTGGCGGCCCAGACGAAGTACTCCGCCCGGTTGGTGAGGATCTGCGGCACCACCGGAATACCCCGGTTTCGCTCCGGATCCATCTCCTCCAGTTCCTTGCGCTGGAAGCTGAAATTCCCGTTGGGGGACACGAAGGGCGTCACATACAGCGCTGCCCCGCCGAACATCTCGTGCTGCACCTGCCGCCAGCGCCAGCCGGTAAGGCCCTCCATAGGGGCTGCATACCACTCATGCATCGATTTTCCCCTCCAAACACATCTCCAGCGTTATGCCCGGTCTGCGCCGGTAGCGGGACACCTCCAGCTGCGGCAGCAGCTGTGAAAATGCGGTATCCTCATGGATGAGGCGTTCCTTCTCCGTCCGGGTCAGCTGCTTGATGCGGTATTCCAGCCGCAGGGCCGCTCCCTTGTCCTCCGCCTCCCACAGTGCCGCCAATGCCTGTACCGGGTGGGCTCGTGTATACCGGGCGCAGGCTGTTCCCCGGTCGGTGTGCTGCCGTATCCGGCGGCAAATGTCCTGTGCAACTCCGGTGTAAAGGGTATCTCCTTCGCAGTACACCATGTATACGAAATACACGCTCCCACCTCCTTTTTTCCCAGTATAGCACGGATGCCCTTGCAATTACAACCGCCATGTGATAGAGTTTTGGGGAAAGTGAGGAGAAAGTATGACTCTTTTTGACCACTATTTGGAATACATGACCCAGCTGCTGGAAGGACGCCGCTCACCGCCGGAGGGCATCACTCTGCCAGAGGGGGACGTGACGGAGAAGGCCGCTTCCCTGAGCCGCCAGCTTCAGCAGATGGGGGCCACCGCCTTTGTCCGTGCCTGCGCCCGGCAGGACGGCGTTACGCTGCCGGAGGAAATTTACCGGCAGGCGGACGATACCATAAGCCTTCAGCAGCTGCTGCAAAGCGCCGTACAGCTGGCCCCCGTACAGGAGGCTTCCCCGGTGGAGGAGCCCTCCGAGACGGCCCCGGACCCCGATGCAGGCAAGCACGCCTTCGAGGTGTTTCTGGACTGCGTGGCGCTGGATGACGGTCTGGTGCAGTACCTGATGGAGGTGCTGCAAAAACGGGACTGGAAGGAATTTTACAAGCTCAGCCAGATCACCACCAAGCTGGATCTGGACCCGGAGGAATTTCTCTATTGGCTGGGCAACAAGGAGCTCTACGCCGACGAGGAGGAGCGCTCCTGCGCCGTCATCATGGATGCCTGTCTGGAGCGGCTGCGGCAGGAGAAACAGCTGGAGCTGATAGCGGCCCTGCTCTCCGGTGACCGCCGGACCTTCGAGCTGTTCCGGTGTCAGGCCCCGGAGCTGCAGCATCTGCCCGCCGCTACCTATGAGTGGTACAGCAAGAATTATTTGGATCGGGACTACCCCATCCGGATGCTAATGAAGTGCCGGGGCATCCAGTTCCCGGAGCATATCCCAGGAAATGAATCTAAGTAAGGAGCAACGATCCCATGACCACCAATGAAATGTATCAGCAGCTGGGCATCAGTCCGGAGGTGCTGGATTTTGGACAGCGAGTACTGGACGGACTGGACAAAGAAATGTCCCGTGTGGACGACATTGCCGAGTATAATCAAGCCAAAGTTCTCTCCGCCATGCACAAGAATCGTCTCAATGCCACCCACTTTAACCTCTCCTCCGGCTACGGCTACGACGACGAGGGCCGGGACAATCTGGAGCGTGTCTATGCCGACGTGTTCCACACGGAGGCGGCGCTGGTCCGGCCCCAGATCACCTGCGGCACCCACGCCCTGACCGTGGCCCTGTCCGCCAATCTGCTGCCGGGAGACGAGCTGCTCTCCCCCGTGGGCGCACCCTATGACACCCTGGAGGAGGTCATCGGCATCCGGGAGAGCAAATGCTCTTTGAAGGAATACGGCGTTACCTACGCCCAGGCGGACCTGAAGGCCGACGGCACCTTTGACTACGATGCCATCCGCTCCAAGATCAACGAGCGCACCAAGCTCATCACCATCCAGCGCTCCAAG
>ERZ835541.3076-NODE-3076-length-12225-cov-2.354067_pt1 | contig 12225 bp, 8 predicted proteins | sample MGYA00519945_ERZ835541 | MGnify/ENA primary metagenome ERZ835541 (study PRJEB31850, sample SAMEA3708780) | human gut metagenome | biome: human gut; feature: human-associated habitat; material: faeces | place: China | collected 2014 ...
GGAGACGGAACCATTAAAAATTCCTTTCGTCACCTCGGCCGAAAACGTTCCCTGGTGACTGATCTCAGGCTCCAAATCTTCGTTACCGTATATCATGAAAAATCCCTGTCCGCCCATATCATATTCACTATGCAATTCTTTCAAAGATGGTATACGAAATCCCATCCCGTAGCCACCGCGCAGCGTCAAAACACCATATTTATACATCAACGAAATTTTCGGGCTGGCGTGAAAACTATATTTCGAATGACAATCCGAACGAACCCCAGCCAACACACTAAACGAATCACTTACCTTATAATCCTCCTGCAAATACAAAACATACGTCTGGGCATCAAATTTCTTCCCCGAACCGTTATCAAACCAATAATGTTGCAATTTCTGCGTATTCACTTCTATCCCGGCTGTCAAGGTATGTTTTTCATGGATATATCCAGTATAATTCAACCGAACGGTATTGGTTAAATCTCCAAAAACCTTTTTAGAAGGCAATGAAGTAGTATAAACGTAACGCTTTTCGTAATTCTCAAACACATACGAGAAATCCAGTATATGAGAATCATTAATAGCGTAATAAACCCGAGGATTTATACTGTAATTAGAAAAGCGATCCTGTTCTTTCTGCTCCACGTACTCCAACACGTCATTATTATAATATGTCCCATTCAATGAGATCCGAAAATTTTCGTTAAACGTGTAACTCAACTTCTGATTCGCCTGCCAAATCTCGAATCCATTTACACTAGACATTCCTTTCTCCGAAGTATCCGCAACCACGGAATCTCTCCCATATATATCCTTATAATACGAATACTCGATTTGCCCTTCTTTATCTTTTAAGGCATAAGCATCTCGCTTACGGTAGGAAAGAGATGTCAATGCAGAAAAACGTCCTTGTTTAGTCCCCAAAGACAAAGAATATTTACTCTCATCATTATTACCATAACGCACAGAAACGTTTCCCGTAAAAGGACGATTCGCATCTTTCGTAATAATATTTACCACTCCCCCCATCGCTTGAGAACCGTAAAGAGTAGACATTGGGCCCTTGACAATCTCAATACGTTCCACATTATCCATATCAATCAAATTATAATCAATATTATTACTGGACCCCTCTCCGGCAACACGTTCTCCATCAATCATAAATAACACGTATCCCCCGGCAGATCCTTGGAATTTCAATTCCGGCAATCCGGAACCGTGGGCCAACCCGAACTGTAAGCCCGGCATTTCATATTCCAGTAAACTTTGCAAATCCAATGGATTCACCTGTGCTATATCTTCCGATGAAATCACGCGGGTAAGCACCGGAACATCCTTCAACGGTTTCAACGTACGGGTTCCCGTGATCACGACCTCATTCAACGCATTATTACTCGGTTCCAACACGAAATGATACAAACTGTCAACCCCGGGGGTCACTTCCCGCTCTTGCGGTTCATATCCCGTGAAACTCACCCGTAACACACACCTATTCTTCGATGACAACTTAAAAGAAAACTCCCCTTTAGCATTTGTCCCGGCCCCGACCACCGTTCCTTTTACCCACACGGATGCTCCCGGCAATCCTTCGCCCTTCTCATCGGTAACAATCCCCTGCACTTTAAAAGAAGGAGCCTCATTGGAATGCTCATCAGCCATCAATGCTGACGACAAAAGAATAAAAAACAGTATCAACAAATCATGCCTCATAAAACTCTTTTTTTTACGGAAAAAACCGTAAGAGAAAGTCTGTTCCTCTTACGGTTGATAAATCATGAACAAAATTATTTTAGAGGAAACTCGTAGTCAAATGTAGCGGCCTCATTCTTACCCGTAGCATCAGACATATCCGTGAAACGCAATTTTGCATATTCACCGCTGGCAGTTTTCACAACAAACACTTTACCATTAATCTCATAAGAATACGGGGGCATTGATCCGGTAGGAGTTGCCGTTACCCATTTAGCCAACACTTCGTTAACCTTCGTGGGTTGATACCCAACAAAACCACTCATCATTCCTGACATATCCACCATGACTTCCCCGTCCACATCTGAAGTGAAACTTTCTCCGGTAACACTAGCAGAAGTAACACTTTCCAAATCCGTGGTCTGCAACATGATGGCAGCCCCGTCATTCGTCTTTATATCATACCGATGGAAAGCAATATCCCAATCGAAAGAAGTTTCATCACCATCCACACCATAAGTTTTTCCGGTAGATTCTCCGGCAAAAGTTCCTCCCATGTTCATTTGCATACCCCCATCTTCCATTGCCTTTACATTCATATACAAGGCAAGACTAAAGTCAGCATCTTTCGTCGTGCCGATTGTTCCATTTATCGACATATAATAATCCGTTGTAGTTTCATCTTCCTTTTCCATCGTAACAACAGACTTCTCACTTGAAATACGCCATACATCCCCCTCTTTTTTAGCAATGGCTTTTAAAGAGAAACTAGCACTTGTTGTTTCTGTTCCACTCATTCCACCAACTTCACAAGCAGGAAAGGAAATAACCACGGTATCACCGACGCCTTCATTAATCACCATCAATAAAGAGTCGGTATTCTTTATAAGAGTATTAGAACTCAAATCCCCGTAATACACACCAGTCACAGCCCCTTCCATACTCTTTACTTTCAACGTTTTCACCGTTTTCCCCTCTTTGAAACTAAAATATGACCAAGCATCATATGGATCACAATCTACGGTAACGGACTCTCCATCCCAAGAACCACCGTTATCATCATCATCCGTACAAGCCGCAAAACACGCACCGAACAACATGATAACCACAAGAAACCAATTCATCTTTTTCATTATATTAAAAAATTTAGTTTAACAACAATTTAGTGTCGCAAAAATAAAGTAGCCCACTCCCTCCCACAATCCCTTAAAATGGGTAAAAAACACCCTTTACATACTTGATTATAGGGATGAAATATCTATCAAGTAATGCCAGTAAATAAAAAATCCCCGCTCGTAAGCGGGGAAATATATCATTTAATCAGATTTTGCTTTACACTAATCGTCCTTAAATAGGCCTAAGTTCTATCGTCAATCCCATAGCAGAAGCTATTTTGTATAATGTTGCAACTGTAGGAACAGTAAGCCCTCGCTCGATTCGTGAGATATATCCTTTATTTGCCCCGATACGGTCTGCAAGTTCCTGCTGTGTTAACCCAGCATTTTTTCGTGCATCAAGCAATATTTGGGCATTGTATTCCTCCCATGCCCTCTCTCTGTTTTTTTCTCGTTCAGGAGTACCTTCCTTGCCAAGACTTTCATCAAGCCATGCATCAACATCGTAAATGTCTTTACTGATTTCCTTTAGTTTCATAATATTCCTCCTTTAATCTTATCGCTTTCCTAATTTCACTATCCGGTGTTTTCTGTGTCTTTTTTCTAAACGCATTAAATAAAACAACAATTACTTTTCCATCATATATAAAGAAAATTCGAAATTCATTATTCCCATAACTTACACGAAATTCATACAATCCATCACGAATGAACTTAATATAGTGTCTTGGCATTCGATCCTCCACCTTAAACAAATCCAACGCACGTTTTATTTTCCCGCATTCTTCTTGTGACAAGGTTGAAATGAAGTCCGAAAAATACCTCTTATATGCGATTATCTTTTTCATTATACAAATATAGCAAATGTTATATAGTTATACAACATTTACATCAATTATTTCATGTTTTTCTCATCTCCAAACAAGAATATTCCCAATGAATTAGTGATTTTTATTACCTTTGCAATTCATTACGAGAACTAAAAAAGGATTAACATGGAATACAATTTCAAGGAAGTCGAAAAAAAGTGGCAAAGCTACTGGCAAGAAAACAAAACTTACCGGGTGGAAGTCGATCCTTCCAAGCCCAAATATTACGTGTTGGATATGTTTCCTTACCCATCCGGGGCAGGGTTGCACGTGGGACACCCGCTAGGCTACATCGCTTCCGACATCTATTCCCGTTACAAACACTTGAAAGGATTCAACGTCCTACATCCCATGGGATATGACGCGTACGGTCTGCCCGCGGAACAATATGCCATCCAGACCGGACAACACCCGGCCATCACCACGGAGAAAAACATCCGTCGCTACCGGTAACAAATGGATAAAATCGGGTTCTCTTTCGACTGGGACCGTGAAATCCGGACCTGCGACCCAGAATACTACAAATGGACACAATGGACTTTTATCCAGATGTTCAACAGTTTCTATTGCTACGACGAGCAAAAAGCCATGCCGATCACGGAACTGGTAAAAGCATTCGAGGCCGTCGGAACCCAAGGATTAAATGTCGCTTGCGGTGAGGAGATGAACTTTACCGCCGAGGAATGGAAAAGAAAGAGTACGAAAGAACAACAAGAAATATTGCTGAACTACCGTCTTGCCTATCTGGCTGATACCATGGTAAACTGGTGTCCACAACTGGGAACCGTGCTGGCAAATGACGAAGTGAAGGAAGGATTATCTCTTCGCGGAGGTTATCCCGTGGTACAAAAGAAGATGCGTCAATGGTCATTGCGAGTTTCCGCATACGCCCAAAGATTGCTTGACGGGCTTGACAACATCGATTGGTCCGACTCCCTGAAAGACATCCAGCGTAACTGGATCGGTCGTTCACAAGGTGCAGACGTGAAATTCGACGTGAAAGACTCCGATCTGAAGTTAGAGATTTTCACCACCCGTCCCGACACCATCTTCGGGGTTAGTTTTATGGTTCTAGCTCCCGAGTCAGACTACGTGAAACCGTTAACAACACCCGAACAGGCTGATGCCGTTGCCGAATACTTGGATTACGTGTCCAAACGTACAGAACGGGAACGCCAGACCGAAGTGAAAAAGGTTACGGGCGTCTTTACCGGATCATACGCCATCAACCCGTTCACCAACGAAGCCATCCCCATCTGGATCAGTGAATACGTTCTTTCCGGCTACGGAACCGGAGCCATTATGGCTGTTCCGGGACACGATAGCCGTGACTACGCCTTCGCCAAACACTTCAACCTGCCCATCGTACCCGTTGTCGATGACGGAGAAGGACACGATATGTCGGAAGGCTCCTACGATGCGAAAGCAGGTAAAATGATCAATAGCGGCATTATCAACGGCATGGAAGTCAAAGAGGCCATCGCCTACATTGCCGGAGAGGTAGAAAAACGAGGCATTGGTAAAAGCAAAATCAACTACCGCCTGCGTGATGCTATCTTCAGCCGCCAACGTTACTGGGGAGAACCGTTCCCCGTGTATTACAAGGACGACCTTCCTTATATGCTGGATGAATCCAAACTTCCGCTGGAACTACCGGAAGTCGATAAATACCTGCCCACCGAGAGCGGAGAACCACCCCTTGGACGGGCTAAAAACTGGAAAACAGAAGATGGTTATCCATTAGAATTAAACACGATGCCCGGTTTCGCCGGTTCATCTGCTTATTTCTTACGCTACATGGATCCCCACAACAATAACACATTAGTTGATCACGAAATATGTAACTATTGGAAAAACGTTGATCTCTACCTCGGTGGTTCCGAACACGCCACAGGGCACTTGATCTACGCCCGTTTCTGGAATATGTTCCTGTATGACCTCGGTGTGGCTTGCGAGGAAGAACCTTTCAAAAAACTGATCAACCAGGGAATGATTCAAGGACGTTCAAACTTCGTGTACAGAATACAAGGCACAAACACGTTTGTTTCCGTCGGACTAAAAGACCAATATAAAACCACGGAAATCCACGTGGATGTCAACATCGTCAAGAACGACGTGCTGGATCAAGACGCCTTCCGGGCTTGGATGCCGGAGTACGCCAATGCCGAGTTCATCTTGGAAAACGGGAAATACATCTGTGGATGGGCTATTGAAAAGATGTCAAAATCCATGTTCAACGTGGTAAATCCCGACACGATCATCGAAGAATACGGGGCCGACACGTTACGCCTGTACGAGATGTTCCTCGGACCGTTAGAATTCAGTAAACCTTGGGACACGCAAGGTATTGACGGAGTATACAAATTCCTGCGCAAATTCTGGCGCCTATTCCAAGTCGGTGAAAATTTCAGTGTAAGCGACGAAACTCCTTCCAAAGAAGAGTTGAAAGTGCTACACAAAACCATCAAGAAAGTGGAATACGACATCGAGAACTTCTCGTTCAACACGTCTATTCCGGCATTCATGATTTGCACGAACGAATTGACTGCCTTGAAATGCAACAAACGGGCCATCCTTGAACCTCTCGTGATCACTATCGCACCCTTCGCCCCGCACATGGCAGAAGAATTATGGAGCCTGTTGGGTCACACCCAAAGTATCACGAAAGAAACTTTCCCCCAATGGGAAGAAAAATTCTTGACAGAAGACACTTTTGAATATCCGGTATCTTTCAACGGCAAAGTTCGTTTCAAGCTATCCATGCCTTTAACGGCAACCAACGCCGATATCGAAGCTGCCGTCAAAGCCGCTCCCGAATCAACGAAATGGCTTGAAGGAAAAGAGATCAAAAAAATGATCATCGTCCCGAAGAAAATCGTGAACGTGGTTATGGGTGCCACGTCCTAAATCATCCGGGATATAGTCAAGATCCCGTTATGAATCGGGAAATCGGCAAAGCCTAGCTTAAATTCTCACCCGAGCCCTCGAATCCGGGGGTTCGGGTTTCATTGATCCACCCTTGGGTCGGTTTGAACTTAACCACTTTCCGGATGTCCATTTGCCTCACTTCTTTTGAATACGGGTCAAATATGCCCTGGGTGGACTAATCCGCGCTGTATACATCCCGGACACAGCGGACAGTTGTCGTTGCGTTATTGTCCGAGTCAAGGAAGATATTCCCCCCGCTATACCCGTAACCGGTTCTATTGGTTTTGTCCTTGTATTTCCCATCGCTTAATTTCCCCATGGAAAAATAAGTACGTGTAAAAGGTATACCTGACCAAAAATCTCCGGTAATGTAATATCTCATCAAGGTCAGCTCGCGCTGATTGGGCAATCGGTATCCGTCGGGACAGTAAGGGTTGATCGTTTGAGCGGAGATCGCATCATTCATCGCTTGGAATTTAATTGAAGTAAAACTCTTGGCACTGCTCGACGGGGCCACCTCGAATTTTTTGTACACGCGGTTCTGTTCCGATTGCTCGTCATCAAAATCCAGTTCGCGAGAGGTGTAATAACGCATAACGGACTGGTTCAAGTAAATGTTATTAAACGTGTAACTTCCGTCCGCATTCGTTGTCATTTTCACGTAATCATCAGGGGTTTCTGACAAATCATAGCCCGAAGATTTGCTCTCGTTGGTTGTTCCGAGATTACGCACGCAACGCACGCTCCATTTATTAACTTTATAATTTGACCATCGGTATGAACCTCCCATGTTACCGGTAGAGGATCCCTCTTCTCCCCAAACGATGGTCGGATCGTTACTATTGCCCGAATACTTCGTGCTTGAAATGACGTGCTGGCGCCATACTCCTTCATCATCGCTATCCATCTGTGTTGCCGTGCGATTGTATAATCGCCCGTCCTTGGAAACGACATCGGAGCCGATCCAGATACCGACGAGTTGTTTGATAGAAGCGAGGTACCATCGTACTTCGTCTTGATCGATAACTCCGTTACCGTTGTTATCCCGGTTGCGTGTCATGCAGGAATAACGCAAGAAGCGGTAGTCTTCCGATAATTCGGGTACTTCGTTTTCCACCTCCACGTCCATGTAGGTTTCCCATGATTTAGAGCTAAAAGTCGTGTTATTGGCTCCGACAAGTTCCCATTCCCTCATCGTGTTCAAGCGGCCGTTGTAAAGTTCGCTATTCCCCCTGTCTTGCGTGGGGGAAACTGTCCCGTTCCCATCAATCGTAATTCCTTTCCCGTAGATCCATATATCCGGATATTCATCCTTGTGCTCCATTCCCCAAGCCGTGGAGAAAGAGGTGTTACTTGTCCGGGTATCGAATATCGATTGTATGGATTTTTGTTGGATGGTGACCACGCTACCCGTGGAGCGGCTCTCCTGATCCTTGCTGACATTCGAGTTGCAGAGGATATGCATCATGCGATCGGGTTGATTGACAAATTCTTTCCATAACGTGGAACGCTGTTCTCCCGTGATGGGATGGGCATCGTAGTAATACTCATCCACGTGGACCGTAACACTGATTTTGGGTCCCCCGTCCGCTTCGGAGGTATTGTCGAAATCGCTTGTTGAACTTAGTTGCGGGTCATCATAGAGTTTTTTTTGAGCTTTAATATATTTTACGAGAGTGATGATGTCCATCTCCCCGTCCGGACAGGTTATCGCGTTATAGGCTTCCGGGGTGTACTTTCGTCTTTTCTTTACGTAATAGTTTCCCTCCCCGTCTTTTTGGTTCAGGCGGAAATGACACCATTTGTAGTCCAATCCCGTGGGAACGTCCTCGCCCTCGATAATTTGCGGCTTCCCGTCGCAGAAAGGCGTTTTCACGTACCACGTGAGATCATCAGTGATGTACTTGGCGTGGAAGGTGAGAGTTTTGGAAACGTAATGCGCGTCGCAAAGGGCGATCTCTTCTTTGGCAATCGTAACGAAACCTGTCGCTCCCGGTTGGTTTTCAGTTGTTTCCGTATCCACTTCCACCCGGATGTTATTCACGCTGTTAACCGTGACGGTGTAGGTGTACGACGTGTTGCGGAGCGTGGAGAAGTCGGAAATGTTTCCTCCCGTTCCGAAGTCTCCGAGGTGAATGATGTATTGCACTTCTCCTCCCAGCGTTTGTCCGGCATCATCGTTTACCAGGTCCATCTCCACCCGTCCGGTGACGATAACATAAGTTGAGAGATTATTGGCGTATTCCCACTCGCCGTTCAACCCGCTTTCTAGTTTTACTTGGCGATCCCGATCCGGGAAAGTCGTCGCGGTCTTCTTGGGGGTCATCCGGTTTTCGAGCATGTAGAACGAGAATTCACTTTGCGTATCCGAGGGAAACTCTTCAAATTGCGCCCAATTGCTCGTGAAGAAATCATCGGTGGTCGCGCCTGCATCCTGTCCGGTGGTTTCTGTTTTCCCGCGTTGGGCGTAAGACATGAGGTACGTCTTGCGCGGGATGTTTACCACTTTCCATTGCCCGGGCGTAAAGGTTTTAATCACCTGTCCGTTAGCGTCCGGGGTGGTGCCCGTTTTGAACACGAATCGGACTTTGGCGTCCATTCGGTATAGTAATAAATTCGCTTGATTTCCATCGGTTCCTCTGATAATTTTGTCATCACCTATTGTCACGTCGGAGACCACCCCGCTCATGGGAAAATACCCGTTTCGCGAAATAACATTCTGATTCAGCGTGACAACGAAATTCAAGAGATCGGCCTCGTTGGCAATCTCTGCTCCCAAACGGTCGCTGCTGACATTTACCATGTCTGCATCCAGGTTGGAAATACCGTAAATCTTGTACGTGTCGTGTTCACGGGAATTTTGATGGAACCTTTTGTCGTGATTGTTGAGGCATCACTGGTGTTAGATACACACCAGCAGGGGGCAGAAGAGGACTCCACGGCAGCGTAATCCGTTTTCAAATTACTATCATTGAAAAAGTGTGTATAGACTTTTTCTCCAGAACTGTTGAACACGGCAATATAAATGTTGTAGATCCGGTTCTCCGGATAGTCTCCCAACGTGCTACGCGACACGATCGAGACGTTGCTTTCGCTCCCGAAACTGATCATCATGGGTGCCGTTTTTTCTCCCGGGAGATCTATCGTGTCCCGGGAACAACTTGCCAACACGGCAAGCAGTAGAATACAATATATGGATAATCTTTTCATGGTCATCGTGTTTTAATCAAATGTAATATCAGCCGTTTTCTTTTCCCACGGAACTACTTCAAAATTAAACGTACCTTGACCTTCATTGTAGAAGACGTTTGCCGTCGTATGGAGATGTTCGTTACGGTAAATATATTTCAATGCCGCTGTCGCCCCGAAGGAATTGATGTAGTTGATGGGTGTGGTGACGGAAAAGTTTTTGACCGGGGTCAACGTGTTACCTCCGGCATCTTTCCATTCTTCGGTTTCGGTATATGGACGCAGGTACCAACGACTGTTGTTATTAATGCTACCGCATGTAGAGATGTTTTCTCCGTTTCGGCTAATATAGCGTCCAGATCGAAAATAAATGCCAGTAGAAGCTCCAAAATTGAAGTTTGAACCTGTCGTTCCGATACCTGGTTTGCTTCCTGAAATGGTAATATATCGGTCCGTCCCGACATTTTTCATCGTTCCGGAACTTGTTCCGGAGAATTGCCATTGGTAGTTTTTATCATTGATTAACTCGTTGTCATCGGCTGGTTGTTTGGCCGATAATGTAGAGCCGTTCGTGTAGAGGTAATAAGTGTTGTCCGAGTAACTGCGAATAACATAAACGTCATCCGGACTGTTAATTGATGTTTGATTGCTACCGATATTTTGGTTGATAACACATGTTGCCGGGTTGTCCGATTCTTCGAAAATCGCCCCTTCGATGGTCATTTCATAAGTCGAGGCAATGTTTTCGTAAAGATACTTATCAAAAACAGACGCGCTGCCGTGGCTAGCGATGGAGATGATATCGGTCAAAGGCGGGAATGAACGATAGGTGACTGCTCCCGGTATCGTGTTATTGTGGTTGAAAAGGTATCCGATGCTAGCGTTAAAATCGGATAGTTCCACGTTACTGATGCAAAGTTTTTTGTTATCTATATGGTTATAGACGGAAACGCTGAATCGTCCTACCACCCGTTCCAGTTCGGCTGAAATTTGATTCGCCCCGGGAGACAGGGCTACCTCTTTCACGAGGGTCAGGGGCATTCCGTCGGTATCATCGTAAGAGGGAGTATCGGTACCCGAGAGAGTTACCAGTAACCGATCTTTCAGCGTGCCGGGCAACGTGGCTCCAACCTCGTATGCCGCTGTCGACAGGTCCAAATCCCCCGGAGCGTTAGCAATGATGTAGAGCGTGTATTGACCTCGCAGGAGACCCGTGAAAGTCACCGTTTGCGAAACAGCATCCGGGGTGGATATATCACGACCTACAATTTCGGAATTGACATCCACGAGCAACACGACCAACTTTTTCATGCTATCCCCGTCTTTCGCCGCGCGGGACAGGTTTTCGCCGATCGCAAGCGTCAGCGAGGCGTCACGTCCCCTCCCTTCTTCTTGGGAGGGGAATGCCGTGTCCTGATCTTCGCAACCAACTCCGGCAAACAGTAGTATGACCGTACCCCATGTTAATATTTTGTTTCTCAGTTTATTCATGATATTAAAGTTATACTTGTATATCCACGTTTGAACTAATATTCTGCCATTCTTTTATACTGACGGCCACGCTAATCGATGAGCCGGATAGCGTGATCGTATAAGTGTACACTTTACCCGGTTCCCAAGTTATGGCCGGGATGTATGCGATATGATGGTTGTCGAGTCCCGACTCCGTGAAGAAATGAAACGCGGTACTCTTTGCCGTGATCTCTTGCGGGATGGCAAACACGATATTGTCGTTATCATAAACGGATATTTTGTTGGCATCGCCCACGCCGAATATTTTCGATCCTTCCCACAGATAGCGTTGCTCGGCATCGGAGTACGATTTACTCCAATTCATTTGGTAGTTGGAAGGGGAGCCATTGAATGTCAAGAGACCGACCACGCATAGGTTTTGCAAGTAGGCTTTGGTAATTTTGTCGGTAGTGCCTGGGGCAATACTGAGCGGATCGTATTTAATCTCGAAACGGAGAGCCGAGAGGGCGTGTTTGAATGGCATCGTGATGACCCCGTATCCCTCGGGGTCAACGGAGGGTTGCCGCTCGGCGTAAGCCACCATCAAGTCGAAGTTATCGCGGGCGATGTTGTATTCTAGCGTCAACAAGTCGGGATTCGAACTGCTGGACAGGATTTCCGCGATAGCGGGATAGTATGCTCGAAATTTGTATTTTGCCGAGTTAACCCATATCTTTTTCTCGGAGTAGGTCCACGCCCCGCTCGTGTACGTGACTGTTTGCGGCTGGTTATCGAAAGTCTGTGAAGATAGCCCGCCGAGGGAGTAGGTCGAGTAAACGACGAAAGCATTACCCTCGTTTTTCAGCCCGCCGTTAGTGACGAGAGTTCCTCCCGTGCCTCTTGATTCCGGTGCATTTGTAGTGGCGGAATCCGCGCTGTCAGTAATTTGGGAACTGAAATTTAATTCCCGTATCGTTTCCTCCGATTGTTCCGGGCTT
>ERZ835541.3077-NODE-3077-length-12223-cov-2.917817_pt1 | contig 12223 bp, 13 predicted proteins | sample MGYA00519945_ERZ835541 | MGnify/ENA primary metagenome ERZ835541 (study PRJEB31850, sample SAMEA3708780) | human gut metagenome | biome: human gut; feature: human-associated habitat; material: faeces | place: China | collected 2014 ...
ATGCAGCAGGCATTTTACTTTGCAACGTGCCGTTTATGGTCCGCCGTTTCCCGGTCTTTGGGTGAACAGCATAGAGGGCGTATCTAGTTTCAAACCAGTAATACTCTATCAGCACAGTGATACGCTGGGTCGTATAAGGTGGAATAGAGACTTCTATCTGTTCCGTATTGGAAAAAGGTAATGTTTGCTGCTTGGAAGTATATCGCACCTGTTTACCGTTCATCTGCAAATGACCGTTTTCTACGCTTGGTATCTCTACTGTCAGATTACCATCTCCCAGTAGTTGGAAAGCCTCGGACGTATCGCTTCTGAACGTTACTTTATGGCGAATCCCTTGTACTATCAAGTGCAATGGAGAGGGAGTATTCTCAAAATTAGATCGTACAATATTCACTTCTTCCTCTATTTTTCTTTCACTATAATATGCATTTAAAGAATAAGTGATATGAGCGAACACATATCTGTCCGACGGGGTAATTTGAACATATATTTCTTGTGATTCATACTCATTGCTCACTACAAGCATGAATCTAAAGTAGTCGTTACGGACGTTTTCGCCCACCGTTATCTTTAGCTCTTTGGGGTTACTGCGTTGAATGATGAAATCGGTCAGCTTTTCATTGCACACAATCTTACCTAATCCTTTCAGGTAGACATCCTGGTTTCTCATTATCAGATTGTCGTCGGCATCATAAACTTCATATTGATGGGTAAAGTCACTATCGTAAGTATACATCCAAACCAAATCCCAATTGGAGGATGCAAAACGAATAGTTACCTCATCACCATTCCCGTCCAAAGTAAATTCGGTATCGGAAGTCCGGAAGTCGTCGACGAATACATCATCGTTACAACTATAAAATCCTAATAGAATAAGAATATATGCTGTTAAGTTTACGATTGTTTTCATGTCGGTCGTTATCTAGTTATTTTGTTGACGACAAAAGTAATACATATTTTTAGAAGAGTGTTATTATCACCCCTGTTTAGTTGCCACATAAAGGAAAATAAACTATTTTTGCTCTCAACATTAAAGAAGGAGCAATTATGGATGCAGTAATAAAGAAAATACCTTATGGGATGACGGACTTCGAGAGAATAATTCTTGAAAACTATTACTATGTAGACAAAACACAATATATCGCCAAAGTAGAAAAAGTGACCTCCTTCTTTTTCTTTGTTCGCCCTCGCCGTTTCGGAAAAAGTCTTTTCCTAAACATGCTCGGTTTATATTACGACATCAACCAAAAAGATAAATTCGAAAAAATCTTTGGTAATCTTTATATAGGCAAGCATCCTACGCCTGATCGCAACAAATATCTGGTGCTTACACTCAATTTCAGTAGTGTAGCCGCCAATATGGATCGTTTGGAAGAAACATTCAACACCTATTGCAAAATCGTAATGGATGGATTTGCAGAACGAAACGCTCATCTGTTAGGGAAAGAAGCCGCTGAAAAGCTACATGAATTAAAAACAGGAGATGCCTTATTGGGATCACTGTGCCAAAGCGCCCAAAACAAGGGACTAAAGATATATCTTATCCTTGATGAGTACGATAACTTTGCCAACAATATTCTGGTAGATTATGGCAATGAACGTTATCGCAGCATCACTCATGGCTGCGGATTCTTCCGTAGTTTCCTTAAAGTGGTAAAAGACTATTCAAGTTCAGTGATCGAGCGCATCTTCCTTACAGGCGTAAGCCCAGTAACAATGGATGATCTCACTAGCGGATTCAACATTGCGGATAATTATAGCAGTTCACCTATCTTTAATAATATGATGGGATTTAATGAACAAGAAGTACGCACTCTGATCGATTATTACAAAAGTTACCGGGAACTACCGCACACTACAGATGAATTAATAACCATCATGAAACCATGGTACGACAATTACTGTTTCGCCATGAAAGCGCTAAAGGAACCGTCTATGTACAATTCAGATATGGTGCTCTATTTCATGAATCATTATATGCTGAATGAGGACATCCCTGACAATATGCTCGATGCTAATATTCGCACCGACTACAACAAGCTGCGCCACCTCATCCACGTAGACAAAACTTTCGGTGAAAATGCAAGCGTTGTACAAGAGATTGTTGAAAAAGGTTCTACTACCGGAATCATTGCAAACAGTTTCCCAGCCGAAGACATTATCAAACCGGAAAACTTTAAAAGCCTACTCTACTATTACGGCATGCTAACCATCAGCGGAATGGAAATGGGTGAGCCCATACTGAGCGTCCCCAACTGGGCAGTGCGCGAACAACTTTACGGTTACATGGCAGACATCTACAAAGATTCCGCCGACCTATATCTGGAGACAGATAAGCTGGTGGACCGAATGAAACGAATGGCATACAAAGGAGAATGGGAAAATTGCTTCACATACATTGCCGACCGCTTGAATGCCCAAAGCAGTGTTCGCGACTTCATAGAAGGTGAAGCTTATGTAAAAACCTTTATTTTGGCTTACCTCGGATTGACACATTATTATATTGCCCGCCCCGAATATGAAAGCAACAAAGGATATGCAGATATCTTTCTGCAACCTCGTCTACTGCAACTTCCCGACATGGTATAGCTACTGTATCGAAGTGAAATATGCAAAACGGGATGCTTCTGACACCGAGATAGAAAAATTGCTGTCCAATGCCAAAATACAACTGAAACAGTATGCAGCAAGCGAATGGATTCATCAAGACAAAGGGACTACAGAATTAAAGAGTATCGCATTAGTATTCCAAGGCTGGAAACTGGTGAGAGTGGAAGAAGTATAAACAGCTAATCAAACAATTCTTTCAGTACATCCAGCGACTTTAATGCAGGAAAATCCGGCAGATGCAAACGATAATAATCATTCATAATCGTCAGGCAGCGAGTGCGTTCCGCACGGCTCATGCCAAATAAGTGCATCGTCTCATAATTCATGCGCATCAACTGGCGAAGACGTCCAGCCTCTTCGGGATTAATATAAGAAGAATGCAACTGCGGACGAGTGGAAGTGAAACAAGCATTCAGCAAGTCAAAGTAATCACCGGTGTGATAATCTTCCAGATTCGGATACAACCCCAAAAAACGGGAAAGACGCATCAGAAAAACCAGATGGAAATTGGCAAACCCTTCGCGACATTCGTCCAGCCAAATGACAGAATGCTGCAAATAAGCGAACAACGGACGATTCTCAGCCTCTTCACGGATAGCACGATACAGAAACTCTGCCAGAAAAAGTGCCATTGAAGACTTGTACGGGTCATAAGGAATGGAGGTAAAAGGATAAAAAGACTTCGCCTCTTTTACCCGATAGAGAGTGGCATTCGGACGATAATCCGCCTCAAATTCAATGAAAGACAAAGGCTGGAAGAGCACTGACTTGACTGCCGCCTTCCGCGAACGGGGTACGGGAACGAGAAAAGAAGTCCGCCCGGATAACTCCGTGTACATATCTACAATGATAGAAGTATCATTATATTTAAGCGTATGTAGAACTATTCCTTTCGTCTTTTGCAGCATAATGCACTCCTCTTTTTATCATTCCGGAACAAAACTACAAAAAAATGTCTGGCAATCGGGAGCTTTTTAGAGGCGTTAACAACAAAAAAGATTGCTATTTTTGTTATACTCCCTGAAGAACAAGTAAATATAGACAAGAGTATGAAAAGAAAAAGTAATAAAAACAGCTTTACCGGATGCGCAAAAGCATACATCCGGAATCTACAAGAAGAGGGTCGTTACTCGACGGCACATGTATACAAAAATGCAATTCTGTCATTTGCCAAGTTTTGTGATACTCCCGAAGTCGCATTCGGACAAGTCAACCGCGATAGTCTGCGACGGTACGGGCAATATCTTTATGACTGCGGATTGAAACCGAACACCGTATCGACTTATATGCGTATGCTGCGCAGTATCTACAACCGCGGTGTCGAAGCGGGTACGGCCCGTTTCATCCCCCGATTGTTTCGTGATGTATTCACCGGAGTAGATGTCCGGCAGAAGAAGGCACTGCCCATCAACGAACTGCACATGTTGCTCTACAAAGTCCCCAAGTCCAGCCACCTGCGTCGCACACAAGCGATAGCACGACTGATGTTTCAGCTCTGCGGCATGCCGTTTGCCGACTTCGCACATCTGGAGAAATCGGCACTGGTACATGGAGTACTGAGATATAACCGTATAAAGACCGGTACTCCCATGAGCGTCGAAATACTGGAGGCTGCCAAGAAGGCAATCAACGGATTGCGCAATAATGAATCTTCCGGAGAGGATTGTCCGGACTACCTGTTCGACATCATGAAAGGAGATAAAAAACGGAAAGAAGAGGCAGGATATAAAGAATATCAATCGGCTCTCAGACGATTCAACAATCAATTGAAGAGTCTTTCCAGAGAGTTACACATCAAATCGCCTGTCACCTCATACACCATCCGGCATTCCTGGGCAACGAGCGCCAAATATCAGGGAATCCCCATCGAAATGATCAGCGAATCATTGGGACATAAATCAATAAAGACCACGCAAACTTACCTGAAAGGCTTTGGACTGGAAAAACGGACAGAAGCGAATAAATTGAATTGTTTTTACGTAGAGAACTACGTTACGAGCAAACACCAAGAGACAATATATTGAATATAAACAAATTACCTTATCTATTACTTCTTAGGTAACGGAAATAAATACAGCGCAAAGATATAGAAAAAGAACATCACATTCCAAATTAATTATACATTATTTCACTTCCTTTCTTTCAAAAAAATAAAAAAGAATACAGGAGCATGAATTATATCTGTTTCATGTTCCAGACCGCTATTGTGTCTGCCGGACTATTTTTCAGCCGGAAACCTATAAATACGCTTTAGCACTCAAAGACCGCCGCCTTTTTTACTTCTTTCCCCTCCACATACCGGTCATAAGACCGGATTTCCGTTACCTAAGAAGTAACAGAAACACATAAACAAAAGATTATGACACACAAACCCGATAGGAATAGAAAAAGGATATCTACAGCCGCCAGCATAAAGGGACTCACGGCAGTCTTGAAATGTATGTTGGCAAGTATCTTCCTTACCTGTCTTTTGCCCGCCTCCAGTCTATACGGGCAGAAGATAGCCGTCAAGAGTAATCTGCTCTATGACCTCACAACCACTTTCAATATAGGGGGAGAGATAAGGTGCGATGATACGCACACGCTTAATCTCTCTGTCAACTACAATCCCTGGAACTTCGGGGGAAACAAAAAGATGAAGCATTTCCTCGTGCAACCGGAATACCGCAAATGGCTGAACGAGGCATTTACAGTTTTATCGGCTTACAAGTTCACTACGCCTTATACAATTTTGGGGGAATGCTCCCTTGGGGATTCGGAAATGGTAAAATGCTGGGTATCGAAAACAGGCAGATTGCCAACAACCGGTATCAAGGCAATCTGGCGGGCTTCGGCATCTCCTATGGTTATCAATGGATGATCAGTCCGCAATGGAATCTGGAAGCGGGACTTTCACTGGGATATGCCCACCTCAACTACAAACGCTATGGACAGCCCGAAGGCGCTGCCTTTATCGAAAAATCCCACTGCAACTACTGGGGCCCCACGCAGATAGGGATATCACTCGTGTATTTCATTCAGTAAATCAATTAAATCACAACATAACATGAAAACGAAAGCATTCATCTTTTTCAGTTTATTGATATGCAACTTGCTACCGGCACAGAACGTTAAGCTGGATATCGTACCCCACTTCTTCGGCGTCCGTGCAGATTCACTGTTTCTGTCCATGGATATTTCAGTCCATATAAAAGACATGGATTCCAAGAGTGCCTTTATACTGACACCCGTGCTGACCAGCCAGGAGAAAAGAGTATCACTGCCGCACATACAACTGAATGGTAAGCAGAAACAGAAACTATATCTACGCAATCAGATTTTACGCAAGAAGAATGACCGGAAAGAAGAGGATGCGAAAGCTTATCTGATTGCCGGCATTGACGAGGACCACTCCCGTACCATTTCCTACCGGACTTCATTGCCGACAGAGGATTGGATGAATAATGCAACACTGATACTTAAAAGAACTATTGTCCGTCCGGAAGGTGAACAATCTCTGAAAGATACAATCGTCATAACTCCTCAAAACATAGCAGCATCTTCCGGCGCAATAGTTCCTTCCGGTACAGCTACACAAGAGGTCGTTCCTCTTTCTGTTGTCAATGAACGCCCTACGAGTCCGGCAGTCGGCAGCAAAATGAAATACAAGGGTACTTACGTTTCGCCCGAAACGGATGATGTGGACGCACGAAATCAGAAGGAACTGAATTTCAGCCTTGAAGAGGCGAAAATGATAGCGGAGATCAACCCGCAGATGCTGTCTCTCCGCGAACTCTACACAGTCGCCCTGTCTTATACGGAAGACAAAGCCCGGTTTTACAAGATTATCAATATTAGCGTCAAGCTATATCCCGTACATCCGGTTGCCAACCTGAATGCAGCAGCTGCCGCCATAGAACAGGGAGACGTCAAATCGGCAGGTAAATTCCTTTCAATGGCTCTTCACGACAGTCTGGCCTATAAAAACTGCCGCGGAGTATACGAACTAATGTCCGGAAACACCTACGAAGGCATCCGAATGCTGAAAGCCGCCAAAGCCGAAGGCTCCGAAGAAGCGGCATATAATCTGAATGCATTTTTTGAAAACAATAAACGCCCTTAATCAACGGATATAATGAAACATTTCATATTCCTGCTCTTATTACTTGGATGCCTGGACGCTTACTCACAGAAAGCAGCTATCAGGGTGAATGCGCTTTCTGCCATAGACGGAGCTTTCGGAGGGGGAATTTCGTATGCCATAGGAAACAAGAGCACAGTCGAGCTTACCGGAAGCCTGCGACCGTGGAAACGGAGCGAAGAATATGTCAACCGTTACTGGCTCCTGCAGCCCGAATATAAATACTGGACTTGCCAGAAGTATAACGGCTTTTTCTGGGGAGGGTATCTGAACGGTGGCCAGTTCAACATTGGAGGCAAGAAACTGCCTTTCGGCATATTCTCCCAACTGAAACGCCACCGGTACGAAGGCTGGCTGGCAGGCGGAGGTATCAGCTGCGGATATCACTGGATGCTGAATGACCACTGGAACATAGAAACAAGTGTAGGAGTAGGATATGAATTTATCCATTACAGGCAATACAACTGCGTAGGCAAATGCGCAAGGCTAAGAGAAGAAGGAAAATATCATTACGTAGGACCTAGCAAGGCCTCTATAAGTTTAATCTACCTATTTTAAAGAAGAAAGAAAGATGAAAAAATTATGGAAAGTCTGGTTCTCCAAACGAAGACATCTCTACATAGAGATAGCACGCAAACACCGGTCAACACCGTGGAGGGTGTACCATCTGGGACATGGTGGCAGAGGAAAGACATTGAAAGATATGAGGATATTGGAAGAACTCCAGCAATACGGAATTATATCTCACATCTATCCTTGGTGAACAGGCTATTTTTAAATATAGATCCATTATTAGTACGACTATGAAACTGGGAGGAGTTTTTATCATTGCGGTCATAGCATCTCTATCGCTACAGGCGCAAACGACCGTAGAAGAAGCTAACGGAACGATCCGAGCTACCGCTTCCAGCCTTCACAAGGCAGGGGAAGAACTGGTGGTTTCTATTTCGGTAGAAATCACCCGCGACCTTTCGTCCAACGAATCGCTGGTTCTCGTACCCGTTGTCACCGACAGTCTGGAGAATCGGTTGGAACTGCCTTCCATCTACATCAATAGCCGGAAACAGCAAATCATATTCATGCGCGAAACGGGCAAAAAGGAGAAAGATGCCCGTTCGCTACAACGAAAAAACGGAAGCAGGCAAAGCATACATTATCTGCAATCCGTTCCTTTCGAGAAGTGGATGAATCATGCTACACTCTCCCTGATAGAGAAAAGTTGCGGTTGTGGCATCGCCGGCGAAGAAGCCTTCACTTGTATCGCCCGTCTGCATCCGCAACCGATACCTGTCCCGCAACTCGTATTTCTCACCCCACAAGTGGAGGGGCTGAAAACCAGAACTGAGAAAGGATGCGCATTCATCGACTTTCCCCTAAACGACGCCATCATACATGAAACATACAGCAACAATGCGACGGAACTGAATAAGATCACTCAAACCATAGACGCCATCAGAAATGATTCGAATGTAACCATCACACATATCAGCATACACGGCTATGCATCGCCCGACGGACCTTACCAACTCAACGAAAGGTTATCCCGCGAACGCACACAGGCATTGAAGGAATATGTGTGCCGGTTATACACGTTTAATCCAACGGATATTCATACTTCTCATACTCCTGAGGACTGGGAAGGGTTCGAAGCCCTTCTCACTGATACAACCTTTCAGCGGAAGGAGGCAGTCATGAAAATCGTGACAGGCAACCTGCACCCCGACCGCAAGGAAGAGAAGTTGAAAAAACAATTTCCGGCATTCTATCGCTTTGTGCTGGAACACTGGTTCACGCTGCTCAGACATTCCGATTATACCATCGAATATCATGTACGTCCTTTCAGCGTAGAAGAATCACGAAATGTTTTCGCCACTAATCCCAAGAACCTAAGTCTTGAAGAGATGTTCCGCCTCGCACTCACCTGTACGCCGGGAAGCGAAGCATACAACAAAATCTTCATGACTGCCGTACAATTATTCCCAGATAATCCTGTCGCCAACCTGAACGCAGCTTGCATCGCTCTGATGCAAAGAGACGTGCAGTCCGCCACACATTATTTGGAGAAAGCACCGGAAGTACCGGAAACAGCATTGGCAAAAGGTGTCCTGCACCTTCTTCAAGAGAATTATGAAGAAGCGGAAACACTCTTCAAACAGGCCAAAGCTGCCGGACTGTCACAAGCTGACAACAATCTGAAACAAATATTAGAGCTTAAATAAATGTTTAATTAAAATCAATGGTAAGATGAAACAATTTACAAAACTAATGGCAATGCTTCTGTTTACAGCAGCCACACAGTACAGTTGCATCAATGATGCAGATGTAGCAATCCCCGACAAAACGCAGTCGGACTCGAACGGCAACGTAGCCCTGTTCCTTGAAATCCCGAATGTTCCCGCCAGCCGGAGTGCCGAATCATCGGGTGTAACCGAAGAAGGCTCGAAAGAAGAATATGCGGTAAAAACCCTTACGGTCTACTTCTTTGACTCAGCCACTAAAACTTTCGTTGAGTCCCAGCCTCTTGAAAACATCACACTGGCAGGGACAAGCGGACAAAAAATACACTACACCGCCAACAAAATCACAATGAAACCGGGAACTTACAACGTATTCGCCATCGCCAATGGTGAAGCAATCACAGCGGACATTGCAACACAGGACAAATTCCTCGGAGCTATCGACAAAGTGACATACAGCGCAGGAAAGATTCCAAGTGTACCCGAGAGAGGATTCGTAATGACCAACCGTGGTGCCGCAAATCTGAATGTCGAAGTAAGCAAACCCACAGATTCCGACAAAGTAACCGACATTTCCATTAGCCTGGAACGTGTCGTTGCCAAAATTGAAGTGACACAGACACAGGAGACTTTCCCCCTGAAAGACCCAGCCGGAAAAACTTACTGTACGGTCAAACTCAATAACTTCAGAATGTTGAACCTGGCAACCGAATTCTACACTTTCCGCCATACAGCCGTGCTGACCAGCCTTCAGGAACCGGACTCATACACTGATGAGAACTTCGGCAACATCAACGATAACGACGGTTATGTAATAGACCCTTACTTCTTCAAGAAAACCGTAGAAGGTGCCAAAGACTTCAAGAATGAGGACGGTTTCTTTGCACAGGCATTGGTACAGCTTAACATTGACGACAGCAATTGGGCAGGCATGGCTCCGGCAAATAGCTGGTCACGCATCTACTGTCTGGAGAACTGTATGTTCCGTCCTGCCCAGCTAAATGCCTATACCACAGGAGTGATGTTCAAAGCAAGTCTCGACATTGCCACCGACCGCGTATTCAACGAAAGCGGAGAAACAGTAAGCAACCCGTCCAACTGGCCGACCAACCTGTTCTACTTCAACTACAACTTCTACACCAGCGTAAATGCAATCAGAAAACTGGCACTCAACAACCTGCCCGGAGACATTACCGACAACTCGACAACAGAAGAGCTTGCCAAATACAGCATCAAACGTTTCAAGAAAACCGAAAACTACGCATGCTACTACAACTACTGGATCAAGCATGAAGACAACAACAACGACACCGAAATGGGAGTCATGGAATTTGGCATCGTGCGCAACAATATATACAGACTGTCAGTCAATAAAGTAGCAGGCCTGGGCAGCGGCGAACCATTTATCGAACCGGAACAACCGGATGAATACAAAGCAGAACTGAACATCAACATCGATGTTTTTCCGTGGGCCGTACGTAACCAAGATGTAGAACTTGAATAAGTATCGGCCACTTTGAACTAAATTTATTACCAATGCGTCCATTTTTACTACATATTATCTGCATCGTCATGCTGTTCTCATCCTGCAACTGGGTGAACGACGATCTGTCAGACTGCCCTACCGGGACCTGGTTGAAAATCTCGTATACCTATAATATACTAGATGTGGATGCCGCTTCCTCGCAAGTAGGCGACATCACCATTTTTGCTTTCGACAAGAACAACAAGTATGTGGACAGACTGGACGTAGACAGTATCGCATTACATCAAGGCTACTGTATGGTAAGAGTGCCGTTTCCCGAAGGGAGCTATCATCTGCTCTTGTGGGGAGGAGCCTCCGACCGTCAATACCGGTTCCCTTATCTCAAAACCGGTCAGACGGAACGGAAATCATTGCTCCTTTCATTGATATGCAACAGTGAAAAACAGATGAACGGGAAATTGAACGGCCTCTTCTACGGTAGCCTTGAAAATATAACTATCAGTAATGACTATCAGGTATTGGATGCTCCCTTAGTCAAAAACACCAATTATTTCTCATGCATCCTTCAGGACGACAACAACCTGCTGAATCAGGAAGATTTCACTTTCACATTGGAGGCTGCCAATGGTGTGATGGATCATACCAACACTCCGTTGGGGACGGAGCCGGTTTACTATCGTCCATACCGGCAGGAAGTCAGTATACTCGATGAAGAAGAAACCCCTGTCATCCATGCCCGGTTGAACACATTGCGCATCATGAAAGGAGATCAGACCACATTGACCATAAAGCATGTACCCAGCGGACAGGAAATTCTGCGTCTTCCGCTCACCCAGTATCTACTGTTATCCAAAATCCACAGTCATACCGGCGATGAGATGGGCGATCAGGAATATCTTGACAGGCAGGATTCATACACCCTTTTATTCTTCATACAGTCATCGGATATGGGGATTCCGAAGATATGCCCGAGAATAATGGTAAACGGATGGACCGTAAGGCTGAATGACTCAGAACTGGAGTTTTAGGAACACATGACTGATTGTATGCGTACGGAATTTAGGTGAGATGTTCTACAGAAAAGGCTACTGTGAAGTATCCGAGTGGTATTTTATACCCTTTATTCGCATGTTTAGTTTCCCACAACATGCTAAATTTCCTTATAAAACGGCACTTCATTGAAGGACTGTTTTATTAATTGTTTGTTTTGTTTGTGTTGGTGCACCCGTTCAAGCGAGGATGGGTGCGCTTTTACTCGTTCAATAAAAGACTATCACTGTCATTTGCATACATGACAAATGATACGTTTGTTTATATCCGTATATCTATAAACGCTCTACTGTTTCTGATAGTTCACAAGCATACTCCTTTAGTCGTTAAAACAATCATCCGATTACAAGAAAAGTCGCAAATACATCGTTTTTTCAAAATCAATGTAACAATAAGAATGGAAGTCCATAAATCCTTATATATAATAAGGTATAAATATAGCACATTATTCATAGTCTTATAGACGGAGATATTTTTTTCGAAAAATCGTAATCTCATATTTTACTGAAAATCAAGCACTATCACCCCACCCCACAGAAAAAAAGAGAAAAAACTACATATTTTTTTCATGAATTGTTTGTCAGTTTCAAAAAAGTTCCTACCTTTGCATCCGCAATCGAGAAACAAACACAGATTCGAGAAAGCAAAAAGCAGAAATGCTACAACAGGATGGCCCGTTCGTCTATCGGTTAGGACGCAAGATTTTCATTCTTGAAAGGG
>ERZ835541.3086-NODE-3086-length-12191-cov-5.274967_pt1 | contig 12191 bp, 9 predicted proteins | sample MGYA00519945_ERZ835541 | MGnify/ENA primary metagenome ERZ835541 (study PRJEB31850, sample SAMEA3708780) | human gut metagenome | biome: human gut; feature: human-associated habitat; material: faeces | place: China | collected 2014 ...
CGCAGGCAGCGCAGGGCCGCAATGCGGCGGCTCTGGTCCGGGCCGCACAGCAGGGCGCGCAGCCGGTCCGCCGCCGGGGCGAGCGTGGAGACGGCATGCGGCGGGGTGTGGTAGAGGGCGTCGAGCAGCACGAAGCTGTCCTCGTCCGTGGCATCCGGCAGGCGCGAGAGCAGCGGCTGCGCCAGCCGCGCCGCGTCCTCCGTCTCGGCCAGAAGCGTTTCGGCAACGGCCTTCAGCGAGTTGGAGATGCGCTGGGCGTGCTTCGGAGAGATTTTGTGGTCGGGGTGCAGGCACTGCGCCACGGTCTGCTCCCACAGGCCGAGCGATTCCTCCAGCACGGAGAGCATCGCGGGCGCGGCTGCGTCCTGCGGCGCAGCGGAGGGCAGCTCCTTGCGGTATTTCGGCCCGCTGTTTGCCAGAACGCTGCCCATGAGCTGCCCGGCCAGACGGCGAACGTCGCCCTCGGGATACAGCAGCAGCTCATAGAGGAAGGCGAGCAGCTTGCGCTTGTTTCCGCCGGACATATAGGTGTGGTATTCCTGAAACAGCTCGAGGTAGGTGCGGATGCGCAGCGTGTTCTTCTCGCCGCGGGCCTGCTCGAGCAGCTGATCGAACGACGCGTCCGTGCTGACGGTGTGCATCAGGCGGATGGCGTGGTCGAACGTCAGCGCGCGCAGGGCGTCCAGCGCCTCCTGCTGCGTGAGCAGGGCGGGGTCGCGCGTTTCGCGCTGCGGCGCGGGGCCGGGCTCCGTGGCCGCGCCGCGGCTGTGCAGATAGGCTTCAAAATCGCGCAGCTTCGTATAGACCGTGCGGTAACGGCGCTCCTTTTCCGGCGTAACGTCCGCCAGCTTTGAAAGGATCATCGCATAGGCCTCTGCCAGTGAATAAATGCGCACGGTCTCGCGCCCGCCCTCGCGCGTGCCGCGCACGCGGAAGTCCGCATAGATGAGCAGCAGGGACTCCACGGGCAGATTCTCAAATTCGAGGTCCCAGGTGGAGTGGTTCGCGGAGATATGCGCGATGTGCTCCATGCCGTGGCCGGACAGCCACTGCCAGGTATAATAATAGTGCAGATAGGGGATGCGCTTTGCATCCGCGCCGCGGCAGCCGAACTTGCCGATATCGTGGCACAGGGCGGCCGCGCTGACGAGCGGGACGTCGACAGGAAGCCCGGCTTCCTTCGCGCACTGGGCGGTCAGCGTGGCGATGTTGTGCACGCCGATGGTGTGCGAAGCGGCGTCAAACGGCAGAAGCTCCCGGCCGATGCGCAGCATGGTCACAAAATGCGAGGCGTGCAGTGCGGCGTGGAAGGCGGGCAGCTCATCGGCGACACGGCTTCCGTCCTCCGGGCCGTGCGCAGCCAGATCGGTCAGCATATCGAACGGCGCATCCTCGCAGGCGAGCACGCCGTCCAGCAGCTCGGCCAGCGCGGCAAGCACCGGTGCCTCGGGCGGTGCCTGATAGGCGGGATCGGGGAACAGACCGTTGTCCAGCCACGCATACAGCGCGGGCAGCCATCCGGCCTCCGGCTCCGGCGCAAGGTGCGCCAGCAGCGGGCGCAGGGCGGTCACGACGGCGAAGCATACGCTGCTCCGATCATACTCCAGTCCGTTCAGCAGCTCGGCCGCGCCCTCCAGCCCGGCGGGCGGCACGAGCGCATTCAGTTTTTCCCGGGAAAAATACACGGCAGTCATCCTCTCCGTACAGGTGTTTCCAAAACATACCCTTATTATAATAGAATCTTTCGGTTAAAACAAGGGCAGTGCCGCATAATTCAGCGAGAGCATTCGGTGAAGGCCGAAGCTGCAATTGTGCGGTGCTGCCCAGAAAAAAGAAACGCAAAATAAGCGGAACGGATGCGCGGAAATCGCGTCTGAATAGATAGAACAGTTTTGAGCAAATACACTTGCTGACATATTTTACGATTTTTGACGAAAGGATGATGGAGATGAAAAAGCTGATCTCCGCGCTGTGCGCGCTGATGCTGGCCGTTTCGCTTGCCGCCTGTTCCCGAGGCCCGGCGGAGCACGGCGGGCTGCTGCCGCTTGACCCGACGGACCCGCCCGCAACGGAAGAGCCGACCGCCGCACCGACCAACCCCACGCAGCCGCCCGAGCCGGTCGAGCTGCCCAATGCCGGGACGCTGGCCGCTCTGGCAGACGACGGCGCGGCCCTGTGCCTGTGCCAGTGGTCGCGCAGCGGGGAGCTGGAGCACAGCGGCATGCTGGACGCCGCTGCGGTCGCTGCGGTGCTCGATGCCGCCAATGCTGCGCAGTGGGTCGAGCGCAAAGCGCCGGGCGTGCAGGAATTCTCGTTTGACAGCTATGTGACGCTCAGCTCGCCAGCGGGCGGCGGCACGCTGCTCACGCTCTGGAAGGGCGTCTCCGCCCTGTGTATGGATGCACCTGGCGGCCGTGTCTGGCTGGACCAGCCGGAGGGTGCGGACCTCGCTGCAGCCCTGCAGGGGCTGGAGCAGCAGGATGCCTATCCGCGCAGCCTCTACGCCGTCGGCGTGACCGGGTCCGCTGAGGACGAGACCATCGCCCAGAGCGCCGCCGGAGCCATGGTGCAGAGCCTGAGCGCCCACGAGGCCCGCGACGGTGCGAGCAGCGGAGTCGAATCGCTCTGCGGCAACCGCCTGCGCTTCACGTTCCGCTGCAGGCTCCGTGTCCCGGAGGACAGCGCTGCAGCATGGGGCGTGACGCCCGATGCCGCCGGAGAAGGGGAGCTGACGCGCAGCTGTGTCCTCGTCCGTGATGCCGTCGGCTTCTGGCACCCGGCGGCGGTGGAAAATGTATAATGCTGTGATCCCCGACCGGAAGGCCGGGGATCGCTTTATGCAGACAATGAGAAAAGTTGATAATTCTAGGAGAATACCAAGAAAATCCACAAATTCCCGCTTGCAAAATTCGACAGCATGTGATATCATTTGACCGGAGTTTATTTTTGATTCATATATTCAGTTGAAAGGAGCGAGTGCCATGCCGGGTCATGGGCTGCAGGCCAGAGGAATTGCACGCGAACAGAAGATGATCTATGCGGGGATGACGCTCTTTCTTGAGCAGGGCTACGGGCGCACGACGACGGCGCAGATTGCCCGCAAGGCCGGGATGTCTCCGGCGTCGTTCTTCGCCGCGTTTGAAAATAAGGAGGCGCTGCTGCTGCGCCTGACGCAGATCATGTTCCGCTCACAGTTTTCCCGCGCGGAGAAGATGCTCCCGGCGGATCAGTCGCCGCTGCTGCTGTACGCTATGGAGACGGGGCTGCAGCTCCATATCGCGGAGTGCTCCGAGCCGCTGCGCGACCTGTATGTCACGGCGTATTCGCTGCCGTCGACGTCCGATTTCATCAACCGGAGCATGACGCCCCGGCTGCGCCAGATCTTCTCCCGCTGGATGAAACGCGCGGACGACAGCGAGCTGTTTGAGCTGGAGCTGGCCTCCGCCGGTGTCACGCGGAGCTATATGTCCGTCCCGTGCGATATGTACTTCACGATGGAGCGGAAGATCCGCCGCTATCTTTCGTGCTGCTTCCGCATCTACTGCGTGCCGGAAAAAGAATACGCCCCTTATGTGGAGCGCGTCCTGCAGACGGATCTGCATCAGGTGGCGGAGAACATCGTCGCAGAAACGGTCCAGAATGCCGCAGCGGCCTTCGCTGCGACCATGGGAGCAGCTGCGGACGAAAACTGAGCCAAAAAAATCCTGCCGGAGTGGCTGACTCCGGCAGGATTTTGCTATACGAGGGCATGATTCAGAACGTTGCGACCTCGTTCTTCGCGGGTTCGGCGGGCGTTACGCGGACGGCCGTCAGGATGGGGCCGGTGCCGCGGTAGAGCGCATGGAAGCGGACGGAGACCGTCGCCTCGACCGTGACCCACTCGCGGGCGTGCAGGGAAGCGGCGTCGGCGTATTTGCACGGCAGACCCATGAAGGCGATGTCTTCCACGCAGCACGTCATGACAAAGCGGCCGGGCGCAAAGTAGCCGTCGCGGTCCTTTTTCAGGCGGGCGACCTGTCCCTTGAAGCGGACGGTCTTGCCGTCGTACTTCTTCGGCTCCTCCGTGATGTCGCGGTACCAGAGCGCAAAATCATCGTCGCCGATCTCCACGACCGGGGCGTTGATGTCAAAGGGGAGCGGGTCCTCGATCTCGTCGGGCTGCGTCGTTCCGTCGGTGTATTCATAGAGGATGCCGACGCGGCGGTTCAGCGCGCGGGCGAGCTTGTGCAGCGGCATGATGTCCGTGCCCGGTGCAAGACGATTGAACACGACCATCTCACAGCCCGTGAGCTTGTCCACCACAAGGGAGCGCATGTTGGCGTTGTAGGCGAGAATGCTCGTGCCGTCGGCAAACATGACCTCCTGCGCGATCTGCCAGTCCTCCGGCATTTTCTGGTAGAACGGGCCGACCTGCAGCATGCCGTTGAGCTCGACGACGACGCGCTCGCAGTGGTGCTTTTTGAACAGCTGTGAAAGCTCTTCGGTCGTAACGGCCTCCTGATCGATCACCTCGGGATAGACATGCTGGTAGGGATAGACGGAGAGGTCATATTCCTCCTCACCCTCCTCGCAGATGAGCAGCAGCGTGCGCTCGCCTGCGTTGAAGCGTTCGTCCTCCAGCGTCTCCTGAATGAATTTCGTTTTTCCGGCGTCCAGAAAGCCGGTGAAGGCATAGACGGGAATGGCCATGGCAGCCTCCTTACACGCCGAACAGGGCGGCGAGTGCCTTTTCGTCCAGCTTCGAGCCGATGACGCACAGACGGCCCGTCACAGCGGCCGTGCCGGTGCGGACGTCGATCTCGCCGGGCACATGGTCAAAGTGCAGCCAGGTGCCGTCCGCCGTCGGAACGATGCCCTTGGCGCGCAGCACGATGCCATAGGTCTCGCCGTTGTCCAGTGCGGCGAGGGCATTGCGGATTTCTTCCTCGGTGAACTTCTTCGGCGTCTCGACGCCCCAGCTCTGGAAGACCTCGTCGGCGTCGTGGCCGTGATGATGGTGATGATGGCAGCAGTGGTGCTCGTCCTCATCCTCGTCATGGTCGTCATGGTCGTGATGATGGCAGCAGTGATGCTCATGCTCATCATCGTCTTCATCGTGGTCATGATGGTGATGGCAGTGATGCTCATCCTCGTCATCGTGGTCATGATGGTGGCAGCAATGATGCTCGTGCTCGTCATCCTCGTCGTCATCGTCATGATGATGGTGATGATGGTGCTCTTCCTCTTCGTCCTCGTCGTCCTCCTCGGACTGGGCGCTGCGGATCATGTCAGCCAGCTCTTCGGTGAGCGTGTGCTGCTTCTGCATGGCCTCGAGGATCTGTGCGCCGGAGAGCTGGTCCCACGGCGTCGTGATGATGACGGCGTTCTGATTGTGCTCGCGCAGCAGGGCCACGGCGGCAGCCAGCTTCTCCTCGGAGATGGAGCCGGTGCGGCTGAGAATGATGGCGGAGGCGGTCTCGATCTGGTTCGTGTAGAATTCACCGAAATTCTTCAGATAGACCTTGCACTTCGTGGCATCCGCCACGGTGATGAAGCTGCCGAGCGTGACGCTCTCGTCCGCAACACGCTCTACGGCGCCGATGACGTCGCTGAGCTTGCCGACGCCGGACGGCTCGATGAGGATGCGGTCGGGGTGAAACTGGGTGAGCACCTTCTGCAGCGCGTCGGCAAAGTCGCCCACGAGGCTGCAGCAGATGCAGCCGGAGTTCATCTCATTGATCTGCACGCCGGAGTCCTTGAGGAAGCCGCCGTCGATGGCGATCTCGCCGAACTCGTTTTCGATCAGCACGATCTTTTCGCCCGTGTAGGCCTCGGCGATCAGTTTTTTGATGAGCGTGGTCTTGCCGGCGCCGAGAAAACCGGAGAAAATATCAATTTTTGTCATAAAAGAAAGCACTTCCTGTCTGGGAGCACGTGCCCCCGAAATTTTGTCCATTATTATAGCACGAAATTGTGAACGAAACAAGTCCGCCGCGTCGATGGGATGGCATTGCGTTTTTGCTGCCGCTGCGGTAAAATGACGGCATGAAACGAAGTGATTTTTGGACAACTGCAAAACGAAATTGGCGCGCGGCCATTTACCTGCTCGTGCTCACGGCACTGGCGGTCGTGCTCGTGGTCGTATGCGTCCGGCGCGGGCAGACCGCCGCGCAGCCCGAGCCCACGCCCCGCACGTCCGCTGCCGTCCAGAAGGATGCAGCGCAGACGCTGCTCGACGGCATGAGCACGCGTGAGAAGATCTGCCAGCTGCTCATCGTGCACCCCGAGACGCTCACGGACGGCGGCACCGTCACGGCCATGACGGATGACCTCGCCGCCGCGCTGCGCGACTATCCGGTCGGCGGCTTTCTGCTCTCGGCGGGCAACATGACCTCCGGCGAGCAGCTCCGGGCGCTCACGTCCGCGCTCTCATCTGCCTGCGCCACGGCCCCGCTCGTCACCGTGGACGAGGAGGGCGGCCGCGTCGCGCGCCTGATGAACACCGTCGGCACGACGAAATTAAACAGCATGTACAGCTACCGCAGTCTCGGCACGCAGGGCGCGTATGACAATGCCCAGACCCTCGCGCACGACATCGCGGCCTACGGCTTCAACACCGACTTTGCGCCCGTGGCCGATGTCTGGACGAACAAGCGCAGCAACGCCATCGGCGACCGCGCCTACAGCGATGATTATGACGAGGCGGCCACGCTCGTCTCCGCCGCCGTGCACGGCTTTCGTGACGCCGGGGTCATCTGCTGTCTGAAGCATTTCCCCGGCCACGGCAGTACGGCCACGGACTCGCACAACGGCGCCGCCACGGTCGATAAGACGCTCCCGCAGCTGCGGCAGGAGGACCTCAAGCCCTTCGTCTCCGGCATCGCCGCCGGGGCGGACATGGTCATGGTCGGCCACCTGACCGTGCCGACGATGGATGATGCGCCCGCGTCCCTCTCGCACAAGCTCGTCACGAACCTGCTGCGCTATGACCTCGGTTTCCGCGGCGTCATCGTCACGGACGGGCTGCAGATGCAGGCCCTCGCGCAGTATACCGACGGGGAGAAGGCCGTGCGCGCCCTCGCCGCCGGCAACGACATGCTGCTTGAGATCAGCGACGTGCCCGGTGCGGTCGCGGCCGTGGAGCAGGCGCTCGCAGACGGCACGCTCACGGCCGATGCGCTCGATGCGAGCGTGCTGCGCGTGCTGCAGCTCAAGCTCGCGCACGGCATCGTGCCGCTGCCGGAGACCGGCTGACACTCATGATTTTTTAAGAAAGGTGTGGTATCCTCATACTGGGCGCGGCCGGTCGGCCTGCCCCGCATCCTCCCTTTCTTTCTTCCCCCAACAGATCAGCCGCTGTCAAAGGACAGCGGCTGATCTATTATCATTTCCGGTTGTACCCCGGCGCAAAACGTGGTATCCTAAGCTATCATGACCAGAGAGGCGACCCGCATTGCAATTCGTTGACATTGAAAAGAAGGACGGCGGCGCGTTCCTGCACCGCTACGACCTGCACTATATCGACCGCACCGGCTGCCCGCGCACGTATGAGATGGTCAGCCGCGACCGGAATATCGACTCGCTCGAGCACCTGCAGCACCACCGCACGGACGCGGTCGTCATGGTGCTCACGGACGCTGCGCGCGAGCACATCGCGCTCATCCACGAGTTTCGCATGGAGCTCGGCCAGCGCATCTACGGCCTGCCCGGCGGCCTCATCGAGCCGGGGGAGACGCCCGAGCAGGCGGCCCGCCGCGAGCTGCGCGAGGAGACCGGCCTGCGCCTGACGGCCATCACGCACGTGCTGCCGCCGGCGGCGTGCACGGTCGGCATCGGCGACGAGCGCACGGTCTGCGTTTTCGGCACGGCGGAGGGGACGTTCCGCCCGAGCGCCGACCCCATGGAGGAGATCGAGTCGGCGTGGTATACGCGCGCGCAGGTGCGCGCCCTGCACGAGACGGACCTCTTCGGTTCCTGGGCGCTGGCCTATAGCTGGATGTTCGCAAACGGCTGCCTGCCGGGCGTCTGAAGGCACACAATTTTACGATTACGGAGCGATCATTATGTTTTTTTCGGAGATATATCAGCCGGGCGTCGCCGATTTCGACCCCAGCGGCAAGCTGGGGTATGAAGCGATCCTGCGCATTTTTGAAAACACGGCCAGCCGCCACTCCGACAGCTCGGGCGACGACATCATTGAGGAAAGCCGCAACGGCATCACCTGGGTGCTGACCGACTGGCGCGTCCAGATCGTGCGCCGGCCGGACAGCAAGGCGCCCCTGCGCGTCACGACCTGGGTGCGCGACAGCGTGCCCACCGGGCGCATCTTCCGCGACTATACGCTCGCGGACGAGAGCGGCACGGAGCTCGTGTGCGCCGAGTCGCGGCTCATTTTGTTCGACCTGCGCGCGCAGAAGATCATCCGCATCGACCAGCAGCGCTTCCGGTCCTATCTGCCGGAGACGCGCGGCGTGTTCGCGTCCGCCGCGCCGCGCCTGCGCGCGCCCGATACCTTTGACGGGGAGAAAACGCTGCCCCTGCGCCGCAGCGACATTGACTTCAACGGCCATGTACATAACACGAAGTATCTCGACTTTGCGCTCGAGGCCCTGCCGGACACCGTGCCGCGCGATGCGTTCACGGGCTTTCGCCTGGTCTATCCGAAGGCGGTCAAGGACGTGGATGCCGTCACGCTCAAATACACCCTGACGGACACCGGCCCCTTCGTGTGCGTCTACAGCGGCGACACGCTCTGCACGCTCATCCGCTTCGAGACATGAAGATACCCCCGCTGCATTTTTGCAGCGGGGGTATCTTCAGCTTTCTGCGAACCGGTCGACATACGCGCGCATCTCCTGCCGCGAGTCGATGCCGTGCACGCCCGCGATGAATGCGCGCTTTTCCTCGTCCGTGAGCGCCGAAAACTTTGCCAGCGCCTGCTGGTTGTGCACCAGCGCCATACCCAGCCCGACCGGGATGGCCGGCTGCGTGCCTGCTTTGTGCAAAGGTTTCACCTTCCTCTGTGTCCGGTTTCGGAGCGGGAGCTCCCTAACCATAGTATGGCACAGATGGAAAAATAGAATACATCAGCCCAGATCGAGCACCTGCCGCGCGGCGTAGCCATCGGCGCGTAGCGCGCCGTCGAGCAGCTCATAGCGCGTGATGTCCAGCCGCACCGCGTGCAGCATCGCGGGCATCTGCTGCAGCTGCTGCAGCTGCACGCCGCGTGCCTCGATCACGCTGCGGTATTCGTCGCTCAGCGGGTCGATGTACACGGCCGTGCCCGTCATCTGCAGCCCGGCGAGCGACGCCATGCCCGCGTAGCTGTCAAACACGGCGGCGGAGATCGCCCCGTTCCACCAGATGCCCTTGAACTTCAGTCCGCCCTCGGTAAGGATGTAGAGCCTGCCGTCCACGCGCAGGTATTCCAGCGGCGTGCACCTTACCCACTTGCCGCAGCCGGTCGCCAGCGCGAGCGTGTTGTGCGCCTCCAGAAAGGCGTCGATGCGCGCCTTGAGCGCGTCCGTCGGCATCGGGGCCTCCGGCGGGCAGAAGGCCTTGGCGATCAGCTCGGCCGCGGCGACGGTCTCGTCCTCGCCCTTCGGGCGGAAGGTCACGCGCTTTTGCAGCCCGGCGGTCACGACCGGGCCATCCTCGCCCGCGGTGACGGTGATGACGTTTGCGTACCCGCTCCAGTCGCGCGGGGCGCGCTCGGCGGGAAAGAGCTTGCAGTTGCCGATGACCGTGCCGAGGATGTAGGCCGTGCGGCGCGCGTCGGCGTCGTAGATGATGGCAGTGATGTTCATGGATCTGTTGCCTCCGGAAAAAATCAGAATAGAAGATAATGTGAGTATAACACGCAAAGAATGGATTGTAAAATCGAAAGCCGGATGTTACAATGAGAAAAAATCCGAAACAGAAACGAGGTCTTGCCATGCTCTGCCCGAAATGCGGCGCGCAGCTGTCTGACAGTGCCGTGATCTGCCGCGCCTGCGGCGCCATGCTGCCCGAGCAGCCCGTCGCCCCGAAAGCGCCGTACCCGCCGGCATCCCAGCCGGCCGAACCCACTGCGTCCGCGCAGCCCGCCGCCCCGCGCACCTGCACGAAATGCGGCGCGCCGCTCGATGACGGCGTTCGTTTTTGCACCAACTGCGGCGCACCCGCGCCGGAACCGTCTGCTCCGTCCGACACAACGCGATCCGCTTCCGCCGGCCCGGCACAGTCCGCACCGCCGCAGCAGGACACGGCGAACGCGTCCTACACCGGCGCGGCAGCTCCGTTCGGCCCGGGCATTTGCCCGCGCTGCGGAAGCCGGCTCGCGCCCGGCGCGCGTTTTTGCACCGTTTGCGGCATGCCCGCGCCCGAAGCGCCCCAGGGCCAGGCCGACTGGTATGCGCCTGCGCCCGGCGGCGGGGTCTCCTCGCCGGAGATCGGCCCGAAGCACAAGCCGAAGAAGCTGCTCATCGGTCTGCTGTGCGGCTTTGCCGCGCTGGTCGTGATCGTGGCGGTCGTGGCCGGCATTTTCGCTGCCCGTCAGGCGGGCGAGCCCAGCACGGCCGGCGGCGCGGAGGTGGACCGGCTCCTCGAGCGCTACTTCACGTATTTCAAGGCCGATGACACCGATGCCATGCTCGATCTCTTCCTGCCGGAGGTTATCACCTACATGCAGGACGACGATACCGCCGCCGGCCGCGAGGCCGCCCTCATCCAGCTCGACGACTGGTATTATGACTACGGCAAGGCCATCGATGATTATTACGTCTATGACGACGACAGTCTCGACGCCAGCGACGTGCGCGAGCTCCAGCGCGAGCTCGGCGTGCGCATCGACGACAATGTCATCGTTGCCTGCGACGTGACGTATCAAAACGGGCAGGACAACGACTTTTATTTCGAGTTCGTCCAGGTCGACGGGCAGTGGTATCTGCTGTTTGTCGTGGAGTGATACTGCTTCAGAGAATAGCCCCGGCAGCTTCGGCTGCCGGGGCTTTTTTGCTTTATGCCTGAACCTGCACGCGGCTGCCGCCGCTGCGGTCTTTCGTCACGATGATCTGCCGGTCGATGCGGTCCTTGAGCTCCGCCACGTGGGAGATGATGCCCACGATGCGGCTGCCGCCCGACACGCCCACGAGCGCGGCGAGCGCCTGCTGCAGCGCCTCGCTGTCGAGCGAGCCGAAGCCCTCGTCGACGAACATGGCCTCGAGCTGCACGCCGCCGGCGGTTGCCTGCACCTCGTCGGACAGGCCGAGCGCCAGCGACAGGGAGGCGGCGAACGTCTCGCCGCCGGAGAGCGTCTTGACGCTGCGCGCCGTGCCGTTGTAGTGGTCGATGACCTCCAGCTCCAGCCCGGTCTGGCTGCGGTTGTCGCCCGCGCGGGCGCAGCGGCGCAGCTCGTACTGCCCGCCGGACATGATGAGCAGGCGCGTGTTCGCGCGGCCAAGGATGCGGTCGAAGTACGCGGTCTGGATGTAGGTCTCGAGCATGATCTTTTCCTTGCCGGGCACGGCGCCGTTGGCCGTCGCGGCCAGCGCGTGCACCCATTGCCAGCGCGCGCGCACGGCGGCGTGCTGCTGCCGCCGCGTGTCGATGGCGGTGCGGGCCGCGCGGTTTTGCTCCAGGCGCGCATCACAGGTGCTGATCTGCCTTTGCAGCTGCTCGGCGCGCACGGTCAGCGCATCCCGCCGCGTGCGCAGGGCGGCGATGTCCGCCGGCGGCGCGGCCTGGATCTGTGCGCGCAGCGCGTCGCGCTTTCCGGTCAGCGCGGCGAGCACGGACTGTGCCGCGCTGCTGCGTTCGCGCGCCGTGTCCAGCGCCTGCTGCAGCGCCTCGCACTGCGTGCGTGTCTCGACGAGCGCGCGCTGCGCTGCCGCGCGGTTTTCGTGCGGCAGCTCCTGTGCGCGGCGTTCGGCCTCCGCGTCCAGCTCCGCGCATCGCGCCGCACGTGCGGACAGCTCCTGCGCGCGTTCCTGTATGTCTGCCTGCTGCCGCCGGAGCGCTTCCTCCTGCGCCGGCAGGCCGGCCTCCAGCGCCTGCAGCGCCGAGAGTGCCTGCTGCTGCGCCGTGTGCTGCGCTGCGAGCGCTTCGGCGTCGCGCGCAGCCGCTGCGCGCAGAGCGGGGAGGGTCTCCGCCAGCGTGTCCGGGTCGAGCGGCGGCGTCAGCGCCCGGCACGATTGCGAGAGCGCGCCGCGCACGGCGTCGAGCTTCTCGGTCTT
>ERZ835541.3087-NODE-3087-length-12190-cov-5.123197_pt1 | contig 12190 bp, 10 predicted proteins | sample MGYA00519945_ERZ835541 | MGnify/ENA primary metagenome ERZ835541 (study PRJEB31850, sample SAMEA3708780) | human gut metagenome | biome: human gut; feature: human-associated habitat; material: faeces | place: China | collected 2014 ...
GCAATTCCAGCCGGACAACGAGCGGATTGAGCCGCAGGATCATCTCCTCATACTGTTGCCGGTGGCTGCGGTTGAGCAGCACCAGATACGCCTCGCTGACCTCCGCATAATCGCTGCGCGGCGCACTGGTGCGAACCGGGTACAAAGAAAACGGCAGCTTGAGATTCTGCGCATAATTCCGCGCCGCTTCGCTTTGCATCTGGTCGCGCGCGTCCAGATGCCCGATCAGCGCCTTCAGCTGGTTTGGAAGATTCTTCATCGTGTAAATCGCGCTGTAATCGCGTACGTCAAGCAGCGTCAGAAGCTGTTCTTTGGCTCTTTGCCTCTGCATGTGCATGAGCTCCGGCTCCGAGCAGCGGTTCGGAGCATCCGGCGCTTCATCCTCGTTGCACTCCAACTCGTCGGCGACACTGTAATCAGGGGCATTTGTCCGCTCGGTGGTGCCGGAAGCGCGTTCAAAATTCTTGACCTGAATACCGCGCATACTGCGCCGCAGGTCGGCGGCGAGAAATGCAAGCGCAATTTTCATCTGCGGTGTGCCGGAGCTGAGATTCAGCAGCACCTCCCCATCGGGAAACTCCGCTGTCAGCGCCGCCACAGCCTCCGTAATCGGCGCACCGACGGCATCCATATCTGACGGATCCTCGATCTGTGTGCGCACGACACGCAGCTCCGGCGCATAGCCGCCCCAGTTGTTCTGAACGTGCGATAAAACGGTGTCCAGCCGCGCGCCACAGCCGTCGAGCGCCGCAGCCTCGCCGGAAAGGAACACACAGATCACCTCCGGGCGGTAATGGCGGATGATATGCAGCATCGGGCCGTCGTGGTATCCACGCACAGGGTCTGACGTACCCATACAGGTAAACAATAGTCTCATCATGGATCGTTCCTCGCTTTCGAGTTTATGAACCTCTTTATGTGTGCGAACCTCTATTTTCGCAGTACAAATTAAGTCGCTGTTTTATGCACTTCGCACGGCACTTTGCAGTTTCTCAGTTTGCTATTGATAAACATCTGCCAATACGATACAATAAAATAGCAGAGTTGACAATTCTTTTTCCTGTTGCACCAGAAAGAATGTGCAGCTTTGCCGAAACAACCCACACCCCGCAAGGGGACGGAAACCGTCTTTGCCATGCCGTCATCTCCTCCTCTTGGAAACAACCCACACCCCGCAAGGGGACGGAAACGCCAAATCCCAACAGCCATTCCACAAAAGGGGGAGAAACAACCCACACCCCGCAAGGGGACGGAAACGACCGGATACTGCACCTTCCAGTTGATCAGGTGGAAACAACCCACACCCCGCAAGGGGACGGAAACTGTCGCGGTCATCTCCAACCCGGTCTCAAAAAAGAAACAACCCACACCCCGCAAGGGGACGGAAACCTCCTCGATCTTGTACACCGGCTTGATTTGGTGGAAACAACCCACACCCCGCAAGGGGACGGAAACACGCTTTGCCCCGATTGCTATGCCTCCTCCCGCGAAACAACCCACACCCCGCAAGGGGACGGAAACGATAGCCTCGCTAATTCCCATTGTCGATCCTCCGAAACAACCCACACCCCGCAAGGGGACGGAAACTTCTCATCGGCGCGTCTCTTGTATGTGTCGTAGCCGAAACAACCCACACCCCGCAAGGGGACGGAAACCTTCGCCCGGATCAGCAGAGACAGGTTGACACGGAAACAACCCACACCCCGCAAGGGGACGGAAACAGCAAAAAATGTTGCGGCACCACCAATGAAAAGAAACAACCCACACCCCGCAAGGGGACGGAAACCACCCATTAACTCACCACCTCACTATGCCCGGGAGAAACAACCCACACCCCGCAAGGGGACGGAAACCCGCAGGTGCATACAATTAAACGGTCTGTCAAGGAAACAACCCACACCCCGCAAGGGGACGGAAACGCAAAATTCGTCATTTTACTTCCCTCCTGTATGAAACAACCCACACCCCGCAAGGGGACGGAAACATTTGATTCTGTAACTATATCGGTCCCATTTAGAAACAACCCACACCCCGCAAGGGGACGGAAACAGGCGCTGGGCTTTAACGCCAGCGCAACGAGGGAAACAACCCACACCCCGCAAGGGGACGGAAACTCCTCGACGGTACGGTACGGGATGCAAAAGCGCTCGGAAACAACCCACACCCCGCAAGGGGACGGAAACCAATTTTTCCATCAGTATCTCTAAGCACTCTAAAGAAACGACCCACACCCCGCAAGGGGACGGAAACACTCCTCCCCTGAGAAAGCAGCTTCCCGCGAACGAAACAACCCACACCCCGCAAGGGGACGGAAACTCCTTCCCAGAGCTCGGAAATCCATTCCTTAGCCGCAGAAACAACCCACACCCCGCAAGGGGACGGAAACACGTGTTAATGTTTTCAACCGTCCATGTCATCATAGAAACAACCCACACCCCGCAAGGGGACGGAAACTATGAGCCGTAGGCCTTGGCCCCGTTGTCCCAGAAACAACCCACACCCCGCAAGGGGACGGAAACTTTTTGTATTTTTGTGATCGGCATAGCAGACTCTCGAAACAACCCACACCCCGCAAGGGGACGGAAACATAATTATTCCCCTTTTTTCATTTGTTATCGTGGAAACAACCCACACCCCGCAAGGGGACGGAAACTTCAGGGTCTTGCAATTTGCGAAAAACTGTGCCATAGAAACAACCCACACCCCGCAAGGGGACGGAAACCCCTGATAGCCCGTGGCGGAGGCAGCGCCCTGACGGAAACAACCCACACCCCGCAAGGGGACGGAAACCTTGACGGCATTGAGCCGGTCGCAGATCTGGGTCGAAACAACCCACACCCCGCAAGGGGACGGAAAACCATTTGTGTTCACATTGCAGAAATTGTTGGAGAAACCATTCACATCCCCGACAGGGGACAACTGACAAAAAGGAGCGTGAGACACGTTGAGAGCAGAAAGCGTGCGCGTCTGCTTCGGCTGCCTGCTGCACGATATCGGTAAGCCGGTGCTGCGTGCGGGCGGACAAGCTGGCGATCACAGCAGCCTCGGCTATGCGTACCTGAAAAAGCTTTGGCAGGATGACCGGGACATTCTCGACTGCGTCCGCCTGCACCATGCCGCCGCACTGCGCGCCGCGCAGCCTGCGGACAGCAGCATCGCGTGGATTGCCTGCATCGCGGACAATATCTCCGCCGCTGCCGACCGGCGCAGCATAGACACGGAGGAAACAAGTTTCCGGCGCTATCTGCCGCTTGTGCCCGTGTTTTCCCATATGAACGGCGAGCATCCCGGAAAAGCCGTTTCGCCTGCTTTGCAGACAGGCGCGCTGCATCTGCCGCTTGAAAATCTGGATGCTCTGACGGCGGCGCAGTATCAGGCAGCCGTGGACGCGCTGGCACCGAGACTCGCGGAGCTTTCGCGCACGGAGCAGTGGCTCAACTCCCTGCTGTGTCTGCTGGAAAGCTACCTCAGCGCCTTCCCATCGAGCACCAACACAGCGGAAAGCCCGGATATTTCACTCTTTGACCACCTGAAAACCACGGCGGCGATTGGCGTCTGTATCAGCGAGTATCTCGCAGACCAAAACGAAACACAGTTCAAGAAGCGCCTTTTTGACAATGAAAAGCAGTTCATGGACGAGCAGGCGTTTCTGCTCTACTCGGCGGATTTTTCCGGCATCCAGAAATTCATCTACACTGTCGCATCTGAAAAGGCGCTGCGTTCTCTGCGCAGTCGCTCGTTCTTTCTTGAACTTGCGATGGAGCATTACGCAGACGAGCTGCTTTCCCTCTGCGGCGTCGGGCGGACGAACCTTCTTTATACCGGCGGCGGACACTGCTATATGCTTCTGCCGAACACCACTGAAGTCCGGGCAGCGATCGAGCGTTGGAACCGGCGCTTCAACGATTGGCTGTCTGAGCAGTTCGGCATCTCGCTGTTTCTCGCGCACGGCTATACCGCGTGCAGCGGCAACGAATTGATCGATGTTCCTGCCGAACAAAGTCCCTATAAAAAGATGTTCCGGCGCGTCTCCTCCGCATTGGCAGGGCACAAGCTGCACCGCTACGACGCGCAGGCAATTTTAAAGCTCAACAGCACCCACGCAGACGGCGGGCGCGAATGTAAGATCTGCGGCCGCACGGACAGCCTTCAGGACGGGCGGTGCGGCTGGTGCCGGCTGTTCGTTTCGCTGTCTGAGAAAATTCAGCGCTGCGACATCTATTTTGTAAGTCCTGCGCAGCTGGACGCCGCCGATTTTACACTTCCTTCTGTGGACGGCATGATTGGCGTCACCTTTTTGGACGAAAAAACAGCCCGCAGCCGGTTAAACGGCGGCGAAGCTGTGACGAGAATTTATTCCAAAAACAAAGCCTATACCGGGCTTCAATACAGTACGCGCATCTACGTTGGAGACTATGCCTTCAGCAACAGCATCGAAGCGCTTGCGCAGGAGGCCAGCGGCGTCAAACGCATCGGCGTGTGCCGGATGGACGTAGACAATCTGGGACAGGCGTTTGTTGCAGGCTTCGAGCGCCCGGAAAAAGCAACTGCGCAGGAACGGGAGCATTTCGTTACCATCTCGCGCACAGCGGCGTTTTCCCGGCAGATGTCCCTGTTCTTTAAGTGCTACATCAACGATATCCTTTCCGGACGCTTTGAAAGCAAGCCGGCCCTTGCCGTGACGGTCGTCTATTCCGGCGGCGACGATGTGTTTTTGCTCGGCGCGTGGAACGATGTTTTAGAAGCGGCGCTTCGCATCCGGCAGGCATTCACCGCCTTCTCCTGCGGCGCGCTCACCATCAGCGCGGGCCTCGCCCTGGTGGACGATCATTACCCGGTCCGCCTCTCGGCGGCCGCCTCCGGCGATTTGGAAGACCTTGCAAAACAGGAACCGGACAAAGATGCAGTCTGCCTTTTTGAAAGCGCACACTGCTATGGCTGGAACACGTTTACCGGGCGCGTGCTGGGCGAGAAAAAGGCTGCGTTAGAGGCTTTTTTCGGCGCGCGCGGTCAAGAGCGTGGAACTGCATTTTTGTATCGGACGCTCGACCTTCTGCGCACGGCGCAGGATCCGAAGGACGGCAAATTGCAGCTTGCCAGATACGCCTATCTGCTCGCCCGCCTAGAGCCGCCGCGCACATCGCCCGCGTTCGGCGCATACCGGACGTTTGCGGACAAGATGTACCGCTGGGCGCTGAACAAAACAGACCGCGCCGAGTTAATCACGGCAATTTATCTTCATGTCTATGAGAACCGGGAGGGGGATACAGATGGCATACAACAATAACAGCAACAGTGGCTACAACCGCGGCTATTCTGGCGGCGGACAGTCCCGTCCGCCGCAGCGTTCGGGGTATGGCGCACAGCAGCGCCCGGCTTACAACCAGCCGCCTGCCGAAATTCAGGCCGAAAAGGTTCCTGATGACTATATCGACCGTGCTGACGCGATCATGCGCGAAATGAGCGGGCAGCGCCCAGTGATTACAACCAGCAAAATCCGGAACCTTCTGAGTCTCGTCAGCGGCATCTATGACGCCGAGCGGCTCCGTACCGAACCGGAACTGACAAAGGAGAGCATTGCGGGTATCGGCATGATGCGCATCCGCACAGCATATGAAGCCGGGCGCGATCCTGCAACGAAGGTGTTTGTCGAAAAGGCACATCTTCTGCAATATCTCAAGGGCATCGGCACAAATCGCGAGACTCTGATTGCGTTTGCACACTATATGGAAGCGCTGGTAGCGTATCATCGCTACTATGGCGGCAAGGAGGCGTAAGTATGTACGGGAAAATTCTGATTCAATGTGATCTGATCGTCCGAACCGGTATGCATATCGGCGCGTCCGGCGCCTTTTCCGCGATCGGTGCGGTCGACAGTCCTGTTGTCCGCGATACGCTCACGGGAAATCCAATCGTTCCCGGCAGCAGCCTCAAGGGAAAGCTCCGCACGCTGCTGGCAAGAAGTTTTTCCGGTGACATCGAACATATGCCGGATTTCAAGAACGACGAAGCACCGATCCTGCGCCTGTTTGGAAGCGCTGACCCGGTCAGAGCGGCGCGGCTCCAGTTTGCCGATTGCTTTGTCAATAATAAAGAGCAGATGAAAGCGGTTGGCCTGACCGAGGTGAAATTTGAAAACGCCATCAACCGGATCAATTCTGTTGCAAATCCGCGCCAGATCGAGCGCGTCGTGCCTGGAACCAGTTTCGGCGTGAACATTGTCTATGAATTTAGCGGCGAGCGCGAAGCACAGGAAGACCTTGCATTGCTCGCAAAGGGGATGAAGCTGCTGCAGCTGGACTATCTCGGTGGACATGGCTCACGCGGCAGCGGCAGAGTCAGCTTCACAAACTTCCGCCTGACTGGTGTTGCCTGTGACGCGGATACGGCTTCTCTGACGGGCCTCTTTGAGGAGGTTGCAAACTATGAGTTGTTTTCTGTTTAGTCTCCGGTTTACCGCACCTGTCCACTTCGGATTGTCCGACGCTGCAATGTCGCTCTACGCATCGGAAGAAACCTTCCGCGCCGATACGCTCTTCTCAGCGCTTTGCCATACTGCTCTGCACGCAGAAGGCGAAGCAGGCGTGACACGGCTCTGTGAAGCCGTCCGGCGCGGGGAATTGACGCTTTCCGACGCCATGCCTTACTGCGGCGATACATTCTATCTTCCAAAGCCCTTTATCCATGCGCCCTCATCCGAGGAGCTTCCGGCAAAGCAGCGAAAGACCATGAAAAAGCTGCGTTGGCTCCCGATGCATGCCTTTGAGCGATTTTCTGTGTCCGTACACGGCGGGGCCGCATTTGTTCCAGAAACAGTGGAAGGTTTCGGCGTGCATGAGGATTACACGAAAGCGGCTGTTACAGACGGTGAAGACGCTAACCCGTATCAGGTCGGCGTGTTCCGGTTCTTTGAAGATTGCGGCCTGTGGTTCATGCTGTGCTGCCCGGAGGAGGACGGCCCCTATTATGAAACGCTGCTCCGTTTGCTCGGCATGAGCGGGATCGGCGGGAAGACCAGCGCCGGATATGGTTCTTTTGAAATCGAGGATGTGATTTTTCTGGACGAGCCATTCGACGATCAGACCGAGTGGCTGCATGACGCGCTTGCGCAGGAAAATAGCTCTTATCTGCTGCTGACGACGGCACTGCCCGAAAAGGAATACCTCGAATCTGTTTTAGACGGTGCGTATTATCAGCTGACCCGCAGAGGCGGCTTTATTCAATCTGAAACCTATGCAGCCGAGCCGCAGAAGAAGGACACGCAGTATTTTCTTGCCGCAGGGTCTGTTTTGAAGCGGAAGTTTTCCGGCGGCCTGTTTAACGTCGGAGAAAGCGGAAAACATCCTGTCTACCGCTATTCAGCTCCTGTTCTGCTGGGGGTATCGTTATGATTCACCAAGGACAACTGGAGGTATTCGATCTGACGCTGACTGCCAAAGCTCCGGTTTTTATTGGCAGCGGCAAAAGCTATGTGAAAAAAGAATATGTCTTTTTGACACCGCGTTCCGCCAGAGTATCCTGCGACGAAGTGATGCTGTTAGATGAAACAAAGTTTTTTCATCTGCTGCTGGAACGGAAGCTGGAAGATAAGTACATACAGTTCATGCTGGGGGCGCAGACAGATCTTTACCGGTTCCTCACGGCAGAATGCTGCCTGAGTCTGAACGATATCCGCGCTGTCAGCCGCTACAGCATCGCTGCCGCAGACGCGCTCGACGCAGAGCATTCTCTGAAGGAAATCAACGCCTTTGTGCGCGGAGCAGACGGCAGCGTCTATGTTCCCGGAAGCAGTGTAAAAGGTGCGCTCCGTACCGCGATTCTTACTGATTGGATTCTTTCGGACAATTCTCCGCATTCTGCGTTTGGCGATACGCGCAAGGGCTTTCCGGAAGGGACATATCTCCATACGCTGAAACTCAAGAAGGATCGGAACGGCGCTGTGCTGGATGACGCAGTAAATAGTATCCTGCGCGGCCTCAGTATTTCGGACAGCCTGCCGGTCAGCGACACCTGCATGATCCTTGCCGGTAAAACAGATGCAGATCCGAATGGGCAGACGCACCGGATCAACCTCTGCCGTGAATGTATTCGCCCCGGAACGAAGCTTCATTTTAAACTGACGCTCGACCAGTCGGTACTGCACCAGAAAATTACGGCAGAGGGCCTGATGCGCAGCATTCGGACGTTTGACAGCTTCTACGAGAAAACCTATTTGTGCCATTTTACAGCGCCGCGTCATGCGGCAGAAGTTTCCTATGACAACACGCTCTTTTTGGGCGGCGGCGTGGGCTTCTTTTCCAAAACGCTTACATATCCGTACCTCGGCGAAAAGGACGGACTGCAAGCGGCAATCAACGAGCTGAACCGCTCGTTCCGCAAGCACCGGCACGAAGAAGACCGCGCGGATGGTATCTCGCCGAGAACCACAAAATATGCGCTTTACGAAGGTGAATTGTATCCATATGGTCTGTGCGAGGTGAAGCTCTCTTGATCACGACTTACCAGTTAGAACTGTCCGCCCGGCTTATGCCGTCGGATGGCTATAAGCTGTATGCGTGGTTGCTGACGCAGATTCCTTCTGACGTAGCAGAAGCGCTTCACAGTCAGCAGGACCATCCGATTTCTCAGTTCGTAACGTTTGATAAAGAAAAGGATACGTCTATATGGAATATCCATCTTCTGAGTACGGGAGCGTCTGAGCTATTTGCTCCGGTTATAGAATCGATTGAAACGATTTCCCTGCACACAGGTGAAATTTCTGTTGTTTCCAAACAGCCAAAAACAGAGATTCAATTTGAAGACATCATCCGACAGGCACGCCAGATTGCCTCCTCGTGCACGGAAATTCAGTTTCGGAGCGCCGCTTCGTTCAAGCAAAACGGACGCTATGTGATTTTTCCACAGGAAAAGCTGATTCTGCAAAGTCTTGTGAATCGTTGGAACAGTTTTTGTGAGGAATATCCGCTTTGTGACCCGGACGCACTGTGTATGCTGGAAAGCGGTATTTATATCCGCGATTACGCATTGAAATCCGTCCGATATCATCTAAAAAATGTATATATTCCGGCATTTGTCGGAAAGGTTACGCTGGACTCCAGACTTCCTGTTCCGTTGGCGGAGTTGTGGCGCACCATCCTGCTCTGGGCAGATTACAGCGGCATCGGCATCAAGACCGCGCTCGGCATGGGTGGGGCAAATGTCAGATTTCTTTAGAATCCGGCACACAATCATACCCTTGCAGCGCAAAAGATCCACAGTTTTTAGTGGATCTTTTGACTATTTTAAATTTGTTTCATGCTGCCCTCTTCAGAACTTTTTGAGGGCTTTTTTAGACAGATGCCGCTGATAAATACTTCATATCCGCGCGAATAAACCATCGGGGCCAGAGGATTTTTCCTCTGCTCCGTCTCTTTTTGAATACCGCGTCTGTAAAAACTCTGCTGAGAAACAGTATATTTGTCAGATATCTGAAATATCTTTTAGCGCATGATACACATCCCGCCAGAGGTGCAGGCCGCTGCCGGGATAGCAGCTTCTCAGATGCTCCAGCGCGGCTTTTCTTGCCTTTGTCACGCCATCCCGGGACAGCATTTCCCGCAGTCCCAATTCATCCGCAGACAGCTTTTCGTAGCCGAACACGCCATAGGTATGACCGAGAATTGCCCGGTCTTTCGCGCTGAGTGTGTGAAAAAGCTGCTCCAGTTCTTCCGTGCAGACCTGCCGGTAAACCGCCTGCTCTGGCGTGAGGGTGCGCTGGTCGAGCAGCAGCCACGCAAGCGGATCATCATCCGAATCGTCATTTGATAGCGCAGAGACAGAAAGCGGCCTCGTCTTGCAGTCAATCAACTGCGCAGCTTTTTCAGCGGAAACGCCAAGCGTCTGTGCAACTTCATCCGGAGAAAACTTCTCCTCCTTGTGCAGCCGCTGTGCCTGCTTGACCCGCTGCATTTCGTCTTTTGGCAACGCCGCTGCACCGAGATTTGCCTCCAAATAGCGATACATCTTCCCACGCAGAAATGGATGCAGATATGTAGTCAGTTTCCCACGAGCCTCGTCATACTCCCCAGTAGAAAGGCACTCACAAAGCTCCAAAGCGCCTTCGGCGCACAGTTCATCCAGCATTTCTTTGTCAGTGCAGCCAAAGTTCTGCGCTGCATCCTTTGCAACAGAAGCGATGAATCCCTGCATTTGCAGATAGAGCCGCTCAAAGGCTTCCGTGTCGCCGCTGAAATATTGCCGGTACAGTTCTTCGTTCGTCATAAGCTGTCACCTCCTCGCGCAGCACCGTCAGTTTTGCTTTCTTGGGCGTCCTACGGGCTTACTTTTGCGCTGCACATCGCAGAGCGGATAGAGATTTCTGGTTGCCAGGGATTCGTTGAAGGCTTCATAGGGCATACCGGGCTGCGTTCGCGCTTCGTGGTAAAGTTCTTCTGCCTTTGCCCGCAGGCGCATCTGTTCCTCTGCCGTGATGATGCCGCGAGCTTTATCCTTGTCGATGCGCTGATAGCAGCGAGAAAGCGCCTGCGTCAGTGGACTGTCCGCCGCTGTTTCTTTGACGCCGCGCATCCGATAACCGAGCTGCGCACAGGAATAGCGCGGGTTATCCGGATTCGGCGAATCGCAGTATTTTGTGTGATAGCCCTTTTGCAGCAGAAAGAGCCTGCCGCACAGTTCACACTTCCGAATCAGATGCCCGGCTTCCAGTCCTTTATAGAAATCCAGCTTCAAAAGCGTTTGCAAATGCTCTGTTTCGTAGTATTCAAAAACCCTGAATTGCCCCGAATCCGGTGCTGTTTCTCTCGGCACGAGATGGATTCTGACATCATCAAAAAGTGTATAGTTCCCGGTGCCTTCTATCGGATTGGCGATCCACTTGTGCCGAAATTCCGGAAAGAGAAACCCGTTCAGGGCCGCAATATATTGGTTCGGTGACAGATGTTCGAGCGTGGAAAGCGCCTCCCGAATAAATGCGCGCAGCGTCTGACAGACGGAGGCGACATCTTTAAGCACCTGCGCATAATTCATACAATATGCTTTATACATCTGCCACTTCAAATCCAGCGGCACGGGCGCGATCAGCAGCGCCGGGGTTTTCGCTTCCGGCTTCGGCGGAATGGGCGGATATAAGTTCAAATACCATTCCCGCTGCGTCTCGCTCAATTCCTCCGGATTTTTGATTCTGCCGTATTTCTTCGGATTTTCCAAGTAGTCTTCATATGCACAGATCTGACGCAAAATCTCGTGGTCGTGCGCATCCATTTCAAGTGGATTACCCTCTGCAATCGGCATTTCTGTGAGCTGCTTCGCCTCTGTCAGAATATATGCGTCCGTCTGAATCAGACGAAAAATACAGTGTTGGCAGAGTGCTTCATTCAGCCGGAGCATCTGCTCATTGACCCGATGCCAGTCGGTCAGCTTGTGCGTTTTCTCATAACGCGCCATACCTTCTATCGCAGATTTCAAACTGCCGTCAAGCGCTTGATATTCCGCTGGCGTGATGTTCAAAACCTCCGTTGTCAGTGCTCCAAGCGGAAATTCTTCTCCGTAAATACCGAGCGTTTTCCCTCCGATATAAAATGTGATGGACTGAAACATTCGCTTCTCCTTTGGAAACATGTCCATAAATGATTTTTATTTGTCTGCTATTACTCTGAGTGTATCAGAAAAATCTCCATACTACAAGTAGAAAGGTGCGTGCCGCGAAAAACGTGGTACGCACCTTTACTTTTTGATTCGGAGGAGATTTTTTGACAGGAAACACACCATTAAAACTGATTTCCATGAGCGAAATCAACGCGGAGGAGGTGCAATGGCTCTGGTATCCTTACATCCCGTTGGGCAAGCTGACGATCATTCAAGGCGACCCCGGCGAGGGAAAAACGAGCTTCATTCTGGCGGTCATTGCAGCTCTGACGCGCGGCGATCCGCTGCCGGAGTGCGAGCAGGCAGCGGAGCCGATGAACGTGATCTACCAGACCGCCGAGGACGGTCTGGCGGATACCATCAAGCCAAGGTTAGAGAGCGCAGGCGCAGACTGCACACGCGTGCTGGTCATCGACGAGAGTAAACGCGAGCTGACGCTCTGCGACGCAAGGCTGGAAGAAGCGATCCGCAGGACAGCGGCAAAGCTGATCGTGCTTGACCCGCTGCAGGCGTACCTCGGAAGCGATGTGGATATGCACCGCGCAAA
>ERZ835541.3088-NODE-3088-length-12188-cov-2.845545_pt1 | contig 12188 bp, 15 predicted proteins | sample MGYA00519945_ERZ835541 | MGnify/ENA primary metagenome ERZ835541 (study PRJEB31850, sample SAMEA3708780) | human gut metagenome | biome: human gut; feature: human-associated habitat; material: faeces | place: China | collected 2014 ...
ATGCGACTGCTCTATGCAGGAGCAGAGGTTTTTACCTCCTTGTTTTTCCGAAGGGATTTTTTTCCTCCATTTGCGCCATAATGCAACAATTTGTTATAAAATGTTACATGTATAATAAAGAATTGCCGTGCATACGGCAGGAAGGGGTTCTATGAGTACATCACAACCTATTAGAAATAGGAATGAATTACAAGAATTAAAGAATTATTACTATGAAACAGAGCAGAATCTGCGCAATTACGCGCTGATATGCCTCGGCATTAATTCTGCGTTAAGAATCAGTGATTTACTGGATTTACGATGGAGGGACGTATATTCTTTTGAACGCAGCTCATTTTTAACACACATTTCCATTCAGGAACAAAAAACAGGAAAGAAAACACGGATTGCTTTAAACCAAAATGCTACACAGGGACTTTGCTGTTATATGAACAGTCTTGGACAGGTTACTGCAAACAGCTACATTTTCCCCGGAAGAAGCAGTGACCAGCATCTAAGCCGCACACAGGCTTTCCGCATTATACGGCACGCCAGTGAACAGCTTCATTTTGAAAATAAGCTGTCCTGCCATTCCATGCGTAAAACCTTCGGTTATCACGCATGGAAATGCGGCACGCCGCCTGCGGTTCTGATGGATATTTACAACCATTCGTCCTATGCCATTACAAAACGGTATCTGGGAATTGAACAAGATGATAAAGATGACGTTTTTCTGCATTTAAATCTATAAAAAACGCGAGGAAACCGGCTGATAAACGGACTTAAAAAATTTTTTAAATTTTTTTCAAAAAAGGCTAAAGTATTTTTATTAAAGACCGATTTATATTATGTAGCGATGAGAATGCAACAGTTTATAACAAATTGTTGCATTCTTTTTTATTTTATCTGTTACATTTTCAACTTTGCGTCCACGCTCTGCCCAATTGTAACCAGACTTTTAAAATATCTTTTACTGTATTTAAAGCATAAATAAAAAACGTAGAAGCTCATTAACCGATGAACTTCCACGCTTCTTTTGTACTTTATACTGTCTAAAACATTTTATAATGAATCCACATCAATTTCTTTTCCGTCACGCCAGATACGTTCCAAATCATAGAACAGACGGTCGTCCTGTGAAAATACATGCACAATGACATCATTGTAATCTAAAAGCACCCATGACGCGGTATTATAGCCTTCTACACGCGGGTCGTCATAGCCTGCCTTGTACATCTGTTCTTCTACGTTATCTACAAGTGCCTGCACTTGATTCGGATTAGAACCGCTTGCAATAATAAAATAATCTGCAAGCACAGAGATTCCTGCAATGTCAATTACACGGATATCTTCGCCTTTTTTGTCAGCGAGTGCTTCGCAGGCAAGTTTTGCCATCTCTCTTGACTGCTCGATTGTCTGCATCAGTTTTTGTCCTCCTTTTCGGAATCACTGTTTTTCAGGTTTTTATAATATAAAAATGTCTCTTCTGTCGCAGGATCTAACGTTGCACCTTTTTCGGCAAGATATGCAAGTGTATCTTCCAGAATACAGTAAAGACATGCATCGATATCTACAAATGCAAGCGCACGTACTTCCGGAAGATTTGGTGCAACATCTCTTCCAGGCTCAATATAATCTGCGATATAAATGATCTTATCAAGCAGAGACATATTCGGACGACCGGTTGTATGAGACTCGATCGATCGTAGAATCTCTTCATTTTCTATTCCATATTTTTTCCAGGCAAAAAATGCGCCCAGCTTTGCGTGCAGAAGTCCCGGATTTTTGTTCTCTGCATCGGAAATTTCGATATGATTTTTCTCGCAGAGCTTAATCTTTTCATCTGCCGGCACACATTTTGCACAGTCATGTAAAAGTCCTGCCGTCAAAGCCTGCTCCAGATTGGCACCATAACGCATGGCAAGGCAGCCTGCCGTATGCATCACACCGATCGTATGATCATAACGGTCTTTATCCAGGTACCGTTTTACTTTTTTCTGCATCTTAAGTATTGTTTCCGTCATGTTCACTCACCTGATATAATCTGTTCAAATCTATATAATCTGCAACCTTTTTCGGAATCGGAAGATCTTCTGTCTCTCCTCCTCGGATCATCTGCCGGATCTCACTGGAAGAAACCGGCATCACAGGGGTACGGAGAAGCCGGATATCACATGCATACTTTTCTTTCAAATATGTGATCTGACGGCGCATTTTTTTCGGCGCTCCTGCATCATCCCGATATGCTGCCAGGATGACCGCTGTTTTCAGAAGTCTTTCCGGACATTTCCAGGTTTCCAGATTGAAAAGAGAATCCGCACCGATGATAAAATAAAATTCATCCTGCGGATAAGTCTCTTTAAAATACTCCATTGTCTGATAGGAGTACGAAGTTTCCTTTCGATCCATTTCATAGGTACAAAGCCGGAAATACGGGATCTCTTCAATTGCAAGGCGTGTCATTTCGGCACGGTCCCGTAAATCTTTTCGTATTTCCGGATTTGATTTATGGGGCGGATTGCCGTTTGGCATATACCACACCTCATCCAGATGGAACTGCTGGTATGCATATTCACCAAGCATCAGATGCCCGTTGTGGATGGGATCAAATGTTCCGCCCATAATACCGATTCTCATAATCTATACTCCACTCATTAAGAAAGAACGATTTTCTTCTTGTCGTCTTTTCCCTCTTTATAAAGAACGATTTTTCTTCCGATAACCTGTACCACCTGGGAACGTGTACGCTCTGCAAGGATCTCTGCCATTCCACGCAGATCATCTCCACAGTTCTGAAGAACGTGAAGCTTGATCAGTTCTCTTGCTTCAAGCGCTTCTGCAACAGCTGCGGTAAGTTCCGGTGTTACGCTGGATTTACCGATCTGAAGGATCGGATCCATTGTCATCGCAAGGCTCTTTAAATAAGCTCTCTGTTTGGAAGTCATAAAACTTCTCCTTTCTGAAATTATGTTCTTTTCTAACGGTAATATTCAAACTGAAGACCGTACATACGGATAGTATCGCCTTCCTGAACACCTGCATTTTCAAGCTGTTCAAGGATACCGGTTTCTTTCAGGAATTTCTGGAAGAAAGCAAATCCCTTCTCGGAATCCAGATTGGTGTAACCAAGCATCTTTTCGATCTTCGGTCCCTCTACTACAAATACATCGTCTTCTTTTTCCACGGTATATGGAAGATCCATGTGGATGATCTCTTCTTCCGGGAAATATTCCTGTTCAAATACGATCGGCTTGTCATCCAACTTCTGAAGTTCATTATTTACATAGTAAAGAAGATCAGAAAGCCCTTCTCCGGTCACACCGGAAATCGGGAATACCTTGATTCCTTTTGGCTCGAACTCATCTCTCAGTCTCTGGATCGGATCTTCATCTTCGGAATAGATCAGGTCAACCTTATTCGCTGCAATAACCTGTGGACGCATGGAAATTTCTTTGTTATAGGCTTCCAGTTCAGCGTTGATCTTGTAAATGTCTTCAACCGGATCACGTCCTTCGATACCTGCCGCATCCACAACATGGATCATCATCTTGGTACGTTCAACATGACGCAAAAATTCATGTCCAAGTCCGACACCTTCTGATGCTCCTTCAATCAGTCCTGGAATATCTGCAATAACAAATCCCTTTGCACCTTCCAGATCTACAACTCCAAGGTTTGGACTGAGTGTTGTGAAATGATAATTTGCAATCTTTGGCTGCGCATTGGTTACACGGGAAAGGAATGTAGATTTACCAACATTCGGGAAACCGACAAGCCCAACGTCTGCGATCACCTTAAGTTCCAGATTCACCCAGAGTTCCTGTGCAGGCTTTCCCGGCTGTGCATACTTCGGAACCTGCATGGTAGAGGTTGCAAAATGCATATTTCCAAGACCGCCCTTACCACCTTTTAAGATAATCTGGCGCTGGTTCTCGCCCGACATATCGGCAATGACTTTATTGGTCTCTGCTTCACGGATAACTGTCCCTTCAGGAACTTTCAGGATCAGATCCTTTGCATCCTTACCATGGCAGCGCTTTTTGCCGCCTTCCTCTCCGTCCTGTGCTTTATATTTTGTTTTGTGACGGAAATCTACCAGTGTGTTAAGACCTTTGTCCACTTCAAAGATTACATCACCGCCACGACCGCCGTCGCCTCCGTCCGGACCGCCATTCGGAACATATAATTCCCTGCGAAAGCTGACGTGACCGTCGCCGCCCTTTCCGGATCGGATATATATTTTTGCTCTGTCTGCAAACATAATATGTCCTCCTTATTTATGACTAAAAACAAGGCTTCAAACCAAAAAAGTTTGAAGCCTCTGTTAAATCTGCTTATTCAGCTACTGGATAGATAGAAACCTGTTTCTTATCTCTTCCTTTTCTTTCAAAACGAACAACACCGTCAACCAGTGCAAATAATGTATCGTCACCACCGCGACCTACATTGATTCCTGGATGAATCTTTGTTCCACGCTGTCTGTAAAGGATGTTACCAGCTTTTACAAACTGTCCGTCTGCTCTTTTTGCTCCAAGTCTCTTAGATTCAGAGTCACGACCGTTCTTTGTAGAACCAACTCCTTTTTTATGAGCGAAAAACTGAAGGTTTAATTTCATCATGGTTGTTACACCTCCTCGTATGTCAAATCCATATATTCTCTGTAGTTCTCATCTTCTGCAATTTCTTCCAGACCAAGAACCATCGCGTCAAGCAAAAGCTTTGCCTCGCGAGTCGGATTACCTTTAAGTCGATAGTCAATGAGTCCTTTGGATTCATCGGATACAAGGCTTGTACGGTCATCCGCAAATTTCTCAATGGCATTCAAAGTATTAATCGTAAGTACGGAAACAGCTGCGCAGACAATATCCTGTCCTTCTTCACTGAATCCTGCATGACCATGTGCTTTGAAACCTACACATTGATGTTTTTCATTTTTATAAATGGTTACTCGTATCATATAACCACCAGCTTCTTACGCGTTGATCTTTTCGATCTTAACTGCTGTATACTGCTGTCTGTGTCCGTTTTTCTTGTGGTAACCTGTTTTTCTCTTATACTTGTAAACGATAACTTTTTTAGCTTTTCCGTCACCAATTACAGATGCTTCAACTGTTGCACCTTCTACTACTGGTGTTCCAACTTTAAGCTCGTCACCACTTACTGCGAGAACCTGGTCAAAAGTATAAGACTGTCCGGCTTCCACACCAAGCTTTTCTACTTTAATGATATCGCCTTCGGCTACTTTGTACTGTTTACCACCTGTTGCTATAATTGCGTACATATGGCACCTCCTATTATCATTACTCGCCAACTACGGTGTCTGATCAAATCAGGACTTATAACCTCGTTGTGCGGCATACCTCTGTATTATACAGTGGCATACTGCACAAAGTCAACCCCTAATTTGCGATTTTTTTAATTTTTTCATAACAATATCCGATAATGTCTTTTCTTGTGATAATTCCTATGAAATTCTCCTGGTCATCTATGACCGGAACAAAGTTCTGATCCATCGCTTTTTCCATCAAATCTTCCATATTGGAATCAGCGCTTACCGGCCGGTAATCTGCTCTTCTTGCAATCTTCGTGATTGCAATGTCTTCTGCTCCTTTCAGATTCAGGATGTTCAGCTTCTTAAGTCCCCAGAGCAGGTCTCCTTCGGTGATTGTACCGACGTATTTACCTTCCCGGTTGATCATCGGAATGGATGAGTATTTGTGGTACTCCATGATTTCCATTGCCTGTCTGAGCGTGTGGTAGTCATATACAAATGCCACTTCTGCTTTTGGCTTCAGGAAAAATAATATATTCATTTTCGTATCCTCTCTTGTATGAATATTCTGTACAGGGGAGTTTTCCCCAACACCTGTACTATACCATATTTGAGGATCGAATTGAAGATTTACAGCTGAGTGTTAACAAAAATATCATAAATTGCTTTGATTGCTGCTTCAAAGTCGTGCTCTCTCACACCGATGATAATATTTAACTCGCTGGATCCCTGATCGATCATTTTTACATTGACATGTGCATGTGCCAGTGCGGAGAAAATTCTTCCGGCTGTACCGCGTGTCTGGCGCATTCCACGTCCAACAACAGCGATCAGTGCAAGATCGGATTCCAGTTCGATGTCATCCGGATTCACGGCACGGTGGATGCCCGCAAGCACTTTCTGCTCATGTTCTTCAAATTCATCCTGATGAACGAAGATAGTCATAGTATCAATTCCTGACGGCATATGTTCAAAAGAAATCCCTTCATCTTCAAATACACCAAGAACCTTGCGGCCAAATCCGACTTCTGAGTTCATCATTGCTTTTTCAATTGTAATAGAAGCAAATCCACGCTTTCCTGCAATCCCGGTAATTGTATACTTCGGCTTTCTGCAGGTTCCTTCTACGATCAGAGTACCCTTTTCTTCCGGTGCGTTTGTATTACGGATGTTGATCGGGATTCCTTCTTTACGAACCGGGAAGATTGCATCTTCATGTAATACGCTGGCACCCATATAAGAAAGTTCACGCAACTCTTTGTAAGTAATTGCTTCGATTCCTTTTGGATTCTTAATGATACGGGGATCTGCAATGAGGAATCCGGATACGTCTGTCCAGTTCTCATACATATCAGCATGTGTGGCTCTTGCAACTATCGATCCTGTTACATCAGATCCGCCGCGGGAAAATGTCTGGATCGTTCCGTCCGGACGTGCTCCGTAGAATCCAGGAATCACGGCACGCTCTACTTTTGAAAGTCTGTCTGCAAGTACCTGGTTAGTTTCTTCTGAAAGGAAGTTCCCATTTTCATCGAACTTGATCACTTCTACCGCATCGATAAACTCATATCCAAGATAAGCTGCGATTACACGTCCGTTTAAATATTCTCCACGGGAAGCAGCATAATCTCTTCCGATCTTCTTTGCAAAATTATCACGGATGGTGGCAAATTCTTCGTCAAGAGAAAGAGTGATCCCAAGCCCTTCAATGATTTCCTGATATCTCTTCTGAATGTCAGCGAGTAATTCTGTAAATTTCTTCTCTTTTACAGCTGCGCCGTAACAACGATACAGCATATCTGTTACCTTGGTGTCGTCGGAAAAACGCTTTCCCGGAGCAGACGGTACAACGTAACGTCTTGATTCCTCTGAAAGAACGATCTTTCCTGCCTTTTTAATCTGTACTGCATCGGCAAGAGAGCTTCCGCCGAATTTCACTACCTTAATCATCTGTTGGTATTCCTCCATCTCTCAATTCATGTATTCTGATCTGCACATGGCAAACCTGCATTTTCTGTAGAAACACCGGGCAGATGTTTCTACACTTATGTAGTTATTACTTTATTACGCTGACGTGAAAAATGCAAGATTTTCTTTTGGAATCTATTGAAAATCTTGCATTTTGTCTAATAGAATTTCTTTTTTTGAAAACTTTCTATGCATGAATTACATCTGCAAATGTAGCATCCGCTGCTTTTCTCAAATCCTCCGGTGCAAGTGTCAGTTGTGCACCGATTCTTCCGGCACTTACATAGACTTTCTCAAACTGCTGTGCACTTGCATCAATGACCGTCGGAAAATGCTTTTTCATTCCGATCGAAGTGCATCCACCACGCACATAGCCGGTAAGCGGTGTTAACTCCTTTAAATGAAGCATTTCAATAGATTTTTCACCAACCGCTTTTGCAGCCTTCTTAAAATCAATTTCTGCTTCGATCGGAAGAACGAAAACATAATGTTCGCCACTTTTCCCTGTTGTGACAATGGTCTTGTAAACCTGTTCGTGAGGCAGATTCAGCTTATCGGCAGTTTCAATTCCATCCGTGAATTCATCGCATTCATAGGTCTGATATTCGTAAGAAATTTTCTTTCTGTCTAAAATTCGCATTGCATTTGTTTTGACTTCTTTTTTACCCATGTAAACTTTCCTCCAGTGTTTTTCGGATTTTCTTTCGTGTAATTTCCACCAGCTGCAGTTTCGTCATTCCAATCACATTTCCCGGATTTGGGTCCTTCTTTAATTCCAGCTGCAGATACGCAAGAAGTTCTTTCTTCTCTTCTGCTGATTTCATGTTGATAAAATCAATAATAATGATACCGGAAATATTGCGGAGCCGGATCTGGCGGACTGCTTCTCTTGCTGCCTCCCGGTTGATCTCCGGAAAATGAGAATTCTTTTTCAGACATTTTCCGGAATTGACATCGATTACAGTCAGCGCCTCGGTTGGCTGGATCACCAGATAAGCCCCGGATTTCATCCATACCCGTTCTTGTCTGGCTTCTCGGATCGCCCCTTCCAGGTTATAGCATTTTACAAGTGGATAAGACGGATCCGTATACGCACGAAGAAGCGGAAGTTCCTCTGGCATTTCCGTTTCCAGATAAGTCTGAACTTCTTTATACAAAACTCCATCTTCTACCGTTTCCTCTACAATAATTTCCGTCAAATCTTTTTTGTAAATATCCCGGAGTGCCTGTACGCACGGATCCGGTGCACTCTGCAGACAGCTGAAGCAGGTCCGCATTTTGCCATATTCTACGATTCTGTGATAGTTCTCTGCCAGTTTGTCAATTTCGGCACGGATCTGTGTTTCTTCTGCTTCCACACAATTTGTCCGGAAAATCAGTCCGAAATCACAGCCTATATAGTCCTGTCCCAGCTTTTGCAGTTCTTCTTTCCGGGCACCGTGAATTTTACCGGATACACCAATGGTACGATTGCCGGAAGTCAGTACTACATACTGCCCGGTGAAATTTAAGTTCCCGGTCACGACAGGCTGCTTGGTTTTCACTGCTTCTTTCTCCACCTGAACCAGAAGCTCATCACCGATCACAAGTGGCTTCTTTCCGATCTTATTGGTGAAAACCGGGGTATATTTTCCATCCAGCGCAAAATAGCATTGCTCACCATTGGCAATTTCAACAAATGCGCCACCGATATTCGGAAGGATTTTCCGTACTCTTCCGACATAAATTTCACCCAGGCGGCAGCTCTTTTTTTCTCCGCTACTGCCAAAGTGAAATTCCGTTACTTTCTCATCCTCTAAAAGTGCAAGCACCCGGCGGTTCATGCATTCCGTAAGGAGTACTTTTCGTTCCATCTATACAATCTCCGTTCCAAGCGCATCCAGTGGAACCAGAATCATCTTGCCCTCCGTGTCTTCGGATTCCGCAAAAGTTTCCAGTCTGTGGTGGGTAAAGGTCACTTTCTCCGCATCCATACCAAGATAGCGGACAAACGCTTCTGTGACCAGCTCCGGCTTTAAATTCTGGACACTTCCTGCTGCCACACGCATATAAATCTTTCCGTCCCGGCATTCCAGCTTGTAGATCATTGGACGAATGTCCACTTCTTTTTCACTCTTTTTCGTCTTTTTGACCACACAGATTTCATTCTGCGCATAAAAAGCTTCCAGCTTTTCAGTAAGATCTTCCGGCAGGCTGCCATTTTTTACCGAAGATAAATAGTCGGCACCTGCTACGATTGACATTCCTTTGCTTTTCTTATCATCCGGGATCTGCACAAAGCTGACAATCTCCATGCCGTCTACCATCTGTTCATTCAGCCGTCTGACCGCTTCTTTGCTGGCGATTGACTCGGTCAATTCGATATCAAAATATTCCCCGTCACTGGTAAGCCCTACCCCAAGTGGATTAGCGAAAGACATGATCATGTGCGGGCTGTAACCACTGGTAAATGCGATCGGAATCTCGGCACGGCGAATCGCTTTCTGGAAATACCGCATGATATCCAGGTGTCCGATGAACTTCATCACTCCATTTTTCCGAAATTTAATTCTTGCCTTCAAAGCAGACACCTCCTCCGTAACTTGCTGCCCCACAGCCGGAACATTTTGCACGGCAGTTCGGGGTTACATTCCCTTCCATTGCATTCTTCCATTCTCTTATAAGGAAAGATTTTGTCACGCCACAATTGATGAAATCCCATGGGAAGATTTCATCTAATTCACGCTTTCTGAGATTATAGAAATCCATGTCTACACCTGTATTTTCAAAGGCCTGCAGCCATTTATCATAATCAAAATACTCATCCCACGCATCGTAAATACAGCCAAGACGGTAAGCCTCTTCCAGAACCTTTCCGACCTTCCGGTCACCGCGGGCAAAAACGCCTTCCAGAACGGTTACTTCGGCGGTATGCCAGTTGTAGCGCAGACTCTTGCGGTTCAGCTGGTTGCGGAATGCTTCCTGTACAATTCCTGCACGGCGGATATATTCTTCCATCGGCTGCATGGTCGCCCACTGAAGCGGTGAAAATGGTTTCGGTACAAAGAAGGAACTACTTGCCGTGATCTGACATTTTCCATTTCTCTGATCCTTCGGAATTTCATAATACCGGCGTGCTACTTTATCTGCAAGAACAGCAATTCCTTCCATATCTTCCTGGGTTTCGGTCGGAAGTCCAAGCATGAAATAGAGCTTGACCTTCGTCCATCCACCTTCAAAAGCCTGTCCTGCACCATTTAAAATGTCGTCTTCCGTCAGACCTTTGTTGATTACATTACGCATCCTCTGTGTTCCGGCTTCCGGGGCGAAGGTCAGACTGCTCTTACGCACATCCTGCACCTTGCTCATAACATCCAAAGAAAATGCATCGATACGAAGGGACGGCAGGGAAATGTTGACACCCTGTGTGTGGAACTCATCGATCAGGAAGGTGACGATCTCTTCCAGTTCGTTGTAATCACTGGAACTTAAAGAACTTAAGGTGATCTCTTCATGTCCCGTATTTTTCAGCATTGCACGTGCCGTCTCTTTGAGCATATTGATATCACGCGGACGTGTCGGACGGTAAACCATTCCCGCCTGACAGAAACGACATCCACGGATACAGCCGCGCTGAATCTCCAGAACCGCTCTGTCCTGAGTTACTTTGATAAACGGAACAACCGGCTTTAACGGATAGGTTGTCTGGCTCATATCTGCCGCAACTACTCGTTTGATTTTTTCCTTTGCATGCGGATTGTTTGGCAGGAAAGATTCGATTGTGCCGTCTTCTTTGTAAGTGACATCATAAAAAGAAGGAACGTAAATTCCCTCAATCTCTGCTGCCATTTCCAGAAATTCTTTCCGGCTTTTTCCGGCTCTCTTCCACTTTTTGTATGCTTCCAGAAGTTCATCATAAACCACTTCGCCCTCTCCGATATAGAACATATCGAAAAATTCAGCCAGTGGCTCTGTATTGTAAACACATGGTCCACCACCAATGACAAATGGATCTTCTAAAGTTCTGTCTTCACTGTGAAGTGGAATACCGGATAAATCCAGCACCTGCAGTACATTGGTGTAACACATCTCAAACTGTAATGTGATGCCAAGAAAGTCAAAATCCTTTACCGGGTCCTGAGATTCCAGGGCAAAGAGCGGGATGTGTTTTTCGCGCATGATCTTGTCCAGATCAATCCATGGAGAGTAGACTCTCTCGCACCAGGTATCCTCCCGGCGGTTGAACATATCGTACAGAATCTGGATTCCCAGATGGGACATACCAACCTCATATACCTCCGGAAAACACATTGCAAACCGAATATCTACCGCTTTTTTGTCCTTCATGACCGAATTGACTTCATGGCCAATGTAGCGGGCAGGTTTCTCTATATTCAGTAAAATATCATCATCTAATGCTAATTTCCTCATTTTTCCTCCATTTTTAGTTTATTTATTTGTGATTTTTACACATTTTTAAGTGTAGAAATTTTACAATTTATAATATTTTCAATTTTAAAACCACTTTATTTTTCCCATTTTTTTGTAAAAAAATGACCCCCAAATTCCCCCATTTTTTACCGTTTTACCACCGTTTTTCTGTCGTAAGCATTGTATGCGAATGCTTACGACCAAATGCGACTACAGCGATACTTTAGCATATTATATAATACTGTAAACGATGAATTTGAAACAGGTATTTTATTAAGACAATTACTTTTAATAATAGCTTGTTTAAGTGAGAAAATCAACTATTTTAGTCGTATCAAACTCCTGTTGTGCTATTTTTTCATCGTTTTTTCACACCTGAGAGATCAAATTTTCTGCATAATCCTCTGCCTCATACGGCAACATAAACCAGCAAGCTTCTTGTTGTTATCATAACACTTATCGCAAATACAAAAGCCGCCACCCAACGAATTAGCGCCATATCCGTTTTTAGTTAAATACACAGGATTTCCACTATTAACAAGAGTCTCAATTTCAGGAA
>ERZ835541.3103-NODE-3103-length-12120-cov-3.243514_pt1 | contig 12120 bp, 10 predicted proteins | sample MGYA00519945_ERZ835541 | MGnify/ENA primary metagenome ERZ835541 (study PRJEB31850, sample SAMEA3708780) | human gut metagenome | biome: human gut; feature: human-associated habitat; material: faeces | place: China | collected 2014 ...
CCTCCACGCCGGAGGCGGACTCCACAAAAGTAGTGACGGTGGAGGTACCGCAGCAGGCGCCGGCCACGGTGCCGATGGCGTCAGAGGTCAGGGCCTCCTTCATGTTGGGCATATTGCCGTCCTTGTCGGTCATACCGGCACGGGAGGCGGTACCCACCAGCGTGCCGATGGTGTCGAACATATCGATCATGCAGAAGGTGATGACCAGAGTGATGGCGGTGAACCAGCCGATGCGGAAGAAGTCGGTGAAGTCAAACTTAAACAGAGTGGTGGCAGCCATATCGTGGAAGGGAGGCACAAAGGAGGCGCCCTGCAGGGAGGCGAAGGGGTTCACGTGCAGGAAGATGGCCTCACCGGCCCAGTAGATCACGGAGGAAGCCAGCATACCCAGCAGCACGGCGGCCTTGATGCCCTTCTTGGCCAGCAGGATGATGACGAACAGACCCACAAACATGGTGACAACAGTCAGGACCATGGTGCTGTACTCGGCGCCCATGTGATCCTTGATGACGCTGGGGGTCATGGCGCCGAAGAAGTCACGCATGACATAGAAGGGATCGGTGTAGCCGTTGCCCTCGGCGTAAACGCCTACGTTGGAGCCAACGCCGATGTTCATCAGCATCAGGCCGATGGCGGGGCCGATACCCAGCCGCACGCCCAGAGGGATGGCGTGAACGATCTTATCACGGATGTTGAACACGCTCAGCAGCAGGAACACGATGCCCTCCACCAGAATGATGCACAGTACCGCCTGGAAGGCGCTGGTGTAGTCGGTGTTCAGCATGGCGGCCACGTTGCCCGCCACCACGGCGAAGAAGCTGTTCAGGCCCATGCCGGGGGCCATGACAAAGGGCTTGTTGGCCAGAAAGGCCATGCACACCGTGCCGATGGCGGAGGCAATGCAGGTGGCGAGAAATACGCCGTTCCACAGGGGCGTCCCGGTCTGGAAGCCGGTGAGCAGGTTGGGGTTCAGGGCGATGATGTAGGCCATCGTCATGAACGTGGTGAGACCGGCCAGGATCTCTGTTTTCACAGTTGTGCCGTTCTCCTTCAGGTGGAAGATACGTTCCATTGTTTTCTCTCCTCTTTTATTATTTTGTCCGGCCGATTCCCGGACATTCTACATGATACAGCATCCGCAAAAAGTCTGCAAGGGGGTAGACGTGATTTTTTCCACATATGAGACATAAATCCTGCTTTTTCGTCGAGCTTCCCCCCCTGCTGTCCCGACGCCCTCCATCGGGTAAGATTTTACATGGATTTTACAAAACTCCGCTTTTGGATTTTATCTGCCGCCGGTAAAGTACTGATTAGATAGAGTATTTGGGAAAAACTGTGTAAAAAAAGGTGCCGCCCGGTGGCGGCGGAGAGGAAAACGCTTATGAGTATTTTTGATGTATTGACCATGCTGGGAGGGCTGTGTCTGTTCCTGTTCGGCATGACGCTGATGGGACAGGCGCTGGAGCGCCGGGCCGGGGGCCGCCTGCGTTCCCTGCTGGGCAAGATGACCACCGGCCGTCTGGCGGGCTTTTTCACGGGCCTTGGCGTCACGGCGGTGATCCAGAGCTCCTCGGCCACCACGGTGATGGTGGTGGGCTTCGTCAACTCCGGCCTCATGACCCTGCGGCAGGCCATCAACGTCATCATGGGGGCCAACGTCGGCACCACGGTGACGGCATGGCTGCTGAGTCTGGGCGGCATCAGCGGCGACAGCATATGGGTGCGGCTCCTGAAGCCCACCTCCTTTACGCCGGTGCTGGCGCTGGTGGGTATCATCTTCTTCATGTTCTGCAAGGACAATAAGAAAAAAGACACCGGCACGGTGCTGCTGGGCTTTGCCACGCTGATGTTCGGCATGGAGACCATGTCCTCCGCCGTGGGCGGTCTGGCGGATGTGCCGGCCTTCCGGCAGCTGTTCATCACCTTCCAGAATCCGGTGCTGGGCCTGCTGGCCGGTGCGGTGCTGACGGCCATCATCCAGTCCAGCTCCGCCTCCGTGGGGATCCTGCAGGCGCTGGCCGTCACCGGTCAGGTGAGCTACGGCGCCGCCATCCCCATCATCATGGGCCAGAACATCGGCACCTGCGTTACGGCGCTGCTGTCCTCTGTGGGGGCCAATAAGAATGCCAAGCGTGCTGCCTTTGTCCACCTGTCCTTCAATGTGATCGGTTCTGTGGTGCTGCTGACGGCCTATTCCATCGTTCGGGCCATCTTTGCCCCGGCCATTCTGGGAGAGGCGGCCACTCTGCCGGGCATTGCCGTGATCCACACCGCCTTTAACCTGCTGTGCGTGGCCATCCTCATGCCCATGGCCCCGCTGCTGGAGAAGCTGGCTCTGCGGGTCATCCACGACGCCCCGGCTCCGGAGCACGAGACGGAGCTGGATGAGCGTCTGCTGGCCTCCCCGGCTCTGGCGCTGGGCCAGTGCCGTGAGGTGACCATGAAGATGGCGGACTGCGCCGTGCAGGCTCTGCGCAGCAGTCTGCTGGCGGTGACGGACTATACCCCGGCGTTGGCGGAGCAGGTGCGGGCCGACGAGGAGGCCACGGATCACTATGAGGACATTCTGGGGACCTATCTGGTGAAGCTCAGCAGCCAGACCCTGACGGCGGCGGACAGTGAGAACGCCACGGAGCTGCTGAAGGTCATTGGGGACTTCGAGCGCATTGCCGACCACGCTGTGAACATCGTGGAATCTGCCGAGGAGCTGCAAAGCAAGGGACTGACTCTCAGCGAGGCCGCTCAGGCGGACCTGAAGGTGCTGGACGCCGCCGTGGCGGAGATCCTGGACCGTTCGGCGGATGCATTCCGCCGGGGGGATGCACAGGCGGCAGCCGCCGTGGAGCCGCTGGAACAGGTGGTGGATCTGCTGAAGGAGCAGCTGCGTACCCGTCACATCCTGCGGATGCGGGAGGGCAAGTGCAGCATCGAGGCGGGCTTTGTGTGGGCAGACCTGCTGACAGATCTGGAGCGCACCTCCGACCACTGCTCCAATATCGCCGGCAGCGTTATCGATATGTCCCAGCACAATCTGAACATCCATGAGACGCTCCGCAGCGGCAAGCTGAACAATGAGGAATATGACCGCCGCTTCCGGGAATACGCCAGAAAATACGCCGTGAAATAGATGGGCGATAAAACGAAACAGGCCATGTGTCCATAGGACACATGGCCTGTTTCGTTTTATATCTTGAGGGAAAAGTGTAGGATAATGCATGAAATGCCGGTTTGCTGGGTCGCCGCAGCAGGGTGGATGGCACAGACACAGGGAGTCGCTCTTGAAGGACAGCTGCCAATCGGTCTGCATCTCCGGTGCTGCTCTCGATATTACTACACCGCCGATACTGAATCAGCGGGCCGCCGCCCTGTTCCTGAACCGCCGAGGGGTGCGGGAAAATATCCGCCGGATAAAGCGGCATCACATCCCGGTCATCGGAAGCAGCGTGGCGGGCAAATCCACGCCATGCAGAGCCGCATGACACACCACCATCAGTAGGAGCGGGGGATGCCGAGCATCTGCCGAGACAGGACGGCACGATTCGGCGGGAGCCGAATGGCGATGCACCGACCGGATGGGGATGCACCGCCGTGCCATCCGGCGGAAGGAAAGTAAGCGGCTAACGGAATTGCGAGAGCGAAAATGACTGACCGGTCACTGGGCCAGCAGGACCTCCAGCCGCTGACGGATGAGGGAGAGCAGGCGGTCATTATCCGGCATCTCCTTCAGGTCGGCAGGGTCACAGAGGGCGGCCAGATCCTCAGACAGATACCCCTCCTCAAACACGTCCAGTCCAGCCTGATTCAGACAGTCAGCATAGTCCACTAAGCGCTGGTTTTTGTCCCATTCGCCCCGTTTGCGGAGGGCGCCGGCCCAAGCCGCCATGGTAGCCAGCGGATTGGTGGAGACCTTCTCCCCACGACGCCAGCGATAGAAATGATCGGTGACGGTGCCGTGGGCGGCCTCATATTCAAAGTTGCCGTCCGGGGAGGCCAGTACACTGGTCATCATGGGCAGAGAGCCGGAGGCGGCGGCGATGAGGTCGCTCATGACGTCGCCGTCGTAGTTTTTGCAGGCCCAGATGATGCCGCCGGGGGAGCGGATGACCTTGGCCGCCACATCGTCGATGAGGGCGTAGCGATAGGTGAGACCCGCCTTCTCAAAGGCCGTCCGGTACTCCTCGTCGTACAGCTTCTGAAACAGCAGCTTGAAGGTCTGGTCGTAGTCCTTGGAGATGGTATCCTTGCTGGAAAACCACACGTCCTGTCCCACGGAGAGCCCGTAGGAGAAGCAGCACCGGGCAAAGGAGAGAATGGAATCGTCCCGGTTGTGCATGGCCTGCACCACGCCGGGGCCGCTGAACTGATACACCGTCTGGCGGGAGGTCTCCACGCCGTTTTCATCGGTGAACACCAGCTCCGCCTTTCCCTTGCCGGGGACCCGGTATTCCACGGCCTTATACAGATCACCGTAGGCGTGGCGGGCGATGGTGACGGGCTTTTTCCAGCTGGTCACCACGGGCTTGACCCGTGAAATGAGGATGGGAGCCCGGAACACCGTGCCGTCCAGCGCTGCCCGGATGGTGGCGTTGGGGGACTTCCACAGTTGGCTCAGGCCGTACTCCTCCTGTCGCTGGAGGTTGGGGGTGATGGTGGCGCACTTGACGCCGATGTGCAGGCGGCGGATGGCCTCCGCCGCATCCCGTGTCACCTGATCCGCCGTCCGCTCCCGGTTGGGCAGGCCCAAGTCGTAGTACTCCGTGTTCAGCTCCACAAAGGGCAGGATCAGCTGCTCTTTGATCTTCCCCCAAAGCACATGGGTCATTTCGTCGCCGTCCAGCTCCGCAATGGGGTGGGGCATTTTGATTTTTTCCATGGGGTTCACCTCCGGTTTTCGGCGGCATTTTGGGCCGCATAGTGGTTCATGAGACAGCCGGTGAGCAGCAGCTCCCGCTCCTCGGCGGTGGTATTTTTCAGATAAAGCGTCAGGGCGTGGATGCCGCTGTCCGTCAGCAGCAGGGCGGGGAACTCCTCATCGCCACGGGTCACCTTTTCCCGCACCTGCGGCACATAGAGGAAGTCACCGGGGCGGCCAGGGAAGTTGGCCCCTTCCGCCAGCGTAAAGGGCAGCATTCCCCAGTTGACGCAGTTGGAGCGATAGCGCTTGGTGGCAAACTCGTAGCAGAGGTTGGCACAGCCTCCCAGCACTCGCTGGCAGGAGGCGGCCTGCTCCCGTGCCGAGCCGTCGCCGGGCTTGTTGGAGAACAGCACCGAGCCGATCTGCACCCGGCCCATATTGGGGATGGAGAGGGCTTTCTGCACGCTTTGCAGCTCCGGGGGCATGGCGCCACTGCGGCGGGCCTCCTCCAGCGCCTGAGTGGCTCTGGCACGGGGAACATAGTCCGGGTCCCGGCGGGACAGGGCGAAGGACGCCAGCTTCAGGGGGTTGGAGCGGTAGGAGGAGGTCTCGCCGGAGGGGATCAGCTCATCGGTGGTGGTGACGGGGTCCCGCAGTACGGAGGCCACCTGCAGCAGCAGCTCCTCCCCCAGCGGGGGGATGGCGGGCCACTCGGCAATGTTGGGGCCGTAGTGGAGGGGGGCCTCCGGCTGGGCCTTGCCATAGCCGAAGTATACCCGGCGGCCATAGACCCCGCCGTCGAAGGTGCGGCGCACCGGGGCCGGGGCGGGATAATCCACGTCGGCGGCGGAGGTGACCACGCCGTGGTTCCGAGCCGTGGCGGCGATGGAGCGGGCGTCCATCAGCAGCACCCCGGACAACTGGCCGTCACCGGGCTTAGAGCCCTCCCGGTTGGGGAAGTTGCGGGTGGTGTGGCGCACGGAGAGAGCGTTGTTGGCGGGGACATCCCCGGCTCCGAAGCAGGGGCCGCAGAAGCAGGGCTTGAAGAGGACCCCGGCCTCCAGCAGCGCCTGCTGCACGCCGTTTTGCATCAGCTCCAGATTCACCGGGATGGAGGGGGGATACACCGACAGAGAGAAGGGGCCGCAGCCCACGTCACCGCCGGAGAGAATGGCGGCGGCCTCAGCAATGTTGTCATACATTCCACCGGCGCACCCGGCGATGATCCCCTGCTGCACCACCAGCTTGCCGTCCACCAGTTGGTCGGTGAGGGAGAGGGTGGTCTTGCCGCCGAACTGCTCCGCCGCCCGCTGCTCCACCTGACGCAGATAATCGCCGGGGTCGTGGAGCAGCTCCCGCAGCGTCACCGCTTCGGAGGGGTGGAAGGGGAGGGCGGCCATGGGCTCCAGCCGGGAGAGGTCTATGGAGATCATGGCGTCGTAGCAGGCGCCCTCCTCCGGGGCCAGCCGGGTATAGGCCTCCGGCCGTCCGTGGATGGTCAGGTACTCCGCCACGGCGTCGTCCGTATGCCAGATGGAGGACAGGCACGCCGTCTCCGTGGTCATTACGTCGATGCCGATGCGGTAATCCATGGGCAGGTGGGCCACGCCGGGACCGGCAAACTCCAGAATTTTGTTTTTGGCGAAGCCGTTTCCATACACGGCCCCGCACAGGGCGATGGCCACGTCGTGGGGACCCACGCCGTGGGGCGGTGTGCCGGTGAGCCACACCAGCACCACCTGCGGGGCGGCGATGTCATAGGTATTGCGTAGCAGCTGCTTCACGATCTCCGGGCCGCCCTCGCCCACGCCCATGGTACCCAGAGCGCCGTAACGGGTGTGGCTGTCGGAGCCGAGGATCATGCGGCCGCAGCCGGCCATCATCTCCCGCGCATACTGGTGGATCACCGCCTGATTGGCGGGGACGTAGTTTCCGCCGTACTTCACGGCGGCAGACAGGCCGAAGGCGTGGTCGTCCTCGTTGATGGTGCCGCCCACGGCGCAGAGACTGTTGTGACAGTTGGTGAGAACGTAAGGCACCGGGAACTCCCGCAGGCCGCTGGCCTTGGCGGTCTGGATGATACCCACATAGGTGATGTCGTGGGAGATGAGACTGTCGAAGGTCAGGTGAAGCTGGCCCTCCCACGGCCCCCGGTGGTGACGGCGGAGGATCTGATAGGCCATGGTCTTATCCCGGCCGCTGCCGGCGGCGGGGATCGGTGCGGGTACGCCGCCCTGCAGCATGACGCTGCCGCTGTGCAGTTGGATCATCGGTAAGCACCCCTTTTCGGATGATGGTTTTGTTGGATACAGTATAACACAAAAAAGCCAGGATGCAAGAGAAAATGAATGAATAAAATGAAATTCTTGCAATTTTTCCGTGAGCAGACCGGAGATAATCTAATATAAATAGGTTGTGCATAGATATTTTGAAAGTTACAAAAATTTTTCTTGCAAAATGGAGGAAAATGGGATACAATACGGGAAAATCACAGTCACCGGGGCAGCAGGCCGACGGGGAAAGGAGCAGGGGATGAAGGAAAACGGCGTCATTCAGGAGTACACCGGGTCGCTGAGCCGTCAGATCCGGGAGGAGTATCATATCGGGGAGGAGTATTACCACGGCGAGATCAAGCGGGGTCTGCGAAACAGCGACGGCACCGGTGTGATGGTGGGCGTCACCAAGGTGGGCAGCGTGCAGGGCTATCTGCTGCAGGACGGCCAGCGCATCCCCATTCCCGGAAGACTCTACTACCGGGGCATCGAGCTCAACGACATTGTGGAGGCCCACCGGGCGGAGGGAACCTTCGGGTTCGAGGAGGTGGCGTATCTGCTGCTGACGGGCTATCTGCCCTCGCAGGGGGAGCTGCGGCACTTCAACGAGATCATGAACCGGGCCAGAAAGCTGCCGGAGGGCTTCACCGAGGGGATGATCATGCGGCGCACCAGCGGCAACATCATGAATGAGCTGGGCCGCAGCATCCTGTCGCTGTACTCCTACGACCCGGATCCGGACGATCTGTCGGTGGACAATCTGCTGCGCCAGTCGGTGGAGCTTATCGGGTATTTTCCCTCCATCGTGGCCAATGCCTACGCCGTCAAGCGCCACCATTTCGGCGGCGAGTCCCTGCACATCCACTACCCGGAGGAGGGACTCAGCACGGCGGAGAACTTCCTGCGGATGATCCGTCCGGATAAAAGCTACACCGAGGAGGAGGCCCATCTGCTGGATATGATGCTGATGCTCCATGCCGAGCACGGCGGCGGCAACAACTCCACCTTCGTGTGCCGGGCGCTGTCCTCCAGCGGTACGGATACTTACAGCGCCATCGCCGGAGCGGTGGGCTCCCTGAAGGGGCCGCTCCACGGCGGCGCCAACGCCAAGGTCATGGAGATGTTCCACTACATTCAGGAGAATGTGGATCCCCACGACGACGGATCCATCCGGGACTATCTGGTGCGTCTGCTGGACGGGGAGGCCGGGGATCGCTCCGGCAAGCTCTACGGCTTGGGCCACGCTGTGTACACCATGTCGGATCCCCGTGCGGTGCTGCTGAAGAAGTACGCCCGGCATATGGCACAGATCAAGGGGTACGAGGCGGAGTTCGACCTACTGCAGAAGGTGGAGGAGCTGGGCATCCCGCTGGTGCAGGAGCGGCGCCACAGCGACACCCCCATGTGCGCCAACGTGGATATGTACTCCGGGCTGGTGTATACCATGCTGGACATCCCGGAGGATGTGTTCACGCCGCTGTTCGCCTCCGCCCGTATTGCAGGCTGGTGTGCCAACCGCATGGAGGAGGTCATCACCGGTCACCGCATCATGCGTCCGGCCTACCGGGCCGTCACCATCCGGGGCCACTACGTCCCCATGGAGGAGCGTACCTCCCGCATCAAGGAATTTGACCTGTAAGTGAAAGCTCCCCCTCCTGCCGATGCAGGAGGGGGAGCTTTATGAGAAAAATGATAACAAATGGTAGAATTGCGGCAAAAATATACGATTCGTTTACGCCAGGAAGCCCTTGAGAATGGTCTCCTCCGCTTCCTCCGGGGAGAGGCCCAGCGTTTCCAGCTTCAGCAGCTGGTCCCCGGCGATCTTGCCGATGGCGGCCTCATGGATCAGCTGGGCGTCCGGACAGTTGGCGGTGATGGCGGGGATGGACTCGATGTGGGCCTGCCCCATGATGATGGAGTCGCACTGCACATGGCCAAAGCACTGGCTGTTGCCCACCATCACCGGGTGGAACACCTGACGGGAGGTGTCCTGCGCCACGGAGCGGGAGATGACCCGGCCCTTGGCCCCCTCGCCGTTGAGCTGGATGGTCATGTCGCTCTCGGCGGTCTGGGCCCCGTGGGTCAGCAGACGCTCCGTCACCACCACCTCGCTGCCGGCCTCGCAGTAGAATTGGGTGTCCCGCAGGGTGGAGTCGATGCCCCGGATCTGGATGGTGTCCATCTGCATGGTGGAGTTCTCCCCCAGATAGACAATGGTCTGGGGGTTCATGATGTTCTTGCCGGTCTCGCCCTTGGCGTCCTCGCCGTAGTGCTTCTCCGTGTAGCGCACGCGGCAGTTCTTGCCGATGTGGAAGGTGTGGATACCGTCGTGGCGGCTCTCGTCGCAGCCGGAGTTGTGGATGCCGCAGCCCGCCACGATGGTGACGTCGCAGTCGTCGGCTACATAAAAGTCGTTATACACCATGTCGCTCATGCCCGTCTGGCTGATGATGACGGGGATGTGGCAGGTCTCTCCCTTGGTACCCTCTTTGAAGTGGATGTCGATACCGGGTTTGCCGTCGGCACGGGGGTCGATGGCGATATGCTCTGTGGACTGACGGGCCTCGCAGCCCATGTCCTTGCGGATGTTGAAGGCCCCCACGGGCTTGCCGGTGAGGTCTGCGATCTTTTCCAGCAGGCTGGCGTCGATCTCGGTGATCATAGCTGCACCTCCTTGTGCTCCAGTACGGGACAGCCGCCCAGGGTGTCCGCCAAAATCAGGGGGAAGATCTCCTCCGTATTGCCCCGGTGGGCGATCTGCCCGCCGGAGATGACCACGATCTCGTCCGCCAGACGGATGATGCGCTCCTGATGGGAGATGATGATCATGGTGGCCCGGTGCTGCTCATGGATCTGCTCGAAGGTCTCCGTCAGCCGGGCGAAGCTCCACAGGTCGATGCCGGCCTCCGGCTCGTCGAAGATCATGAGGCTGCCCTGCCGGGCCAGAATGGTGGCGATCTCGATGCGCTTGACCTCGCCGCCGGAGAGGGACACATCCACCTCACGCTCCAGATAGTCGTTGGCGCACAGGCCCACACGGGTCAGGTACTGGCAGCACTGGTCCTTGGTGAGCTTTTCCTTGCCCGCCGCCAGAAGCAGCAGGTCATGGACGGTGATGCCCTTGAAGCGGGGGGGCTGCTGGAAGCCGTAGCTGATGCCCAGTCTGGCCCGCTCCGTGATGGAGAGGTGGGTGATATCCTGCCCATTATACAGGATCTGGCCCGATGTGGGCTCCGCCAGACCCATGATGACCTTGGCCATGGTGGTCTTGCCGCCGCCGTTGGGGCCGGTAAAGACCACCAGCTTCTCATCGGGAATGGTGATGCTGATGTCCTTGAGGATGTCCTGCTCCCCGTCGGGGGTGGACACCCGGTAACTGATGTGTTTCAGTTCCAGCATGGAACGATTCCTCCTTTGGAGTATATTGGACCCCGTCGAAAGGGACGGGATAGGACACAAAAAGCCTTACAAAACATATATTTTAGCAGAGTTTTCGGGAAAAAGCAATGGACAGGGACGTTTTTTCCCGCCGGAGCATAGAATAATGCGAGAAAAAGGGGGGCTGCATATGGAGAAGATGGAGCACATGGACCCGCAGCGCTGCGACCGCATCTGGCAGCGGGTATCGCCGGAGCTGGACCCGTACCCGGAGGTGCGGGCCGCCTGCCGGGAGCCATCGAGAGAACCGGGGGCAGAGAATATTCCGGAGAGGACGGGGGCTGCGGCGGTGCCTGCTGCCCCGGAGATACCGGCGGAGCCGGCGGAGAGCGGGTGCTGCCTTGCAGGCAGGGCCATGGGCAGCATCCGGCTCATTCAGGACTTCATCGAGGATGAGCTGGCGGACCGGAGGGCCTATCTGGCCTATGCCGCCTGCGCCCCTAATGTGGCTGCCCGCCGCCTGCTGCGGCAGCTGGCAGGGGAGGAGGGGAGCCACGCCCGCCGTCTCATGGGGGTGTACTATCTGGTGACGGGCTGCTGCTATCAGCCCCGCTTGCAGGGGGGACGGGTGGAGCGTCTGCCGTGGCGGGAGGTGCTGCGGACCCGGTATCACGCCGAGACCTGCGGCGGTCTGCGTTATGCACAGGCGGCAGAGGTCACGGAGGACGTGTGTCTGCGGGAGATATGGGAGGAACTGTCGGCGGCGGAATATCGACATGCCCGGCAGCTGCTGAGCCTGTTGGAGCAGATGGTGCTTGCATAGTCCGGCGGATGGTGCTATCCTATGGAAAACATCAGCAGCAAAGGAGGATTTCCCATGAGAGAGCACATCAGCCGGGAGGCGGCGTGGGCCGCCCTGCGGAGGTATAATCAGGAGCCGTTCCACCTGCAGCACGCCCTGACGGTGGAGGGGGTCATGCAGTGGTATGCCAAGGAGTTGGGCTACGGCGACGATGCCGAATTCTGGGGCATTGTGGGCTTGCTCCACGACATCGATTTTGAACGCTGGCCGGAGGAGCACTGCCAAAAGGCACCGGAGCTGCTGCGGGAGGCAGGCTGCGGCGAGGACATCATCCACGCCGTGTGCAGCCACGGCTGCGGCCTGTGCTGCGACGTGGCTCCGGAGCATGAGATGGAGAAGGTGCTGTTTGCAGCAGATGAGCTGACGGGCCTGATCGGGGCAGCGGCGTTGATGCGGCCCAGCCACAGCTGTCAGGATATGGAGCTGAAGAGCCTGAAAAAGAAGTACAAGGACAAGAAGTTCGCCGCCGGGTGCTCCCGTGACGTCATCGCCCAAGGGGCGGAGCGTCTGGGCTGGGAGCTGGATATGCTGCTGGAGCGGACGCTGGAGGCCATGCGCTCCTGTGAGGATACCGTGAACGAGGCTGTGTCGGCCCTGTAAAAAAGTTTCTATATGATCGAACCCCACCTCCGGCGGACTGTCCGTCGGAGGTGGGGTTTTGTCAGATGAAAAGAGAATCAGCGGAACACGTTGAAATAAAGATACGCGCCGGTGACGATGACCAGCCAGAGGCAGGTGAACAGAGGTACAAT
>ERZ835541.3108-NODE-3108-length-12098-cov-2.487337_pt1 | contig 12098 bp, 10 predicted proteins | sample MGYA00519945_ERZ835541 | MGnify/ENA primary metagenome ERZ835541 (study PRJEB31850, sample SAMEA3708780) | human gut metagenome | biome: human gut; feature: human-associated habitat; material: faeces | place: China | collected 2014 ...
TGGAGGGGCATTACCAATATATGTCGAAGGTTTTAATTTTTATGCTGCGGAACAGGTCTCAACTGCACCTGAAAACCGCCCGGCCAACGTCGCTGTGCCCGTAATCCTTTATCTTGGCCTCCCGGCCTAAGCGGGAAGGCCAAGATAGGTGATGCAGGGAACGTTAACACTCGGCGGCATGACGGTCGGTGATGCACCATAAATCGCGTTCGCGCGTGAAGCATCAAATTGCATACCGCCATACAGTCCTTCGTATTGATTGGCACGTCTTTCATATACTTCTCCAGCAGATTCAAGATTATACCCAACGCGCAAAGGTCCAGTCCAGACAGGACCTATGGAGAGGACATGGGTAGTAAGGCAGTTGTCTCCACTTGATACCCCTTGAATATTTGGCAGGCCCGGAGCGTTATATCCCCCCGCGCTTCCCCCTCCTCCCGTCCAAGCTCGGAAAGGCGGGGGGTAAGGTCAAAGATCAAGTTGAGAGACCAAGATACACGATTACAGGAACGGAGATATTTGACGGCCTCGTTTCATTTGCCATTGTTTGTTGTGACGTGAATTCGTATGGACTGATACTTCCAGATGTATATGCGCTGATCCACGTGACGGATATAGTGTTTTGCGTAACGTTTCCGAGCAGTGATGCCGACATATTGCCGTAGTTGTCCCTCGAAGTCCTCGCCCCCGTGATGCCTGTTTCAACAGCGAATTTTTGCCAACTCCCCGCCTCCCGGCCCGCCCCGGGCGTCCACGCTCGGAAAGGCTACACATAAGGAGAAAAACTATGCCTTTTCACCAAGATACAAGATAACAGGTTGCCATACATGCGGCGGGGCCGTGATTGGCCCGGTGGGAATAGAGCGAGACAGGCGAAAGTCGAATCCTGAAAAAACGCCATTACCACCGGGAGAAATTTGTGCAAGAAAGTAATCGGTAGACCCCGTTGTAGCGAGAGCCCCTTTACCTTCAACATAGATCCATGAGTTACGCCCGCTCATGCTCCCGTAGACTTCACGCACCGTGTCCTCTTGCCATGCCCCGGCCTGTGCGGACCCTCCCTGCACCCAAGCTCGGAAAGACTTTTATCAATAAAAAACCATTAACCATAGGAGATAGTTATGACCATTCCTCAACTTCATATGTATGATTTGAAGACTGGCGAGTACACTGGCAGCCGTGATGCCACTCAGCGTCCGAATGGCGAGTATATTCTTGAGGCGACCGGTGCGACGGCTGTTGCCTTGCCCGCCGATATTCCTGCGGGTCATGTTGCCCGCTGGAATGGCGATGTGTGGGAGACGGTGGAAGATCACCGCCAGCACATGGACGAGCGCGGACGGAAAGAAGGCGGGACACCGTATTGGCTCCCCGGCGATACGTGGCGTTCCGAGCCCCGGTATACTGAGGAGCTTGGACCGCTTCCCGATGATGCGCTTTTGGAGCGCCCGGAGCGCCCGCTTGATGAGTACAAAGCAGACAAGCGCCGCGAAGTTTCCGACGCCTACGCCTCCGCGCTGACCGCCACCCTGACGATGCCCGCGGCAAACCCTTCCGCGCTGGAGGTGACGATGGGCGCCGCACTTTTTGCCGCTGACGATGCTGTAGGACTGGCCGACGTGCAGAAGATTCTGACCGCCCGGCGTGACGCACTGTTCGCGCTCGTCGACGGTGCCGCCAGCAGAGCGGAACTGGGGCAGATAGAGGTTTCCTATCCCGTTTGAGCCACCCTCTCGCCCGTTGTTCTCCCCGGCCACTTGAAAGTGCGTCCGGGGATTTTTTTGTATAACACACTGAAAATTAAGGTTTTTTAGTTGACGAACGAGGCCTCTATGGTAAGTTTTTATCAAGTAATTCAAGTAAGTTACATAAAAGGAGCCAAGCATGTACAACGCTTCGTTTTATCCCACGCCGCCCGAAGTGGCGGAGAAGATGCTTGCCAAGGTGGGCAAGCTCTACGAACGCTCGATCCTCGAACCCTCGGCGGGGAAGGGCGACCTTGCCGATGCCGCCGTGGGAAAGCTGGATCGGTATTACAACCGTTGCCGTGAGGTGGTGCACTGCATCGAGATCGAGCCGGAGTTGCAGGCCGCGATCCGGGGCAAGGGCTATCCGCTGGTGGGCACGGACTTCCTCACGTTCTGGCCGGACGAAAAGTATGACCTCATCCTCATGAACCCGCCCTTCGCCAACGGCGAAGCGCATCTGCTCCATGCGTGGGAGATCCTCGACCATGGGGACATCGTGTGCCTGCTCAACGAGCAGACGCTTCTGAACCCCTGCACATCAAACCGAAAGCTGCTGGCCACGATCATTGAGGAGCACGGCGAAGTGGAGCATCTGGGAAGCTGTTTCGCGGAGGATGCGCTCCGAAAGACGCAGGTGCGCGTCTCGATGGTCCATCTGCGCAAGAAGCGGGAGGAGCCGAAGTTCTCGTTTGACGCGGGCTCGGACGAGGAGGGCGCCGCCGTTTTCAGCGACGGTTCCCGGTTCGAGGGCGAGGTGGCGACGCGGGACACTGTGGGGAACCTCGTGGCGCAGTACGGGCGCTGCCGGGAGCTGTTCGTCCGGATCGCGCATCTGGCGCAGGAGCTTGCCCACTACGCCGGGCCGCTCGGCACGGACGGCGGGGAAACGGTCGGGGAAACGCTCAAGGAATTGATGCGGCAAAAGCCGACCCGCAGGGCGCAGGAGGATGCGTACAACCGCTTCGTCCGGTCATTGAAAAAGAGCGCATGGCGGGAGGTCCTGCGCCTGACCGATGTGAGGAATCTGGCGTCCTACGGCGTCCAGAAGGAGATCGACAGGATACTGGAGAGCAACGAGCGCATGGCGTTTTCCGAAGAGAACGTCTACGCGCTCGTCGAGTCCATTTTCCTGAATCGTGGTGCCATATTGCAGCAATGCGTGGTCGAGGCCTTCGACCTCATGACCCGCTATTACGACGAGAACCGCGTCCACGTCGAAGGCTGGAAGACCAACGATGCGTGGAAGGTCAATCGGCGCGTCGTCCTGCCCCGCGTCGTCAGCGTGACGTTCAGCGGTTCCGGATACGTGAGCTACGGCAACTCCCGGCAGAATTTGAACGACATAGACCGGGCGCTGGCTTTTCTTGAGGGCAAAAAGCTGGAATCCGTGCCGTGCACGGCTGTGCGTGCACTGGAGGGGCACTTGAAGGCGTGTGGCGACGATTTTTCAGGCGTCCTGTTCGAGAGCACCTACTTTGAGATGCGCTGCTACAAAAAGGGGACGCTGCATATGTACTTCAAGGATAAGGAGCTTTGGGAACAGTTCAATCTGACCGCCGCGCGCGGCAAGAACTGGCTCCCGGACGATGTGAAGGCACGGGAGCGGGAGGCTCGCGCCCGGAACAGGCGGGCCGACCAGTACGGCCTCCCGCTTTCCGCCTGACCGAAGGCCCCGCCGAAACGCGGGGCTTTTTTTATGTATTTTATTGAAAAAACAGGCTTTTTCTCTTTACAACCGAGGGTACTATGGTACTAATAATTCATGCGATTTCAACAACTTAAACAATTTAACCCAAAGGAAGACAACATGAACAACGCTACCCTCATCGCCGAACGTGATTCTCTCCGCGCCGCCTTCATCCGCTACATCGCTCTTGACCAGTTCATTGGCTGCGGGTGCAACCCCGACGACTTCGACGCCCACTTTGAAAACATGCAGGACGCCCTGCGCGGCGGAGCGATGGAAGAAACCATCAGGACGCTTTCCTCCTCCATCGAAGATGTCGTGTTCGACGTACTGAACGAGTGCGAAACCTTCCAGACCGAAGCCGAGTAACCGAAACGGCCCCCGTGCCACCGGGGGCCAAACTTTAACCCTCAAAAGGAGCCAAGTTCGCCTAATGGAATAAGAACAAGATGCCTTCCGAATGCTACCCGGTTCAGGACGCCTTGGCGTTTCTGGCGAGCATGAGAAAACGTTCCGCGAGAATTCCAGGTGCGATGAAACGGCGAGCGTCAAAGCTGGTTTCAAGAGAGTTGGATTCATCCATTGGCAGACTTCCGTAGGCCGCTTTCAATTCCGCTTCGAAAGCGTCGCGCAATTTTTTGAATGATTGTTCGACTTCGGGATAGTCGTTTTCTTCGCGCCAAGGAAGGCGCAAGCTCTGTTTCCAGAGGCGTCCTTTGTGGGAAGGGATTTCCAGATCATAAGTTTTGCCGGATGCCGGATTCTCCGCACGTTCGTGCTGCCCCGGATAGCAGAACTCTTGCCACGAGTCAGGCGGCTCCGGGATGGTCGAAACGACGCGGATGAACGGCAGTGCCAACTCCCGTTCGTGTTCCTCAAGCGTTACCGTGTAATGAAGAACAGGACGGATGTTGCCGCGCCGCTTGGTGATGTTCCATTCAATATGCATGGCGTTGCTCCTGTGTCGCTAGGCGGATGGACGTTCTTTGAGATACCCTGTTTCCCCAAAGGGGGGCGTTGTCCCGTTCGGCTGTTCCGCGAGCCAGAGGACGGGAAAGGCGGGCTCCTCTGGAAACCTGTCACATTCCAGATCGGTAAACCAGATCATGCAGGTGGGGGCGAGATCGTTTTCCTCGATATAGGCGGTAACCGGCCTGTAATCCGTTCCGCCGCCTCCTGCCGGGGCCAGCCGCAACGGCAGGTCTTGCCGGGTAAACGTCTGGACGGATTGGACCCGCGTATCATGAAACAAGACGGTCAGAAGCGTGTCGTAGCTTTCCAGAATCCCGGACAGCTCGGTGCAGAACATTTCAAGAAGGGCGTTGTCCACGGAACCGGAGCTGTCCACGGCGAGCACAATATGGGGGATACGGGGCTCCTGCCGCGAAGGGAGGTAGATGCCCTGGTAAAGATAGCGGCGGTTTGGAGTGGTCCATGTGGAGTCGCCGTCCGCACAGTTTTCGAGGAAGCGTTGAAGGATGCCCCGCCAGTCCAGCGTTGGGTGCAGCCGCTTCCGGAACAAGCGGAGAAGGCCTGCCGGCATGTCGCCCATATGTTTGGCGCGTTGCATGGCCTGGACGAGTTCAATGTCGGCTTCCTGTTCCGCCTGTTTTTGAGCTGTCCCGCTGCCACCGTCCAATACGGGATGATCACGTACTTCTCCCGTAAAGGCCACGGGCTTCGTACGTTGCCCTTTCCCCTTGTCCTGGCTGCTTTCAGAAGCTCCGTGTCCACCCAACAGTTCGGCCTCACCGCGTTCGCCTTCGGTGGAATCATTCTGGCTTTTCCCTTCGCCTTTCCCTTCGCCCGGCTGCCCGCCGCCTCCTTCCGTTTGTTCGGTTTCCTCCTGCGTTTCCGGTCGCTCGGCACCTTTATTGGGAGCCTCGTCCTGAAGGCGGGCCAGCTCCGAATACAGGGCCTCAACGGAAAACCCGGCATATGCCGGATCATGCACGGAACCCTGAGGGAGGGAGAATCCCGCATCCAGCAAAAGCTGGTTGACGACAATGTCGCAGGCCTTGTTCCAGAGCTCTCTATCGCGTTCTTCGCGGCGGACGTGATGGGCACAAGCCAGATGCATGACTTCGTGTGCCTGTGCTCCTATGAGCGCGGCCTCGGACAATACGGCTGCGTAGGACGGATTGAAGCCGAGCGTACGCCCGTCAGTCCAGAGATCGCTGCATGTGGGATCAGGTTTCAGCGTCAAGCGCAGGGCGATGGAACCAAAAAACGGATGGTCCAGCACGAGCGCCGCACGGGCGCGGATCATGGCGAGATGGGCTTGCCGTTCGAGTGCTGTCATAACGTTACATCAATACATGGGCGTTGGCTTGAGCCCAGTCGGCAAAGGCGGATGTGCGGACAATGCGCTCGTCGCGGCATACTGCGTCACGCATGAGCAGGACACCAAATTCGGAGGGTAGGCGTCCGGCGTAGGTCACAAGGGCGTTGACCGTTCCATCGGCGGCTTTTTCTGAGAGGGCTTCGCACACGGCATATAGCGCTGCCGGGTCATCTGGCACGAGAGCGTCAGCCGGATTGGCAAGGATGTCTTCTACTGAGGGGAGCCCGCGCCAGACACGGAGGAATCCCATGAATTCCGCAGCTGCGCCGTCCCCCACCGTTCCACGGAACAGTTCGTATTCCACATCCGGATCAGGGTTGGCATCAAGAATGCCTGATAGAAAAGCCCATGAACGAGGAGAGGCGAACGCCTTGCCGGAGGAGAGCGGATCAAAGTCATGGAGCAATTTGGGGCGGAATCGCAGAAAAGCGATTACTTCCCGTCTGATGCCCGCTTGCTGTGCCCACAGGATCCAGTCATCAGGCGAGACGTCAAATTCAAGGTGCACCATGCGGTTCGCCAGTGCGGAAGGCATCCGGTGGGTAACGGCCTTGTCCTTTTCGCGGTTGCCCGCCGCTATGATACTCCAGCCGTCGGGCAGACGGTATTCCCCGATTCGCCTGTCCAGTACAAGCTGGTAACAGGCGGCCTGAACCAATGGCGGCGCAGCGTTCAGTTCATCAAGGAAGATGATGCCCTGTTCCGAATCGTCCGGTCCCGGAAGAAAAGCGGGCGGACACCACTCCGCGCGTCCGTTTTCAAGACGGGGAAGCCCTCGGAGATCGACGGGATCGAGCAGAACCGCACGGATATCACGCAGGGCCATGCCGCGATCCGCAGCGACTTTGGCCACAACCTGGCTTTTGCCCACGCCCGGTGCGCCCCAGAGAAATACCGGTTGGTGAGCGGAAAGAAGCGTATGGAGCGCTGAAAAAATCTGAGAAGGAGTCATGAAGCCGTCCATGGAAAAGGGTCATTATTCAGGAACGGACTATATCTATATGAAAATGAAAGTCAATATCTAAAGTTTTTTCAAAACGTCTCAAGCAGAGGTTGACGGGTGCTTGGCCATGGCTCGGGACGCCCTCTATCACCGCCGGAGAGTCCGTGATCTTCCGCTTCTTCGACACTGGAGCAGGTACAGGCCGTGGCGCAAAAGGAGCTTGAGGACGAAACCGTGGACGCTTCCCGATGCGCCCGATATGGATATGACCCCGGTGCGCATCAACATCAGCCTCCCCAAGTGCGTGCTGGAGGGGCTGGACCGCAAGGCCAGCGCCCGGGGAATGACCCGCTCGGCGCTCATCGCCAAGGCTGCACAGGCGTATATGTAACGGGTTGATGCGCTGATAGAGGGCAAAGAACGAAGCCCCCGGATGTTTGTCCGGGGGCTTTTCGCATCTCATGAATCGGTCTTTCTATGCAAAAAATGATGCTTGTATCGCAACCAATAAATGCTATATATTTTAGTATTCCGAAAGTATTGTAAAAGTATGGCAGTGCTAAACTTTGCCGTGGTATTCTGAGGCAAAGGAGTGCCGCCATGAAAGAGGCCAGCATCGTGGAAATCGAGAGAAAAGCCATAGCGTTGATTGACAGGTTCAGAAAGGAAGCGGGATTGAGCGAGGCGAAGTTGGGGGAACTCGCTTTCCCCGAAGCGAAAAATTATCGCCAAAAAATAAATAGCTTACGAAACGCAAGGGGAAGCAGTAATGAACCTTTGCGCCTTCGGTTAGGTGATTTTTGCGCTATTTGTCATGCGTTGGGAAAGAACCCCGCACAAGAGCTTTTACTCCTGTGGGGGGAGGCTGATAAAGAGAATAGTTGAGTCAAAATGCACACTATTTTTTCAGAACCGCCGATTGGTGGCTTTTTTTGTGCGTAATTTTTTAGCAACAGAATTGACATAAGCTAAATAATATAGCATGTCCATATCCAACGGAACTCAAGGTTCCCGTAGCTCATTGACAATCAGCCCCGGTGAACCCCTAGAGTCCAGGCGGGCACGGCGCTTGGGTGCGGGTGGAGGGCACGGTCGGCTTTGACGTCGGCTGTGAAAAGGTGTCAAAGGATAGGAGGGACTATCCAAAGAGGGGAGGCGAAAGCCTCCCCTTGTTTTTCTCGGATGTTGCCCGGAACATACCTTAGCCGAGTAACTGAAACGGCCCCCGTGCCACCGGGGGCCTTACCATTTCCCGGCGAGTATATGCGATATTGACGCCGTATTTGAACTATTTTAGAGTCGTATAAAAGTATTCTTTTAGGTTGAAGCGTGGAACGAAAAAAAGAAGTAGAATTCCTCCAAAGATGGGAGGGATTCATGGAAGAGAAAATGCGCGTGGCACTGGAAAGAAAAGCCGTGGAACTTTTTGAGAAAAGGCGGCTCGACAAGGGATTGAGCGTCGAGGCCTTGGCTGCGCGCCTGTATCCTGACGTTCCTGCCGCCAATGCCCGGATGAATCTTAACCGCCTCAGAAAGCCTCAGATCAACGGCAAACCAAAGCGCCTGTCATTTGGTGACTTCATCGATCTGTGCATAGCTTTGGATATGGTTCCTGAGAGAATCGTTTCCCAAACGATCACTGAGGTACTCGAACAAGAAAAGTAGCCTCTCTGCCATCAATGTTTTATGGAAAGCCGCAATAAAGCGGCTTTTTTAGTATTTTTTAAAAAACGATTTTAGTTCTTTTTTGAATTGACATAAGAACTAAAATAGTTCATATCGATTGTCAGGAATAGACATGCAAATGTCCTGTTCATTGACAATCAGCCCCGGTGAAACCCTAGAGCCTAGGCGGGCACGGCGCTTAGGTGCGGGTGGAGGGCACGGTCGGCTTTGACGGCGACCGTGAAACTGTGTCAAAGGATAGGAGGGACTATCCAAAGAGGGGAGGCGAAAGCCTCCCCCCAACAACCTTCGGGAGTTTCTCGGAAATTGTATACCGATGGAGAACGTTGATGGGGATTCCCCTCATCAAGTGGACGAATCATTGGAGGGATTATGCCCATTGAAATCGGAATTTGGCGCGTAGAGCAAACGCCGCAGGCTATCGTACCTTCCATGCTGGACGCGGAGAGCCGCCTTGAGCAATGGCTGGTTGACGATATTTCTCTTGTCGCTCCGAATCTGTTGGTTATTGGGAGGCAGGTGAGAACGCCTTTCGGCGGAATCATTGACATTTTGGCTATGGACGCCAACGGAGATTTGACCGTGCTGGAGTTGAAGCGCGACAGGACTCCACGCGAAGTGGTAGCGCAACTACTCGACTATGCTTCATGGGTAAACACGTTGTCGGAAGAAAAAATCGGGGAAATTTTTCAGAAATTCCAATCGGATTGCGGCGTTTCCCCGACCGTTTCCATAGATGATGCCTACAAGTCGCGTTTTTCGGCCACTGCCTTGCCTGAAGCTCTGAATGAAAATCATCAGCTCATCATCGTTGCCTCCGAGTTGGACGAGAGCACTGAGCGGATCGTCACTTACCTTTCTGAGACGCATAACGTCCAGATTAACGCGATTTTTTTCCGCTTTTTCAAAGATGGTGACCGTGAATATCTGACGAGGGCGTGGTTCCCGCAGGTGTAGAGCTGTCGGAAACGACGGGAAACGTCCGTGAACAGTGGAATGGAGAGTATTACGGTTCGTTTGGTGGAGGGCGTGATTGGGAATGCGCCCGCAAGTACGGTTACTTCGCCGCAGGAGGTGGAATGTGGTACAGCCGCACCCTGGCTCTGCTGGAACCGGGATCTAGACTTTGGGTAAACAACCCCGCACATGGCTATGTAGGCGTCGGCACGGTGATGGAAAGCAGGGTAAAAGCAGACGAGTTTATGGTGCAGACAGCGCATGGCATGGTGCCTATCACGGAACAGCCTGACTGTGATCCGGGGCTCAAAGAGGCTTTGAGCGATGCCAATCTTGCCAACTACCTCGTCCGTGTTGAATGGACGCATAGCGTCCCTTTGTCACAGGCTGTGAGAGAACGGGGCTTTTTTGGCAACCAGAACTCGGTGTGCCAACCTAGAGCGTCGAAGTGGGAATATACCGTGAATAGATTGAAGAAAGTCTGGAATATTTCCTGATACGAAAGACAGTATGTGGAAAGGCCGGGATTCGTTCCGGCTCTTTTTTACCATAGCCTGGTGTCCCGGCGGGCCGCTTCACGAATGTACCTCCAAAATTTTCGGCGGAAACGACGTGCGCCCATCCGACTATGATAAGTCAACACTGGAGAACGCGGTCGTGCAGACAAAAAGGGCGACAAGCGTATTATGCTTGCCGCCACAAAAGAAAGTATGCTTCCTAATAAGTTGATGATACCATCAAGTCTTGCATCCCTTGAAAACGCTACTCAAGACAGTTTGAGTTTCTTTAAAGCTCTTTCAGTATTTCTATGAAACTACTTAAGGTAAGGGCTCCTTCCAGCGGAGGCTCCCCGTCATTAAAGACCATATAATATCGATACTGTGAACCTGCGGCTTTTTGCCATGCCTGACCAAGCTCTAATTTAAGTCTTGAGTCATCGTTTTTGAGGAAATGCCCTTTGGCCTCTACAAGAATATGCCTACCGCTTTTCGTCATAATGATGAGATCAGGGTAGTGGTTGATGTATCCATTAATGCGAAACCCATGTTTGGCGATATTGCGATGCCACCATTTGATATTAGGAACTCCAGTGATTTCTTTGACAATTTCCCATTCCAGACCGTTCATGGCCTCTTCTGCCTGATACAGAGATTTTCCAAGAGAAGAGGTACTGCTTGTCGGAGATATAGAGGGGGGTAACTTCCATGATGGCTTGCAGATAATTTTTTCCATCTCCAAACATTTCTTAAATTCTTCCTTGAAGTGAACGACCAACAGGCTTTCAATCTTGTTTTTTATTTTTTCAGCATGACTCAATGGTGCCTTTTCCAATGCAGCGACTTGAGAGGCATTCATATCATCAACAATGCGTTCTATGTAGTCACGGAGTTCTTTAGAAGAAACAATATTTAGCTTGTTAATGAGATTATAGATAATGTCCTTACAATGCTTCACTTTGTTTTCAGGAGGCAGTGTATGGAAATATTTTTTAAAGTAATTCTGATCATCGTTGGAAAGTTTGAATACTTTGGGAACACCGTCAGCGTCGCGTACGTCTATGCTGGCAATATCATCATCAACGCCCGAAAAATCAATATCATATGCCTTGCCTTTGAGCGTAAAATCCTTGGCAAGCTGGGCACGTTCCAATAGTGCGAATTCTCCATGAATAAAAAGGCTGCGTGGCACTTTGTAGAAAAATTGTGGAATGGTAATCAGGAGGGCCTCTTCAGCATATTCAGCATTCATGGGATATGTTGTCATTTTTTCTTTCACTTCCAAGGGGATATCGGCCAGCTGGCCTTCGTTTTCCGCCTTTGCCACAGCCTGTTCATAGTCTTGCCCGGTTTCTGTGGCACGCTGGAGCATGGTATCCGCCCCGCTCATAGTTTGCCCAGCAGATACGTCTAGAGTACGCCGTTCCGCGATGGCACGTTGAAGCTCCTGTGGATTGACATTTAAAACATCGTCATCCGCATCCGTAGATGCTGATGCCTCCGTTGGAAGCGGTAACAAAATCGGCGTTGGCACATCGGGCGGAAGGAGTGCTTCCGAAGCGACACGGCACTCTCTCTTGCTGAAACCGGCGCTATTCAGCCCCTTGATAATCGCATCAAGCGTTGTTCTGAAATCATTCGAGGATGTCAGAACATACGACATGTTTAGTGTCTGCTCATCGTTTTTCCGCGTGTATGGCAACCGAAGAATACGCCCCAGAATCTGCTCCACATCCACGCGGCTTGTACGATTGGCAAGTGATGCCAATATGTAGGCAAAGGGGCAATCCCATCCTTCTTTCAACGCGTTGACGGTGATGATGTACCGGACAGGGCAGGAATCGGACAGAAGGTCAACGTTCTTCAGTTCGTTTGTCTCTGCTGTTTTGATGGCAATATGTTCAGCTGGTATACCCGCTTCCACAAGCTTGCAGCGCAACTTCTCAAAGGTTGTACTATCTTCTTTTCCCCGTGGTTGCGCCTGAAAAAGCACGATGGGACGGATGGCGTTCCCCGTTTTGGTGCGTTCCATGTCCGCCAGCTCTTCCAGTTTGCGGCGCAGATCGATGGCGTCGGCAACTACGTCAGTCTGACTTCTCTGATTGTAAACGATGACCGGCAACTTCACCATGTTTTCACGTTTGAGCTGCACAGCATCCACAAATGAGATGATATTGCTTTCCGTTCTGGGAGTGGCCGTCAAATCCAGCACAAAGCACGGATTAAAATTTTTCAG
>ERZ835541.3110-NODE-3110-length-12094-cov-3.741839_pt1 | contig 12094 bp, 9 predicted proteins | sample MGYA00519945_ERZ835541 | MGnify/ENA primary metagenome ERZ835541 (study PRJEB31850, sample SAMEA3708780) | human gut metagenome | biome: human gut; feature: human-associated habitat; material: faeces | place: China | collected 2014 ...
GTCATCAACGATCAAACAATTGAAGATACGCCTTTTGAAAAACCATTAAAAAAATTATTACACGAAGCTTTTCAAGAAGCCTATGATAGTTATTTAAAGCTTGAAGATTATTGTCAAACATATGGTTTAGGTTTTTACTTTGAAGAAACAAAGAAATTACCTGCACCACATACTGTTTTAGAAAATTATTTTCAAAATTTAAAAGAATGTATTAATCAAGGAAAATATTTTTCAATGGGTATAGAAATTGAAAAACATCGTGCGGCTAGTTATAAAGATGTTGATGATTCAATCAAAGAAACATATAAATCCTTATTAGATCAAACTAAAAACACTTTTAGTAAAGCTTATCAAAAATGTATGCCTTCTTCGATTGAAGAATTAAGTGAGGTTTTAAAAGTTTCTTATCGCCATTTAGAAATCTATTTAAAATATCTTAAAGAATTTCAAAAAAAATACCAAGCTTATAAAAAATCTCTTTCTTATTTAGATTTTAATGACCTTGAACAATATACCCTTCAATTATTAAGTGAAAATCAAGGAGTTGCTCAAACTCTTTATCAACAATTTCATGAAATTATGATTGATGAATACCAAGATACAAATGAAATTCAAGAAAATTTGATTTTATTAATTTCTCGTTTTCAAGAACCTGAAATTAATCGTTTTATGGTTGGGGATATGAAACAATCGATTTATCGTTTTAGAAAAGCAGATTTAGATATTTTTAATGAAAAATATCTCACTTATGGTCTTGAAGATAATAATCAAAGAATCGATTTAAAATTCAATTATCGTTCAAATAAAATTGTTTTAGATAGTATTAACTATATCTTTAATGCGATTATGGATCGTCGTTATGGTGGTTTGGAATACGACAATGATCCTCATGCCCAACTAAATTACGACTTTTTACGAAAAGAAAAATGTGATACTGATGAAAAATTACAAAAAGCCATGTTACGTTACGATCAAGAAAAACGTTTCGATAGTGAAATCATGCTGGTTTTAAAACCCGAAGATGAAACAGTGGATATGATTGAATATGAAGCAAAAATGATTGGTAAAAAAATTCATGAGATGGTTGGTCATCTTGAACTTGATTTTTATACTGGAAATCGTTTAGCAAAGTATCAAGATGTTGTTGTTTTGATGAGAAATGTTGCTAATTTTATAACTTATAAAAAGGTCTTTGATGCTATTTCTATTCCTAATTTAATTGTTCTTACTAAAGGATTTTTTGAAAGTAATGAAATTTTAGATTGTGTTTACTTTTTAAAAGCATTAGATAATTGTTTAGATGATTTGGCACTTATTTCATTGCTTAAAGGAAATTATAAAAAAACACGCTTTGATGAAAACTGGCTTTACCTTCATAAAATAGAAAATACATCTATGTACGAATCTTTAAAACAAGCAGCCGATCAAGAAGCGATTGATTTTTTAAACTATTATCATGAAATGCAAGAATTTGCTAGAAATCATCCAGTATATGAAGTTTTAGAAAAATTTATTAAAGAAAACGAATATGATCTATTTATCAGTTCTCTTTATAATGGTAAACAACGCTATGCCAATGTTCAACTTTTAATTGAAATGTTGAAAGCAGATGAAGGTCTTTCTTTATATCAAATCGTTCATAAATTTGAACAAACAATGACTTTAGGAATTGATTATAAACCTGCTACTCTTTCAAGTGATGGTGATGCTGTTACTTTTATGACGATCCATCAATCAAAGGGACTTGAATTTCCTATCGTAATCGTTAATCAAATGAACCATCAATTTAATTTTTCTGATGGAAAAGCACCTTTAATTCAAGATAAAAATTTAGGAATCATTTTAAATCCTCATCAAAAACAAGATTTAGGTGATTTTCAAAATGTCCTTATTGAATATCCACATCCTTTACGTGGTATCTTTTCAACAGTTCTTGATAATGAAACCATTAATGAAGAAATGCGTATTCTTTATGTAGCTCTTACAAGAGCATCTCAAAAGTTGGTTTTAACGGGTGGTTTAAAAGAGATTAATATGATTGAAAAATGGCAAAAGCAAGTCATTGATTACGCGCTGGATGCTTCATGTCATCTTTTACCTGCAACGATTCGTAAATCAAATCAAATGTTGAATTGGATCATGCTTGCTTTAATACGTCATCCTGATTTTATTCAACAATGTATTGATTTATCATTATTTGATGAAAAAATTAAAAATTATTATGATTTGGATCAAGTAAAAAATAACGCTTTACAATTAAAACTTTATCAAGAAAACACGATGCAACTTAATACCTGTCATTCTAAATTTCATACATCAATTATTGATGTTCATACAATTGATGAATATATCTATCCAACAAGTCAAATAGAAAATAATGATCGAGAACTTTATTTAAAAAATAGTCAATTTAATTATCAAAACAAAGCACCTTTTGATAAAACAGTAGCAGTTACTTCTATTATTGATGATGGAAATCGTTTTTTTGAAAGAGATGATGAAGAAAATGAATCATTAATGAAAGCAACTGATCGAGGAACTCTTGTTCATTTATTTTTAGAATTGTATCCTTTAGATAAAGAATTAAATTTTGAAGAGTGTTTTCAAAATATTATACAAAGATCTTTATTTAATGAAGAAGCGAGAACTCTTTTAAATCAATATAAGGTTCATTTAGAAAGCTTTATTGAAAGTGATGTTTATCAATTGATGTTAAAAAGTTCATATTGTTATAAAGAAAAAGAATTTTCATTTTTAAATGAAAATAAACAAATTATTCATGGTATTTTTGACGTTTTATGTATTAACGAAGATAAAATAACAATCATTGATTATAAGACAGATACATTAGCTAAAAATAGTTCTGATGAACTCTTAAAAGAACTTCATCAAGGTCAAATGTATTATTATAAAAAGATTATGAAGCAAATGTTTCCAAATAAAGAAGTGGAAGCTATTGTTTATTATTTACACATTCATCGTTATGTTACACTTTAGGAGGTTTCTATGAAAATATTAATTGCAAGTGATTCTTATAAAGGAAGTTTATCTTCTTTAGAAGTATCTAAAAGTATTCAAAAAGGATTTAAAGAAGTTTTTGAAGATGTTTCTTTTAAAACGCTATCAATGGCTGATGGAGGAGAAGGAACAACACAAGCTATTGTTGAATCCTTAAATGGTCAATATATAACAATTGACTGTCATAATGCCTTACAAGAGCATATTCAAGCAAGCTATGGTATCACTAGTCAAGGAGCTATTATTGAAATGGCAAGTGCTTCTGGACTGCCTCTTGTTAAAGAAAAGAAAATTAGAGAAGCAAATACAAAAGGAACTGGTGAACTTATTAAAGATGCACTAGATCGTCATTGTCAAAAAATCTATCTTGGAATTGGCGGTTCAGCTACCAATGATGGTGGGATTGGAATGGCTCATCATTTAGGAATTCGTTTTTTAGATAAAAATCACCAAGTTTTAGAACCTATTCCTGAAAACTTACCTTTCATTGAAGATATTGATACTCATCAACTTGATTCTCGAATAAAAGATACACAAATCATCGTCATGTGTGATGTAACAAATCCACTTTGTGGTAAAACAGGTGCCAGTACTATCTATGGCCCTCAAAAAGGAGCTAATGAAAAGGATATTCAATTTTTAGATCAAGGATTAAAACATCTTGTAGAAATATGTGTTAAAAAAGGCTATCAAGATTATAGTGAAGAAGCTGGTTCTGGAGCTGCTGGTGGTTTGGGATTTGGTTTAATGACGTTTTTAAATGCTAAACTACAAAGTGGAATTGAAACTGTTTTAGATGTTGTTCATTTTGATGAATACGTCAAAGATTGTGATCTTGTTATTAGCGGTGAAGGACGTATTGATCATCAATCAATGTATGGAAAAGTACCTACTGGAGTGAGTCAAAGAGCAAAAAAATATGGTGTTGACACAGTTTGTATTGTTGGCTCTATTGGAGAAAATGTTGGTGATATTTATAATTGTATTACAACGATTGAAAGTTGTATCGATCATTGTTGTCCTTTAGAAGAAGCTTTAGAAAATGCAGGTGAAAATGTTTATAAAGCTGCTTTTAGGCTTGCAAGAAGTATCCAATTAGGACAAAAGATGCGTCACTAAACGCATCTTTTTTGTTTCATAAAATTCCAAAAAGCAACTCCAATGATAATTATATAACCGATTACACTATAAACATCAGGTACTTGATTTAATAAGAAAAATCCAAGTAGAGCTGCAAAAATAACTTGTGTATAATCATAAATCGATATTTCTTTAGCAGGTGCATATGTATAAGCATTCGTAATTGAAAATTGTCCTCCTGTTGCCATTAATCCTGCCATGAGTAAACAACCAATTTGTTGAAGTGTCATAGGTTGAAAATGAAAAATTAAATAAGGTACAACAGATAAACATGAAAATAATGAGAAAAAGAAAACAATTTTTGCTCCAGCAACACCTTGTTGTCCTAATTTTCTAACACAGGTATAAGCAATCCCTGCTCCCATCGCTCCTAAAACTCCAATAAACGAATTGATATTACTTACAAAATGAATAGAAGGTTTAATTACAAATAAACTTCCTATAAAAGCAATCATAACTGTTACTTTTTGAATCGTATTTGCTTTTTCTTTTAAAAATAATGAAGAAAAGATAATAACGAAAAATGGTGATAACTTATTAAGCATAGATGCATCACTTACTAATAAATGATCTACTGCATAAAAATTACATAAGATACCTAACGTTCCAAAAGTAGAACGTAAAAGCAACATCGGTATATCCTTCTTTTGATAGGTAAAACCTTCTTTACTTTTAATTAGAATAATAAATGCAAAAAGTGCTGCAATTAAATTACGAAAAAAACTTTTTTGAATAGATGATAAATCACCTGATAACTTAACAAAAACATTCATACTTGCAAAAAAGAATGCTGCCATTATAATAAATAACATTCCCTTTTTTGTATCGTTCATAAAATACCCCCTTAAAACAAAAGAATAAGGACACTGTCCTTATTCAGTAATTTTAACAACTTGATGTGCTTGAAGACCACGATCTCCTTCAACTAATTCAAACTCAACCTTTTGTCCAGGATCAATTGTTTTAAATCCTTCTTGAACAAGTTGTGAATAGTGGAAGAAAATATCTCTTTCTTCACCTTCCATGTTGATAAATCCAAAACCTTTATCTTTGTTAAAATTCTTTACAATACCAATAGCCATGAACACTTCTTCTCCTTCTTTTTTATCTACTTAATATTCTACATCATATTGCTTATCTAGACAACTACATTATTCTAAAATTAAAACATTTTTCACCAATTTTTTTTCTACAAGTTCTTCTATTAAATCTGTTGGTGAAATAATACGATATTTAAAAACTTGTGTTTGTTTAGAAAGAGTGATATTCATTTTTTTTAATGAACAAACCACCAGCTCACTACAATATAATTCTTGATCACTTGATAAATCCATTTGATAATCATAAGGATAATTTAAATAATCTAAAGCATTTTTCAAAAAATCTTTAATAAAAGTATTCTCTTTTAAAAAACGAAAACATGTCATGGCTTTTAAATAAGACTCATTTTTTAAATTAGCCATTTGATCAAAGGTACGTATCTGTACACCTCCAACATTTGCATCTAAAACAAGTATTTCCTTTTGCGTTTTATACATCTTCACGATTTTTTCATAATATGGAAAAGAAGTATCCAAAAGTTCTTGAACTTGTTTTAAACTTCCTAAATAGATAAGTGTATGTTTCCACCTACCAGGAATCGCAATATTTGAAATATAATGACTATTTTCAATATTAATAATATCCCCACATTGCAACTTTGAAAAATTTTCTGAAACCTCTTCATAACTAAAATTTTCCTTTTGAGTTGATACCTCGATATCTTTTTTTTGAGTACATCCCACAAGACATAAACATAATATCAAAGCATATATTCTATACACATCATCACCTAGATCATACTTAAACTTACTCTTTTTTTATTTAAATCAACATCTATGACATTGACTTCTACAATATCCCCTATACTTAAAACATCTAATGGATGTTTAATTCTTTGTTTTGACATTTTTGATATATGCACTAAACCATCATTTTTTAAGCCAATATCCACAAAAGCTCCAAAATCAACAACATTTCTAACAGTTCCTTCTAAAACCATTCCTGGTTTTAGGTCTTCTATATGAAGAATATCTTTTTTTAAAAGTGGTGTTTGATATTGATCTCTAATTGAACGATTTGGTTTAATTAAACAATCAATAATATCATCTAATGTATATTGGTCAATTTTTAAAGTTTCTATAACTTCTTTTTTATTAATTTTTAATAATTTATCTTTAAGTTTCACTGTTCCTAAATCAGCTAATGATAATTGACATAAATTTAATAAATCTAAAGCTTGTTGATAATTTTCAGGATGAATAGCAGTAGCATCTAATGGAAGATCACCATCTAAGATACGTAAAAAACCTATTGCTTGTGTATACGTTTTGGCTCCTAATTTTTTTACATTTTTTATTTCATTTCGATTATGAAATTTACCATGTTCATTTCGATATAAAACAATTTGTTGTGCTACACCAGCATTTAATCCTGCAACATATTTAAGTAATGACTTAGAAGCTGTATTAATATCAACACCTACATTATTTACTGTTTTTTCAACAACGAAATCCAATTGTTCTTCTAAATCTTTTTCAGGAATATCATGTTGATATTGTCCAACTGAAATTGCTTTGGGTTCAATTTTAACAAGTTCAGCAAGTGGATCTTGTAAACGTCTTGCAATTGATACTGCAGATCTTTCTTCTACATGATAATCTGGAAATTCTTCTTTAGCAATTTGACTCGCTGAATAAACAGAAGCACCTGCTTCAGAAATAATAGCAAATTCTACATTCAAATGATGTTCTTGAATAAGTTTGGCAATAAAGGCTTCTGATTCTCTTGAAGCAGTTCCATTTCCAATAGCAATAATTTCAATTTTATATTTTAAAATAATATCTAATAAAGTTTTAATATCTTTATCATAATTATCTTTAGGTAAAGTAATAAAGACTTTATCAATGTGTAAGACTTTACCCGTTTGATCAACAACTGCTAATTTACATCCTGTTCGATAAGCAGGATCAACACCTAAGACCATTTTATTTTTTAATGGTGCTTGTAATAAAAGATTTTCTAAATTGACTGAAAAGACTTTTAATGCTTGTTCATTAGCTTTTTCTGTTAATTCTTTTCTTATTTCTCTTTCAATAGAAGGGAATAATAATCTTTGATAACTGTCTTCTACTGCTTTTTGAATATATGGTAAAAGATTTGTTTCTCTGTTTTTTGTAACACCTCTTGTAATGTATTGTAAATAATAATCTTTATCTCCTTCTATATTTACATTGATTACTTTTTCTTTTTCAGCTCGATTGATTGCTAAAATACGATGTGATACTAAAGTTTTTACTTTTTCTTGATAGTTATAATACATTTCATAAACTTTATTTTCATCATCATGTTTTTTCTTTTCACTTGTTTTTAAAATACCACCTTTATATAGCATATCTTTTAAAAACTTACGATATTTAATATCATCAGCAATATCTTCAGCAATAATATCTAAAGCTCCTTGAATGGCATCTTCTACATTTAAAACATCATCATTTAAATATTTTTTAGCTTCTACTAAAATATCTCCTTTATTTAAAGCTAAGATCCATTTAGCTAAAGGTTCTAATCCTTTTGCTTTAGCGGCTGTTGCTTTTGTTTTTCTTTTTTCTTTGTAAGGACGATAAAGATCTTCAACTTCGCTTAATTGTGTAGCTTTTAAAATATCTGTTTTTAATTTTTCATTTAACATTCCTTTTTCATCAATTAAACGAATAACATCTTCTTTTCTTTTTAATAAATTCACTTGATATTGATAATATTTATCAATTGTACGTATTTGATCTTCATCTAAAGCACCCGTCTTTTCTTTTCGATAACGTGCTATAAAAGGAACTGTATTACCTTCTTCTAATAAAGATAACACTGCTTCAATTTGATGTACTCTTACATTTAATTCTTCACTAATTGTTTTAATAATTTCTTGATTCATATAAACCTCTTTAAATACTTGTATATTCTTTTAACGTATAGATAATATCTTGGTAAATTTCATCACATAAATAATCTTTTAATTCATCAATTGAACACCATTTATAATCCGTATGTTCAAAAGAAATAGAAACATGATCATCATCTGTAGATGCTAAATAACCAATACCTACTGTTTGATAATCCTTTCTTATTTTGGTAAAAGTATATGCTGGTTTAACAACATCGATCGTTAAACCCGTTTCTTCTTTCAATTCTCTTTTTAAAGCTTCATTCGGTGTTTCCCCATATTCTAAACCGCCCCCAGGAAGCTCCCAATATCCTAGTCCATCACTAGATGGTCTAACTCTTTTCATTAATAATACTTTTTGTTTAAAAACAACAATTCCTTTTACTGTAATATGAAATCTTATATTTTCCATTGATATTTCCCCCTATACTGTCTTTATCATAACATTATTTTATCAAATGTGTTTAAAAATTATTATGAAAAATGTATAATATATGTCGAGGTGATTTTAATATGATTAACTTTAAAGAAGAAGTCGAAAAAAGAAAGGAACAGCTTATTCAAGATATTGAAACATTATGTGCAATCCCTTCCGTTTATAATGAAAAAACAATCGGTGAAAACCAACCTTATGGAAGTGAATGTAGACAAGCTCTTGATGCTATGTTAGCAATTGGAAAAAGAGATGGTTTTGTTGTACATGATGAAAATGGTTATGCTGGACATATAGATATTGGTGATCAAGAAGAAAGTTTTGGTATTTTAGGTCATTTGGATGTTGTTCCTGTTGATTCAAGAGGATGGGACAGCGATCCATTTAAAGTGGTTCAAGCTAATGGTAAACTTTATGGTAGAGGTGTTGCTGATGATAAAGGACCTTTACTTGCTGGATATTATGCTGCTAAAATCATTCATGATTTAGATTTACCTGTTAAAAAGAAAATTCGTGTTATTTTTGGTTGTGATGAAGAACGTGGATCTTCTTGCGTTGAACATTACTTTACTAAGAATCCATATCCATCTATGGGATTTACTCCTGATGCTGAATTCCCTGTTGTTTATGGTGAAAAAGGAATTGTTCGTTTCCATATAACAGGAAATGTAAAAAAAGATGGATTGATTGCAATGGTAGCTGGTGATCGTGTAAATATTGTTCCTGGTGAATGTGAAGCAATTATCGAAGGGAATCATAAACAATATGAAGAATCATTTAAACAATTTTTAAGTGATCATCATGTAACTGGTATCATTGAAGAAGAAGGAAATTGTACAAAGCTTGTCTTAAAAGGAAAAAGCGCACATGCTTCTTTACCAGAAGAAGGAATTAATGCTGTAAGTTTACTTGCAACTTATTTAGATACTGTTATTAATAATAAACTTGTACATTTTATTGCAACGTATTTAAATGATTATTATGGAAAAGGTTTACAAATTAATCATGAAGGATTAATGGGTAAATTAACAATGAATTTAGGTGTTGTCAAATATGTTAAAGAAGATGCTGATATTGAATTAGACTTACGTTGTCCTCATGAAATTGATTTAAAGAAAATGTGTGATAGTGTAAAAGAATTATGTCAGTCTCTTGGATTAAATTTAGAAAGTGATATTCATGAACCACTTTATATAGATCCAAACAGTGAACTTGTTCAAAAACTTCATAAAGCTTATGTTGAAGTTTCAGATGATACAGAAAGTCAACCACAAGCAATTGGGGGAGGAACTTATGCTAAATCAATGCCAAATTGTGTAGCTTTTGGATGTGAATTCAAAGATGAAGATAACGCAATTCATGGTAACAATGAAAACATAAAGATTGACTCATTATTAAAATCAACAGAAATCTTTGCTAAAGCAATTTATGATTTAATTAAAGAATAGAAATTTCTATTCTTTTTTTATACAAAAAAACTTATCTTTAAAGATAAGCTTATCAACTCTATGGTGCGGCCGACCGGACTTGAACCGGCACGACATAAGCCATAGGTCCCTCAAACCTACGTGTATACCAATTTCACCACGGCCGCATCTAACATATTTAATTTACCACATTTTGAAGATAAAAACAAGACGACTATTTGTTAGTCGTCTTCATTTTTAATAAATCATCTAAGTTATATGGTGTATTTTGATATACATAATAGTTAAGCCAATTTGAAAATAATAAATAGGCATGACTACGCCACTTAACTAAGATTTCATCATTGACATCATCATTTTTATAATAGTTTTTAGGCATTACACAATCCCCACCTTTAGCTAAATCACGATGATATTCCTTATCTAATGTATCTGGATCATATTCTGGATGTCCTGTAACAAAAAATCTTGACCCGTCCTTTTCTGCTACCAAATAAACACCCGCATCGTTTGAAGAAGCTAAAATATCTAATGAATCAATTTTTTCAATATCTTCTTTTTTAACATAAGTATATCTTGAATGGGGTGCATAAAATTGATAATCAAAACCTCTTAGAATTCTTCTTCTCATCTTTTCTGGATTTGTATGATGATGATAAACACCTGTTAATTTTTCTTTCAATTGATATTTTTCAACACCATAATAATAATATAAAGATGCTTGAGAAGCCCAACAAATAAAGAATGAAGAAAAGACATTTGTATTGGCCCAATCAAAAATCTTTGTAAGTTCATCCCAATAATCTACATCCTCAAATTTTAATTTTTCAACAGGAGCACCTGTTACAATTAAACCATCATACTTATTATCTTTAATTTCATCAAAGGTTTTATAAAATTCCATTAAATGTTCTTGTGGTGTATTTTTAGAATTATGACTTTCCATACATAACCAATCTACTTCAATTTGTAAAGGTGTATTAGAAAGCAATCTTAATAGCTGTGTTTCTGTCACGATTTTAGTTGGCATAATATTAACAATAATTAATTTTAATGGACGAATTCTTTGTGATAAAGCTCTTGTTTCATCCATAACAAAGATATTTTCTTCTTTTAATATTTTACTTGCTGGTAAATCATTTGGTATTTTTATTGGCATATGTAACTTCCTCTCTATGAAAATGAAATAAATTCATTGAATATTTTTAATATATAAGCATCTGACATTCCTGATAAATAATCTATAATACTTTTAGCCATTGCATTTTTATCGTGTTCAAAATCATAAATAATATGATTTTGATATAATGGATTTCTATTAAAATACTTCATTTGACTATACTTTTCTAACCAATGCATATATCCTTGAATAGTTACAGGATATTTTTTTTGATCTTTGCAGCAAGACATACCACACATTTGTAAATGCATTTACCTATATACCATTTACGGCATATCCGGTGTGCAGCCAGAGCGAGGAACAGCTGCTTAAGATGGCAGATGTGTATTTAAGCTGCATGAAAGCGCCGGGAATCCGGCGGGAACGCCGTTTTTTTGACCGTGAAGCGGTCCGCTATGAGCTGCGCGACCGCAAAAGCCCGATTACGCTGGCAGGAACGGTGTACAGCGAGGATTTCGGCATGCTGAATGATACAGATAATGAGGCACTGCGGAATGTTTTGCGGGCGCTGTATCCGGGGGAGACGGCGGCAAATGCGAATGGACAGGCGCACCGTTTTTATAAGGATCTGACGTATGAACATACGATGGAGATGTATGATCGATTTTATCGGTTCGATAATGCTCTGATTTTGTTGTATGGGGATCTGGACTGGAAACGGTTTCTGGCATTCCTGGATAAAGAGTATCTGTGTGATGCAAAGAAAAGCTATGGAAAAGAAGACGGATGGAGTTTCCAGTCAGGCAGCGGGCGACAGGAAAAACAGGAAATGCAGAATATAGGGATGAGTGCGTGTTACAGCCCCGAGCCAGATGGTTTGGAAAATGGGGGAGAATCATTCTTCCGTCAGGCAACCGTTCCCAGTCCTGCTTACCGGGGAGACGCATCGGAGAATGCGGCGGTGGTATCGTATGCGA
>ERZ835541.3122-NODE-3122-length-12029-cov-2.721480_pt1 | contig 12029 bp, 6 predicted proteins | sample MGYA00519945_ERZ835541 | MGnify/ENA primary metagenome ERZ835541 (study PRJEB31850, sample SAMEA3708780) | human gut metagenome | biome: human gut; feature: human-associated habitat; material: faeces | place: China | collected 2014 ...
TTGAGTGTGAAACATTGTTGCCAATCATGGCTTTCTTTCCGGTAATTTGACAAATTTTCGACATTTCTATCTTATTTTTATAGTTTTTATCTATACTTATTTCAAACAGAGCGCAAAGTAAGTACTTTTATCGATACCAAACAAGTTTTTCATAAAATAATTCATTGTCTGATAGCATTTTTTCTTCATTTTAAGCACTCACAGAGCATCATTAGAGCATTTCGAATGGCTTTTTGTACATTTCCACCCCTTCCATCATCTCCCTCTTGTCTGAATGTTACAATTTCATTTTTATAGGCAGCAGCAATCCATACCGTTCCGACAGGCTTTTCCGCAGTTCCCCCTCCGGGGCCTGCAATTCCTGATGTAGCGACAGCGCAATCTGTTTTCAACGCTTTCATCGCACCTTTTACCATCTCGATAACAGTCTCCCGACTGACAGCTCCATATTTCTCCAAAGTTTCAGCAGAGACATGGAGCAGAGACATCTTTACCTCATTAGAATATGCCACAATCCCTCCGTTAAAGTATTCCGAGCTCCCTGGAACTGAAGTCACCAAAGCTGCAATACTGCCTCCTGTACAACTTTCTGCGGTGGAAAGGGACAAATTCTTCGATTTTAATAACTCCCCAATCTTTTCTTCCAGCTTCATATACCTTATATATATATTATTTCTGTATTTTGTTCTATTTTTCCTCTCCATATCACCAAATCCGTATCAACTCCGTGTTTGCTCCGTATCTATACACTTGGACTTGGTATGGAGTTGGTATGGACCAGACACGGACCAGGTACGGTGCAGGCCGAAAAGTGCTCTAAAACTCCTTTTATTGCAACGTTACACGTGAGTAAGCCGGTGCATCTATCGAACAGAAATCTTTATCCTGATATTTGAAATAACCTGTAATCGCAATCATAGCGGCATTATCCGTCGTATAGCTGAATTTGGGAATAAATATATTCCACCCATACTTTTCAGCATGTTCACGAAAGGCATTGCGCAAGCCATTATTAGCAGAAACACCACCAGCCACGGCTACTTGCTTTATCTTATGTTCTTTAGCAGCCTTACGGAGCTTATCCATCAGGATATCCACTACGGTAGCTTCAAGCGAAGCTGCCAAATCGACCTTATGATGTTCGATGAAATCGGGGTCTTCCTTTATCCAGTCACGCAAAGAATACAGGAATGAGGTTTTCAAACCGCTGAAACTATAATCTAATCCAGGGATATGAGGTTTGCTAAAAGTAAATGCCTTCGGATTTCCCTGACGGGCCAACTTATCAATAATCGGACCACCGGGATACCCCAATCCCATTATCTTCGAACACTTGTCGATGGCTTCTCCAGCAGCATCATCAATCGTCTGCCCTAAAATCTCCATATCATTGTATGCCTTTACCAGGATAATTTGCGAATTTCCTCCCGATACAAGCAGGCAAAGGAAAGGAAATTCAGGCTGAGCATTCTCTTCACCTTCTGCTTTAATAAAATGAGCTAACACATGACCTGTCAAATGATTAACATCAATCATAGGAATACCTAAAGAACGAGCAAAACCTTTGGCAAATGACACACCTACCAACAAAGAACCCATCAATCCCGGTCCTCTGGTGAACGCCACTGCACTCAATTCTTCCTTAGTCACTCCGGCGCGTTTCAATGCTTCATGCACCACCGGAACTATGTTTTGCTGATGTGCACGTGAAGCTAATTCGGGAACTACACCGCCATAGGCTTCATGCACCGCCTGACTGGAAACGACGTTTGATAGCAGATATCCATCTTTGATGACGGCAGCAGAGGTGTCGTCGCAAGAGCTTTCTATTCCTAAAATTATTGTACTCATATCGTTATTTACGTTTAAACGCTGCAAAAGTAATGATAAAAGTAGGATTGATAACGTATTATTTCATATTTTTGTTGGCTAATTCAAACAAACCGCCTATCAGAAAGTTAAAAAAGACAGTTCGCTGGGTGCTCGGTATTATACTTAGTTTGTATATCGGGACTATATTGTTGTTGAACATTCCTTACGTTCAGCGACAAATATCTGTGCTGGTTGCAAACGAATTGGCTAATGTTCTGGGTACACAATTGACCATCGGGCGGATAAATATGGGACTGCTAAACCGCATCATAATTGATGACTTATTATTGAATGACCAGTCCGATAAAGAAATGCTGAAAATATCCCGTCTTTCAGCTAAATTCGATATATTGCCCCTATTCAAGGGAAAAGTTTCCATCAGTAACGTGCAGTTATTTGGTTTTAACATCAATCTGGAAAAGAAAACACCGGAAGATATACCCAATTTCCAGTTCGTACTTGATGCATTTGCCTCTAAAGATACCATCAAAAAAGAAAGTAATCTGGATATCCGCATCAATTCTTTATTGATACGGCGCGGCAAGCTGTCCTACAATGTGCTGTCGGCAGAAGAAACACCGGGAAAGTTCAATGCACAGCACATACAGCTACGTAACATTATTGCCAATATCTCCTTAAAAGCACTTCAAAATGATTCTATAAATGCTGCTATCAAACGTTTAAGTATAGAAGAAGGAAATTCCGGATTTGAGTTAAAGAGGCTGAGCTTAAAGGTTGTTGCAAATAATCAGAAGATGAATATCGAGAATTTTGCAATCGACCTGCCCAATACTTCACTTGCCATGGACACCATACGTATGGAATATGACAGTCTGGGGGCTTTTGGTAATTTTGCTAATGACGTGCACTTCTCGTTCCGTATGCTGCCTTCAGATATCGTACTTCGTGATTTGGCAGCATTTGTTCCCGCATTTTCTCCTTTTAAAGAAAAGCTGCAAATAGCTGTAGAAACAAACGGTACCATTAACCAGCTGAACTGTCCCCATCTGTCAGTCATAGGGGGACCGCATTTCCGTTTGAGAGGAGATGTATCTTTACAGGATCTATCCCGCCCTCAGGATGCATTTGTATTTGGTAACCTGTCCAATTTATATGCCGATCCGGAAGGGGTTGCTTTTTTTGTACGCAACTTGAGTAAGAATTACGAGGGTGTTCCTCCTATATTACAACGTTTGGGCACCATTTCATTTCATGGAGAAGTATCAGGCTATTTCACGGACATCGTAACTTATGGTTTGATATACACAGACATTGGCTCCATCAAGACAGACTTGAAAATAAGTTCAGATAAAGAAAAAGGTTATTTTGCATATTCGGGCGCCGTAAAGACAGAAGAACTTGAATTGGGCAATATGCTGGATAACGAAAAGCTGGGAAAAGTAACTTTCAATCTTGACGTTGAAGGCAGCCACTATGAAAATCAATACCCTTCCATTGTGATGAAAGGATTGATTGCTTCCATCGACTATAGTGATTATAATTATGAGAATATCACATTGGACGGAGAATACAAACAAGGCGGTTTCAATGGAAAAGTAGCATTGGATGACGAAAATGGTTCTATTCTGCTGAACGGTAATATCAATACCGTCAGCCGTATACCGACTTTCAACTTTCACGCCAGCATTCGCAATGTGCGTCCGCACGAACTCCACCTAACCCCCAAATATGAGGATACAGAACTTTCAGTTCAATTAACAGCCGACTTCACAGGTGGATCTATTGATGAAATGAATGGAGAAATCAATATCGACAGTCTGCAATTCACTGCACCCGATAAGGAGTATTTTCTGGATAACCTGAAAATCGCTGCCAGCCAGAGGGATAGTTCTCATAAGCAACTGACAGTAACCTCTAATTTCCTGAATGCAAGCATCGAGGGGGATTATTCTTATCGTACCCTGCCTGCCAGTGTAATGAATATCATGCGGAAATACATTCCCGCTCTGATATTACCGGACAAGAACCCCATAGAAAGCGAGAATAATTTCCATTTTGATGTAAACATCTTCAATACGGATTTATTGTCCACCGTATTCAATGTTCCCATTAAAATCTATACACACTCTACTCTAAAAGGTTATTTCAATGACAAAGCGCAACGCTTGCGGGTAGAGGGCTATTTTCCACGTCTGCGTTATGGAGATAAATTCATTGAATCCGGAATGCTATTATGCGAAAATCCGGGTGACAAAGTTCATGCCCGACTGCGCTTCAATAACCGCAAGCCGACAGGTGCAATAAACATTGCATTGGAAGCTCAGGCCAAAGACGACCTTATTCAGACTTCCCTAAACTGGGGTAACAGCAGTTCCGTCACCTATAGTGGCAAACTGGCTGCTACTGCACATTTTCTCCGTGCACAAGCCGAAGAACGAGATAACAAGCGTTCCCGTAAGGCAGTTTCGCCCTTGAAAACGGTCGTAGATGTACAAAAGACAGATATCATTCTGAATGATACTCTATGGGAAATACACCCCTCACAAGTAGTCATAGATTCCGGGAAAATACATATTAATGATTTCTATTTCAGCCATAAAGACCGACACTTGCGCATCAATGGGGTCATTTCAGAAGAACCCAATGACACGGTACGCCTGGACTTGAAAGATATTAATATAGGATATGTATTCGATATAGCCAACCTTGGGGTTAACTTCAAAGGCGAAGCTACCGGTCCAGCCTATGCCAGTGGAGTATTAAAAACTCCCGTTATGTATACCGACCTGTTTATCCGAAGTCTTGGGTTGAACGACGGATTATTGGGCGATGCCAATATTCATGGAGAATGGCATCACGAAGTAAAAGGAATTTATCTCGATGCACATATTCGTGAGAAAGACATAGCCAAAAGTCATGTATATGGATATATCTATCCCATAAAACCCACAAGTGCACTCGACTTACAGATTGAAGCGGACAGCACCAATCTCAAGTTTATTGAACACTACATGAGTAGTATTACACCGGAATTTAACGGACGAGCCAGTGGCAACGTACATTTCTATGGTAAATTTAAAGGGCTTACCATGGAAGGACGCGTACTTGGCGATGCTTCCATGAAAGTAGACGTATTGAACACCACTTTCTTCATAAAAGACAGTATTCTCATAGAGCCGAACGGGCTGACTTTCCATAATAACCGCATTTTCGACCCTCAGGGCAACCAGGGACACGCAAACGGTTACCTGCACTATGAGCACTTCAAGAATCTGGAATATCGTTTTCAGTTTGACGTAAATAATATGCTGGTGATGAATACAAAAGAATCGCTTGACTTGCCTTTCTATGGTACGGTATATGGAACAGGCAATGCTCTGATTGCCGGCAATGCGCGAGATGGCGTAAATATAGATGTAGCTATGACTACCGACCGAAATACTAATTTTGTTTATATAAAGGATAATGTATCTTCAGCTGCCAGTACCCAATTCATCAAGTATGTAGATAAAACACCTCGTCGTGCTGTGCTGGACTCCATCAATTTGACCTCTGATTATGAGCTGGCACAACAAGAAATACAACAGGAAGAAGAAAGTCATACCGATATCCGCCTAAATCTGCTTGTAGAAGCTACCCCGAATGCAACCATGAAGATTGTTATGGATCCCATTGCAGGCGACTACATCAGTGGACGAGGGTCCGGAAATATCCGCACAGAGTTTTACAACAAAGGCGATGATGTAAAAATGTTCGGTAGTTACCGCATCAGCCAGGGAGTTTATAAATTCAGCTTGCAGGAAGTGATACGCAAGGATTTTACAATAAAAGACGGAAGTACTATCAGTTTCAACGGTCCTCCGTTGGATGCCACCATGGATATCCAAGCAAACTATATGGTGAATTCCGCATCATTGAATGATCTGGTACCCAATGCAAGTAGCTATGGAATCCCTACGAATATCCGGGTAAACTGTACCATGAATCTGACAGGTCACCTCACTTCCCCTGACATTAAGTTGGGACTGGAAGTGCCTAATGAACGAGATGAAGTACAAGCACTTATCCGCAACTATATCCCTACGGACGAACAAATGAATATGCAGATCCTCTATCTGTTAGGTATCGGCAAATTCTATACACCCGAAAATGTAGATGCCACGCAAAATTCGAATATGATGACTTCCGTGCTTTCATCGACCCTTTCAGGACAACTAAACAATGCACTTTCCAACATTATTAATAGTAACAACTGGAATATAGGTACCAACCTCAGCACCGGAGAAAAAGGCTGGACGGATATGGAGTTCGAAGGAATGCTATCGGGACAATTACTGAACAACCGTCTGCTTATCAACGGTAACTTCGGATACCGCGACAATCCGATGGCAAATACGAATTTTGTAGGTGACTTTGAAGCAGAATGGCTTGTGAACCGTAGCGGAGATATCCGCCTGAAAGCGTACAATGAGACGAATGACCGCTATTATACAAGAACCAATCTGACAACGCAAGGCATTGGCATCATTTTCAAGAAGGACTTCAACCGATGGAAAGAGCTTATGTTCTGGAATAAGTGGAGGTTGAAAAGACTGAGACGGGAAATGGAACAAAAGGAAGCTGAAAAAAATACCAAAGAGCAAACGGAAGAACCTAAGACTAGTGCTTCCCATGCGGCAGCAAAAGAAAAGAGAGAGAGAAGTTAATTTTCCCCTTCTTTATTTTCATATCACTTTTCTTATTCATATATCAATTTATAATCATTTATAAAGCCTGTTCCTTCCACCGTTTCTATACAGTTCAGCAACCGCCACTCACAACTGCGTACCCAGCTGCGGAAATTCTCTTCAGGTTGATACTCACTCCGGGCGAATTCCAACAAACGGTCTACCTCAAAATTATCGGAAATAATGCCTGCTCCGCCGCGTGCCGCATCATAGGCGTTACAATCCTGTTCAATGTGTGCCGGTACCATCAGCAAAGGCTTACCCAGATACATAGCCTCGCAAACGGATTCAAAACCTGCCGTAGTGGCATACGCCCGGCAACCTGACATATAACTTAGGAATTTTTCGTCATCCAACTGATGAAATGACAATGTTTCATCCATTCTGCATACTTCCGGTTCATCCGGTTTGTCCCAGAAGAAGTGCAAAGGCACTTCGGGGTGCTGCTCATGCCATTGGGAGATACTTTTTCCAAATCCGGCATTAACCATATAGCCATGTACATACTCTCCGGCAACAGTTTCGCAACAAAGCACTTCACGCCGCAATAAAGGTGGCACCACTCGTATGTGCGCTTTTTCATCCGTCTCCATCGGACGGAATGAAAGGGCCAGCTTCTTTTTGGCTCCGATACACGTGAGTCGTGTAAAAAAGCGGAGCATCAGCAGACTCACGGGATTCTTTTTGGGAAACTCAAAGTCATGATGCAGGAAAAGATATTGATGGCCGACACTGATCTGCGGTACAGAAGGGCGGAAAAAAAGATAAGTCAAGCCCGTCAGTAACTCATAAAAGTTGATTACGAGGTCCGCATCAGTTTCATGGATACGCCGGTGAATATAACAGATGCTACGCATATAAGCAGGAACCTGCATCAGATTATATGCGATACTGCGAGACATACTAACCCGCTTATTGGCAAGCGTAGGCAGAAAGTTCGGACTGAGAAAACGTTTCACAGGTGCCTGTATATTACGGTTAAAGAAACCCGGCAGGCGACGGGTGTTACTCTTCCCCACCAGTACTTCTACTACCTCGTGACCGTTGCGCCGTAGAATTTCTTCCAGCGTGATGGCCTGCGTCAGATGACCGCGGCCTTCTCCTTGAACAATAAAAAGAACCTTCATCTTTATATTTATAATTTTTAGTAATTTATAATACCATCGCATTTACGTGCGTGGACAAACTTCACCAGTTCCTCTTCAAAATTGGGAATATAAGAAACAGCGAATGTTGTAGGCAAAGGTCAGCTATTCGTATTACGCCGGTATGTAGAAAATATGACAAGTCTCTTTCATTTTTTTCGCGAACCTCCTTATCTTTACAGAAGATAAGCTGCATCTCAGCATAACTTTTTCATGCAAGCATGAAAGTTATACCTTCAATTTGCATTATCTTTACCCCTCAAAAGAAACTCTCGTATGAAAAAGCCCGGAAATATCCTTATTGTTGATGATAACCGCGGTGTGCTCACCGCAGTGCAATTGCTGTTGAAACCCCATTTCGAAAAGATCATCACGCTCCCTTCACCTGTCACACTAACCTCTGTGTTACGTGAAGAAAATCCATCGGTGGTGTTACTTGACATGAATTTTACCTCAGGTATCAATACGGGAAACGAAGGATTATTCTGGTTACAGGAGATCAAACGCCTTCGTCCCTCCTTGCCTGTGGTTCTTTTCACTGCTTATGGAGATATTGATCTTGCCGTGCGTGGCATTAAAGAAGGAGCTACAGACTTTATTGTCAAGCCATGGGATAATCAAAAGCTGGTGGAAACCTTACTGAATGCAGCCCAAGCCATTCATAATAAAAATAACGGAAAAATCGCCTCTCCTGTAACCCCTGCCATGTATTGGGGAGAAAGTCCCATCATGCAGCAATTGCGCTCGCTGGTGGAGAAAGTCGCCACAACCGATGCAAATATCCTTATCACCGGAGAAAACGGTACGGGAAAAGAGATGCTGGCACGTGAAATTCATGCACTTTCTTCCCGCCGTACGAAGGAAATGGTTGCCGTAGATATGGGAGCCATCACCGAAAGCCTCTTTGAAAGTGAGCTTTTCGGGCATACAAAAGGCTCTTTCACAGATGCATACGCTGACCGTCCCGGTAAGTTCGAAACAGCAGACCATAGCACACTGTTTCTCGATGAAATCGGCAATTTACCCTATCACCTGCAAGCCAAACTACTGACCGTATTGCAACGCCGCAGTATTGTCCGTGTAGGCAGCAACCAGCCTATCGCTGTTGACATCCGTTTGATTTGTGCCACCAACCGCAATCTGAACGAGATGGTACAACGCAATGAATTCCGTGAAGACTTGCTTTACCGCATCAATACTATCCATCTTGAAATTCCTCCTTTGCGCGAACGGCCGGAAGACATTCTTCCTCTTGCCGAACGCTTTATAACACGCTTCTGCAAGCAATATGATAAAGCATTATTACGGCTTTCCGGTGCTGCCTGTACCAAATTGAAAACACACCCCTGGTACGGAAATATCCGCGAACTGGAGCATGCCATAGAGAAAGCAGTCATTATCTGCGATGGCAACGAACTGCCGGCGGAACTGTTCCAGTTGCCTAAGCGTCCCGAAACCTCACGCACCGGAAGCGATGCCGGTACAGAAGCAGCCACCCTTGAAGAAATGGAACGGAAAATGATACAGAAAGCTTTGGATACCTGTAACGGCAATCTATCCGCTGTTGCCGCACAACTCGGCATCACCCGGCAGACTCTCTATAATAAAATGAAAAAGTTCGGATTATGAAACATTACTACCGATACATCACCGACCGCTACCTTTTCCGCATTGTCATCTCTCTCCTGCTGGCGGGAGCCGTCACGGTATCCATTATTTATAAAGACCTTCTATGGATCGTCATCTCTTCCTTGCTGTTGTTGACGAGTCTGCGCTGGCAATGGAAGCTGTATCGTCGGCATACACAGAAGGTGCTGTTTCTGCTCGATGCCATTGAAAACAACGATGCATCCATCCATTTCTCCGAGCACGAAGACATTCCGGACAACCGTATTGTAAACCAAGCCCTGAACCGCGTTGCTTCTATATTATATAATGTAAAGAGCGAAACTGCACAACAGGAAAAGTATTACGAACTCATTCTCGACTGCATCAATACCGGTATCTTGGTACTGAACGATGCAGGTGCTGTTTACCAGAAAAATAATGAAGCCCTCCGCCTGTTAGGGCTGGAAGTCTTCACCCATGTCAGCCAACTTAGCCGTATTGATACAAACCTTATGGGACTTTTCGCCCATTGCCGTCCCGGAGATAAGTTGCAAACCCGCCTGTCCAACGAACGCGGTACGGTCAATCTCTCCATCCGCGTCTCCGACATAACCATCCGTCAGGAGCATTTTCGCATCCTTGCCCTGAATGATATCAATAACGAACTGGATGAAAAGGAAATCGACAGAGAAACAAAAATACATATCGCAACGGTCCAGAGCCTTGTCAAGCGTATCCTTTATCCCGAGGGCGATACCATGCCCTCCGTTACAGACTACGATCTAATTGTGGTTGACGAAGCACACCGTGGATATATTCTGGATAAGGAAATGAGCGAAACCGAGATGCTCTACCGTAACCAGGATGACTACATCAGCAAATACCGCACCGTCATCGAGTACTTTGACGCCGTGAAAATTGCGTTGACTGCAACACCGGCGCTGCACACTACCGAAATCTTCGGAAAGCCTGTTTTTAACTATTCTTACCGTGAGGCTGTCATTGACGGCTATCTGGTAGATCACGATGCGCCACACAATATCCGCACCAAACTGCGTGTTGAGGGTATCAACTATCAGAAGGGCGAACAGCTTGCTATTTACGACCCGGTTACCGGTGAAGTCCTCAATAGTGCTGAGTTGGAAGATGATATGAAGTTTGAAATCGACAGCTTCAACCGACAGGTCATCACAGAGAATTTCAACCGGACTGTCCTCGAAGAAATCGCATGGGACTTCAACCCGGATGGTCAGGGCAAGACCCTCATCTATGCTGTCGATGACAACCATGCTGACCTTATTGTAAAAATTTTGAAGGAGATCTATGCGGATGGCGGCGTTGACAACGATACCGTCATGAAGATCACCGGAAGCGTGGCAGGCGGCAACAAAAAGAAAATCTCTGAAGCAATCAAGCGTTTCAAAAACGAGTCTCTGCCCAAAATCGTAGTCACCGTTGACCTTCTGACCACCGGCATTGATGTGCCGGAGATCACCACCTTGGTATTTATGCGTCGCATCAAATCCCGCATCCTTTTTGAGCAGATGTTAGGCCGTGCCACCAGATTGTGTCCCGCTATCGGCAAAACTCACTTTGAGATTTATGATCCTGTGGGTGTGTATGAATCCTTGCAGGATGTCAGCAACATGAAGCCAGTTGCTACCAACCCGTCTGCCAGTTTTGAAGATTTGATGAAGGGGCTGGAGGTAGCAACCACCGATGAGCAACTTGCTTATCAGATCGACCTGATTGTTGCCAAGCTGCAGCGCAAGCGCCGCAATGTGAGTAAAAAGGCACTGGAGCAGTTTGCCCACCTTACTGGAGGCAAGGATTTGGGTGCCTTTGCAGAACACCTTAACAGCAGCACAATCAAGGAGGCCACCGCTGAACTGCTGGGACATCGTGAGGCGTTCTCCGTGCTGGACAAGGACAGGACCCACCGCAAGCGCCCGGTTGTCATTGATAATCATGAGGACGAGCTGATTGACCACACCCGCGGTTACGGCGAAGGCCAGAAGCCAGAGGACTATCTGGAAGCATTCAGGGAGTTCATCAATAACAATATAAATGCCATCGCAGCTCTGCGCACGGTATGTACCAGACCTTCCGAACTCACCAGGGAAGCCCTCAAGAGCCTAAAGCTGGAGCTTGACCGCCATGACTTCACGGAGAAGCAGTTGAACTCCGCATGGAATGAGATGACCAATCAGGACATTGTGGCCGATATTATTGCCTTTATCCGCCAACAGGCTCTCGGTTCTGCGCTTGTAGGGCATGAGCAGAGAGTAAAGCACGCATTTGCAAAGTTGAGAATGAACCATGAATTCAACAAGACACAGTTAGAATGGCTCAAACGGATCGAGAAGGTTCTGTTGGAAGAGAGCGTTCTTGATGAACAAATTTTTGAAGTTGGCGCATTTAAGAATGCGGGTGGCTTTACGATTATTGACCGCCGTTTTGGTGGGAAGCTTCGTGAGATCATGACGGAGCTCAATGAGTATCTCTATGACGATGGAGGAAGCGTAGCGTGAACAATCAGGAAATCGTAGCAAAACTATGGAATCTCTGCAATGTATTACGGGATGACGGTATTACATATCATCAGTATGTAACGGAACTGACCTATATCCTGTTTCTTAAGATGTGCAAGGAAACCGGTACTGAAGGGGCTATCCCGGAACAGTACCGTTGGGACAAGCTCCTTGCCAAACAGGGC
>ERZ835541.3123-NODE-3123-length-12028-cov-3.065648_pt1 | contig 12028 bp, 12 predicted proteins | sample MGYA00519945_ERZ835541 | MGnify/ENA primary metagenome ERZ835541 (study PRJEB31850, sample SAMEA3708780) | human gut metagenome | biome: human gut; feature: human-associated habitat; material: faeces | place: China | collected 2014 ...
AGATACTCAGGAATCCGACTTCCCGGCGAAGATGACACCCAGCGTGATCAGGACGGCACCGATGATGCACATGAGGGAAATTTTCTCCCCCAGCAGCAGCCAGCCCGCCACCACAGTGACGAAAGGAGTGGCATAGAGGTAGTTGTTGGTGATGACCACGCCCAGCCGCTTGAAGGCGATGTTCCAGATGGCGAAGCACACGGCGTTGCCGAACACTCCCAGAAACAGCCAGCTCACCAGAATATTGGGCTGGGTGAACAGGGGCGTCAGGCTGGGCAGGCCGTCCGTCAGCAGCACCAGCGGCAGGGAGGTCAGGAAGGCCCACAGGAACACCCGGCGGGTCACAAGGAAGTTGTCGTAGCGCTCGGTATACTTCTTGACGAGGATGGAGTACACCGCCCACATGAGGGCGGCGGCCAGAGCCAGCAGGTCGCCCAAGGGGCTTAGATGGAAGGACAGGGTGCCGTTGAGTACCACCATCACCACGCCGGCGATGGCCACCACGGCGCCGATGTAGACCCACTTGCCCAGCTTCTCACCCTTGCGGGAGAACAGCTGCGCCAAAATCACCGTTAGGATAGGGGACATGGATACCAGAATACTGACGTTGGCAGCGGAGGTATGGGCCGAGGCGGTATTCTGCAGGAAGAAGTAGAAGCTGCCGCCGGTGATGCCGATGAGGATGAACATCAGCTCATCCTTCCACGGGAGCTTCATGGTCTTGGGTCGCAGCGCCCACAGAGCCAGATACGCCAGCCCCATCCGCAGGGGGATGATCTGGGTGGGGGTATAGGCCGTCAGCATGACCTTGGTGAGCACGAAGCAGCTGCCCCACACCAGAGTAGTAAAGATGGCATACAGATGCCCCATGAGCTTTTGACGATTTGACATGATCCACACTCCTAACACACAAATGCTGCGCTGATGCAGCGCTTAATCTTCGGGGATGACGGGGGTCTGACCTGCCATGACTTGTGCAATGAGATCCTTGGCCACGTTCACCGTGTCATAGTCGGGCCACATGACCCACAGGGCCTGACCGGGCATGGAGTAGCACTCCTCCGTGCCGCCGTAGCCGGTGACGGAGTAGCTGGTGATGTTCCAGCCGGACATATCCGACAGCTGCATTTTTACCAGACTGCTGATGTCCTCATAGGGCATATTGGTGATCATGGTGTCCGCCACGGCATCCAGCACCTCACCGTAGGTGGAGAGGATGGCGGGAGAGGTGGCCTTGTTGAAGATGGCCTTGATCATGGCCATCTGGTTGCGGCCACGCTGGTTGTCACCGTCAGAGAAGGAGTAGCGCTCCCGGCAGAAAGCCAGAGCCGCCTGCCCGTCCACGTTGTAGTTCATCCCCTCGGTGAAGGAGAAGTAGTCGTCATAGAGATTACCGTTCTTATCGGGGATCTGCATGACCTTGGTGGTGAAGGTCTGCTCGGAGTAGACGTCTACGCCGCCCAGAGCATCCACGATCTTGGTCAGGCCGTAGAAGTTGACACGGGCGTAGTACTGCGTTTCCACACCGTAGAGATCGTCCAGCACCCGCATGGACTCGTCGATGCCGTACATACCGGCGTGGGTCAGTTTATCCAGCTGGCCGTTGAAGCTCAGGGGCAGGAAGTAGTCACGGGGGGTATTTAGCAGCAGGATCTGCCGGGACTTGGGATTCACCACCGCCAAAATGTTCACGTCACTGAGGCTCTGGATGTTGACATCGGAGTTCCGGGCATCGATGCCGCTGCAATAGACCACGAAGGGCTCCACGGTGATGGACTCGTTGGGTACCACCGGGGCGACCTCCTTGGTGAAGTCGAACTGCTTGAGGATACGGGTGTAGTTGTCGAAATCCGTATAGCCCTCGGTCTGCTCCAGAATGGGCAGATAGCCGTCATTAAGGATAATGGCGTCCACCTCGCCGTCATACAGAGCGTCCGCCAGCTGGGGCACAGAGGCGTAGGCCTTGGAGGTGGGATTCAGATCGGACAGGGTTTTGAGCACCTCGGCGGTGTTCTCCTGATCGGCGTTTTCCAGCACGCCGAAGGTATAGCCAACGGCATCCTCGATGGAGCTGGCCTCGTTGTCCTTCAGGACGATGATGTCGATGGTCTGCTTCTCCGCCATCTTGCCCACGATGCGGGTGACGGCGCTTTTGAGACTGCCGCCGGCCACGGCGCCGTAGATCATTCCGGCGGACAGGATCACAGCCAGCACGCCGCAGCCGATCTTGGCGGCATGACCGCCCTTGGAGGGGCGGCGGGGCAGCTGCACCACGGCGTGGCCGCTGTTGAGGATCAGGATGCCCGCCATCAGCAGCAGCAGATATTTGTTGTCCAGCATATCCAGATTCAGGAGCTGGCCCAGCAGCACCAGACTGCACACCATCAGCAGTCCCAGCGCAATCAGGCCGAACCAGTCCATCCACGCCATACGGCGGCTGCCGGAGGTGTCGCTGTGCGTTTGTTTGGAAGTCATAGCATTTCTCCTTACTTCAGAGATGACGGCCCGCATGGTCTTATGACCGGCCGCAATCCCCTATTATATAGAATAGATAGTAGAATTACCAGAGATTTTTGCGAAAAAACCGGGGAAATATCAAATTTTCCGGAAAGACGGGGGAAATCAGCCGTTGATGAGCTCCCGGATCATCCGGCGAGCGGCGGCGACGGAGCTCTCATCCGGCACCAGTACGCTGAGGGGGAAGCCGGTGGTGAAGCAGTCCTGCATATCCGTGGTGCCGGAGAGGGTGTAGGTGCTGATGTCCCAGTCCACCTTGTCCTCCAACTGCAGTTTCACCAGCTTCAGGATATCCTGCTGGGGCATATTGGTCAGCACGGAGCCGGAGACGGCCTTCAGCACGTCCTGATACCCGGAGAGAATGGCAGGGGAGGTGGCCTTGTCAATGATGGCCTGCAGCACCGCCATCTGGTTGCGGCCCCGCTGCACGTCGCCCTGAGCGAAGGCGGAGCGCTCACGGGAGAAGGCCAGAGCCTCCCGGCCGTTGAGGTGATTGACCCCCTCGGTGAAGGTAAAGGCCTCGTCGTGATAGCCACCGTCGCCGTTTTCGTTGGGCATCTCCATAGCGATGGTGGTGAAGTCCACCGGGGAGGTGACGTCGATGCCGCCCAGAGCGTCCACGATATCCATAAGGCCGCTGAAATTCACACGGGCGTAGTAGTCGGCCTTCACCCCCAGCAAGGTGTTCAGGGCCTCGATGGGCTCGTCCATGCCCTTATCACTATATACGCTGAAATGGGTCAGCTTATCCATCTCTCCGTTGAAGGGCAGGGGCAGATAGTAGTCACGGGGGATATTCACCAGCAGAATTTTATGGGTGGAGGGGTTCACCACCGCCAGAATGTTGGCATCGCTGCGGGTGTTGAGCAGGGTATCGGAGATGCGCTCGTCGGTGCCGCTGCAATAGACCACGAAAGGCTGACGGGAGATGTTGGCATTCGGGGCGATGGTGTCGGACTCGTGTGTCACGTCGTATGTATAGATCTCACGGGTGCGGGACGTAAAATCCTTGTAACCGTCGGTCTGCTTCAGGGTGGAGACCATGCCTTTGCCCAGGATGACGGCGTCTACTTCCCGGTTGTACAGGGCGTCGGCCAGAGCCGTGGGAGTGTCGTAGGACTTGGTCTTGACCTGCCCCAGTCCCTCCTCCAGATGCGTCAGAAGGGCATCGGTGGTGTCGGTATCCGTCTGAGCCAGATAGCCGTAGGTATAGCCGAAGGTATCACCGATCTCCTGAGCGGAGTCGTTTTCCCGGACCCGCACCACTACGGTCTTGACGCTGCCGGTGCTGGACACACGGGAGAGAGTCTCCAGCACGGCGTTGGTGGCCACGGTGGCGTAGATCATGCCCGCCGACAGTACCAGCGCCACCACGCCCAGAACAAGCTTCCAGAGTTTGTTGCGCCAGCGGGGCAGTTGGGTCACGGCGAAGAGAACGTTCAGTCCCGCCAGCACCGACAGCAGGAGCAGCGTCAGCTTCTGGGTCAGCACGCCGGTGGTCAGCAGCCGGGCCGCCAGAAAGCCGCTGGAGATCAGCAGCAGGAAGAAGGTGAGTATACCGAACCGATCCGCCCCGGTGCGGCGGCGGGGGGACCCGTAGCCGCCGTAGGAGCGGGAGGAATAATGTCTGGACATAGAGGAAAAACTCCTTTCCGAAAATCAGCAAGGCACGACAGGACAGCCCACCGGCCGAAGGCACATAGTCTCTCTATTATAAAGCGGCGGCGACAGGAAATCCAGTGTAAAAGGTTACAGATTTGTGAACTTTACGGCGAATGCGGCGGATGTGACGATTTTGTTATCCGGGGATTTCCCGGCGGAAACGGTTGAAGCGGCGGCGGGAGTGTGGTATAATCATCGAAGCGGCCACGGGCCGTTACGGAAAAATAAGCCGCCGCCCCTGCGGAATGGAGGCGGCGTATTTCAGGAGGATCACCATGAAGGCAGCACTGGTCATTATGGCGGCGGGACTGGGTTCCCGCTACGGTGGAAATAAACAGGTGGACGGCGTAGGACCTCAGGGGGAGATGCTGATGGAGTATTCCATCTACGATGCCGTTCGGGCGGGCTTTACCAAGGTGGTGTTCATCATCAAGCCCGATATGCGGGAGCTGATGGATCGCCTGTGGGGGGATCGCACACTCATAACAAAAACAGGAGAGCCGCTGGAGGTCTGCTACGCCATGCAGGATTTCACCAGCATCCCAGACTACTACACCATTCCGGCGGGCCGCACCAAGCCCTTCGGCACCGCCCATGCGGTGCTGTGCGCCCGGCCCTATCTCTCCGAGCCCTTCTGCGTCATCAACGCCGACGACTACTACGGCGTGGATGCCTACCGGGCCATGTATGAGGAGCTTCAGCGCCTGCCCCGGCAGGGACGGGCCACCATGGTGGGGTATCTGCTGAAAAACACCGTCAGCGCCAACGGCACCGTATCCCGTGGCGTGTGCCGGGTGGAGGACGGCTGGCTCCGTGGCATCCATGAGACGCTGAAGATCCAGCTGTTCCCGGACGGCTCCATCGCTGATGTGGCGGAGGGCCAGCACCGGGAGCTGGCGCCGGACACGGTGGTGTCCATGAACTTCTGGGGCTTCATGCCCTCCATCTTTCAGGAGCTGGAGGCCTACTTCGACCACTTCCTGCGCTGCGAGGCCGGGGACAACATCAAGGCGGAGTGCCTGCTGCCGGGCATGGTGGGAGACCTGCTGGAGCAGGGACAGCTGGAGGTATCCGTGCTGCACTCGGCAGACCGCTGGTTCGGCATGACGTACCACGAGGACCGGCAGGCGGTGGCGGCGGAGCTGCAGAAGCTCCACGCCGGCGGTGTGTATCCACCCACCCTGCGGGCCTGAGAGGGGAGGCCGACACATGAGCGACTATTACGATCAGACCCCGGAGCAGCGCCGTCAGCTGCGGGCGCAGCGGAATCGGCGGCGGCAGGCGCAGGTGCGTCGGCGGAAGCTGCTGCTGGGCCTGCTGGTGCTGGCGGTATTGGCTGTGGTGCTGATACTGGTGCTGCGGGGCTGCGGCAAGGATAAGGAACCGGCGCAGCCTACCCCCAGCGAGAATGTGGACAAGCCCGATACCCCAAACACTCCGGCGGAGCCTTCGGATAGAGAGCCGAACCAGAAGCCTGACGACCAGAAGAGCAACGGGAAGCAGGAGATCCCGTGGAATCTGACGCTGGTGAACCGGTGGAATCCCCTGCCGGAGGGCTGGACCGTGGACGAGGTGGAGCTCTCCAACGGCTGGGCGGTGGACAGCCGCTGCTACGACGCCCTCCAGCAGATGATGGACGCCTGCCGGGCGGAGGGGCTGTATCCCGTGGTGTGCTCTGCCTACCGGACGCAGGCCATGCAGCAGACCCTCTTTGACCAGATGAAGCAGTCCCTGTTGGATCAGGGATACAGCGATGCCGACGCCGAGACGGAGGCGGGCCGTCAGGTGGCCGTTCCCGGCACCAGCGAGCATCAGCTGGGGCTGGCGGTGGACATCGTGGATCTGGACCACCAGCTGTTGGACGAGAGTCAGGAGCAGACGGCGGTGCAGCAGTGGCTTATGACCAACAGCTGGCGCTACGGTTTCATCCTGCGCTATCCCACCGCCAAGACGGAGACCACCGGCATCATCTATGAGCCGTGGCACTACCGCTATGTAGGACAGGAGGCCGCTGCGGAGATCTATCAGCAGGGTGTGTGCCTGGAGGAGTATATCGCCGCCAAATACGGCGCTTGACCGGAGGGACGAGGAATGAGATTGAGAAAGTAAGCAGCTCACATTTATATAAAGGAGTTGCTGATGGATGCATATCGAGGAATATACCACTTATCAGGAGTCGGAGGTGCTGGCTCTGTATGGAAGCGTCGGATGGACGGCCTATACGGAGCAGCCGGAGGCGCTGCGCCGAGGCTTTGCCGGGTCGCTGCTGACATTGGCCGCCCGTGAGAACGGGACGCTGGTGGGGCTGCTGCGGGCTGTGGGTGACGGCTGTACCGTGGTGCTGGTACAGGACCTATTGGTGCGGCCGGATCACCAGCGGCGGGGCATCGGCACGGCGCTGATGCAGGCGGCGCTGGAGCGCTTCCGATCGGTGCGGCAGGTGCAGCTGCTGACGGACGACACGGAGAAAACCAAGGGGTTCTACCGGTCGCTGGGTCTGCTGACACTGCCGGAGCTGGGGTGCTGCGGCTTCATGCGCCCGTAAAACCACATGGGGGAGGGTGTCCTTGGACACCCTCCCCCATGCTTTGTCCTGTGTACCGGGCGGTCAGCGCCGGTTCTGGTTCTGCTGCTCCTGCTGATTCTGATTCTGGTTCTGGTTCTGGTTCTGCTTGTTCTGCTTCTGCTGATTCTGGTTCTGCTGATTTTTGCCGGACATTGAGGCACCTCCTTCCGTATCTGCGATACAGCTTCAGTTTGCCCGAAAACCGGCGGAGCATACATCCTCCCGTGAAAAATTTCCGGCGGCAGATAAAAAATCCGCTTGACAGGCGGGAGGAGCGATGGTATACTACTGAAGAAAACAAAGAAGGCAGGATGCATCCGCCTCACCTCCAGCAAAGGCAAAGAGGTCAACAGCGAGTATGGCGGCGGCCCGGAAGGGGCGCAGACTTTGTTGTGCGGATGCAGCTTTGCATCCGTGTTTTTATTTTCTGAAGGAGGTGCTTCGGTTATTAGCAATGTAGTGCATCAACTCAACGAGGAGATCCGTGACAAGGAGATCCGCCTCATCGGTGAGACCGGTGAACAGCTGGGTATCATGTCCTCCGCCGACGCTCTGCACATTGCGGACGAGCGGGGGCTGGATCTGGTGAAGATCTCTCCCCAGGCGACCCCGCCGGTGTGCAAGCTCATGAACTACGGTAAATACCGGTTCGAGCAGAGCAAGCGGGAGAAGGAAGCCAGAAAGAACCAGCACGTGGTGGAGATCAAGGAGATCCGGATGTCTCCGGGCATTGACGTGGGGGATTTCAACACCAAACTGAAAAATGCCCAGAAGTTCCTGACGGAGGGGAACCGGGTGAAGGTCTCTGTTCGCTTCCGTGGCCGTGAGATGGCACATACCGAGATCGGCCGGGAGCTTCTGAAGAAGTTTGCCGAACAGTGCGCCGAGGTCGCCACCATGGATAAGGCCGCCAAGCTGGAGGGCCGGAATATGTCGATGTTCCTCTCTCCCAAGACCGGCAAGTAAACAAAAGTTCTGCTTGCCCCCGGCAAGAGAATAGATGGAAGGAGTAAAAATTATGCCTAAACTGAAGACTCACAGCGGCGCCAAGAAGCGCTTCAATCTGACGAAATCCGGCAAGGTCAAGAGAGCTCACGCTTTCAAGAGCCACATCCTCACCAAGAAGGACACCAAGCGTGGCCGTCGCCTGCGGTCCGGCACCTACGCCGACTGCACCAACGAGGCGACCATCCGCAAGATGATCCCCTACAAATAAGAGACGGAATCGTTAGAATAGGAGGCAATTAAGATATGGCACGTGTAAAAGGCGCTATGATGGCGCGTAAAAGAAGAAATAAGACGCTGAAGCTGGCCAAGGGCTACTGGGGCGCTAAGTCCAAGCACTTCAAGATGGCCAATGAGCAGGTCATGAAGTCTCTGACCTACGCCTATGTGGGCCGCCGCCTGAAGAAGCGGGACTTCCGTCAGCTGTGGATCACCCGCATCTCCGCCGCCTGCAAGATCAACGGCATGAACTACTCTACCTTCATGCACGGTCTGAAGGTGGCCGGCATCCAGATCAACCGCAAGATGCTCTCCGAGATGGCCATCTACGATGCCCCGGCGTTCGCCGCCCTGTGCGACATCGCCAAGAAGGCGTAACTGTCTTAAAAAGCACGTCGCATATGCGGCGTGCTTTTTCCTGTGGCAAAGGGCGGAAATATCTGGTATACTATCAGGGAAACACATCATCGATGGTACCAAGAGAAAGGAGCATTTCCATGTACTGCACGAGAAAGGTAAATGACGATTACACGTGGGTAGGCGCCGACGGGCGGCGGCTGGCCATGTTTGAGGGTGTGTTCGATGTACCCAACGGCATCTCCTTCAACAGCTATCTGCTGAGGGATGAAAAGACCGTACTGTTTGACACGACGGATGCGGCGGTGCGCCGCACCTTCCGGGAAAATCTCCTCCATGCGCTGGAGGGGCGGTCGCTGGACTGCGTGGTGGTACACCACATGGAGCCGGATCACACGGCGGAGCTGGAGGAGCTGGTGCTGCGCTTCCCGGAGGTGCAGATCTATTGCAGCGCTATGGCCAAGACCATGATGACCCAGTTCTTCGGCCCCGGCTTTCAGGAGCACATCCATGTGGTGAAGGAGGGGGATACCCTCTGCACCGGGCGGCACACGCTGCGCTTTATTGCGGCTCCCATGGTCCACTGGCCGGAGGTACTGATGACCTATGATGAGACGGATCGTCTGCTGCTGACGGCGGATGCCTTCGGCTGCTTCGGGGCCTTGAATGGCCGGCTGTTTGCCGATGAGGTGGACTTCGACCGGGATTATCTGGACGAGGCCCGGCGGTACTATACCAATATCGTAGGCAAATACGGCTCTCAGGTACAGGCGGTGCTGAAGAAGGCGGCGGAGCTGGACATCGCCATGCTGCTGCCCCTCCACGGCTTTGTGTGGCGGAAGGAGCTGGGGTATCTCCTGCACAAGTACGACCTCTGGAGCCGCTACGAGCCGGAGGAGAGGGGGGTGCTCATCGCCTATGCCTCCGTGTATGGCAACACGGAGAACGCCGCCAACATTCTGGCCTGCCGGCTGTCGGAGCGGGGCGTGAAGGTGCAGATGTTCGATACCTCCGTGACGCCTACCTCTTACATTCTGTCGGCGGCCTTCCGTTACAGCCATCTGGTGTTTGCTGCCACCACCTACAATGCCGGGGTGTTCATCACCATGGAGGAGCTGCTCCATGATATCGCTGCCCACGATCTCCAGAATCGCCGGGTGGTGCTGCTGGAGAACGGCTCCTGGGCCCCGGCCAGCGGCAAGGGGATGCAGAAGATCCTCCAGCCTCTGAAGGGGTGGCAGCAGATGGAGGACACCTTTACCATCCGCTCCGCCCTGCGGGAGGATCAGACCATGCAGCTGGAGCGGCTGGCGGCCACGCTGGCGGCGGACGTACAGGCTGCGGCCCCGGCGGAGGAAAAGCCGGAGGGTCAGCACCGCTATGTGTGCAAGGTCTGCGGCTATGTATACGAGGGGGACTCCCTGCCGGAGGATTATAAGTGCCCCCTGTGCGGCGCCGGTGCGGAGTATTTCAAGCAGGAGTCGTAAAGAGCGCTTTTCCCCATGAAAAAACAGCAGGATGGCCATGCCGTCCTGCTGTTTTTATATCATTCCTCGGAAGAGGCTTCCGCCGGAGCAGCCTCCGCAGGTTCCTCCTCCGGCTCCGTCCGCTACTCCGGAATTTACTCCGGGCGACGCGAAAGACGATCTGCCTTTCTAAACAAAAAAAATCAAGGCGTAACGATACGCACTGAAAAACTCCCGGTGAATTTGATTTTTGCCGGGAGTTTTTTTATGCCCGCACTTTGTAAAGATTCCGCCCACAGCTAAACACTTCTCAGCCCACAGATGAACAACACCCGGACACGGGCTCAGGGGCATAAGCCCACAGGTGAAAAAAGGTCAGCAATAACGTCGGCAACCAAAACCCAGAAATACTATCGCTGATAGTATTTCTATTCTCTTCTAATCTCTTCTTTTCTCTTCTCTTGGGTTATGGTTGGGTTATGGTTGGGTTTTTGCGCCCTGCCAGAAGGCGTTTCAGCGCTTTTAGTTTTTGCAAAAACAGTGTTTTTTCGCAGGTAGTTTTTTCACCTGTTTTTCCTCTTTTCAAATCCGGTTTTTCTCCGTTCGGAAATCTTTTTCCAATCAACCCGAAATGATTTTTCCAGCTTGTCTTTAGTCGGCTTTATACTTCAAAACGATGGTGGGATATGCCACTTCATCAGCACAAGTAAACTGAGCAAAAAGTATGAAATTGCGAAAAAATTCCGCATTGTGCACAAAGAAATCGGGCACGAAACAGACCTGTTTTTCCACTTGCCGGAAGAGGTGTCCGAAATCTGCCATCAGCATAAAATGATAAGAATCGGACAGGTTACTCATCCCCGCTTTATAGGTAACAGCACTGTCAAGCACTTCGCCTTTATCCAACCGGAGTATATAGTCCGACAGACTGTCTTCGTCCGGTGCTAATAATAAACGACCGGCATAAAAGGCAGCGTACAGCTCCGAAGCCGGCTCCACGAAACTAGAAAGTTGCGTAAACAACGTTGTCTGAGGCAGTCGGTAGACAGGATAGGCTTTATCCGCAGTATAACAAAAAGTTATACGGGGATTCTTATGCCTTTCTACAGAGGATGCCGTATTTGTCAGGGAGCGCATCATCCTCTCAGCCTCCGTCACATCGGGCACAGAAAGACTCAGCACAGACGCCGCGTCCTGCAATGTATCTTCCCGTTGGAAAAGACAGGTCACCAAATCATGCCCGGTGTTTTCCATCAGATAACGCGAGATTTCACGGTTTCTTTCCTGCATTCCGCTATCATCGTCCACCCCTGCCGGTATATATTCACGACTGTCGCCATAGGCAAGCAGAGAGTTCCAGTCCGTGACACTTTGTTTGCTAAAATAGAAAGTGGTGGAAGGCAACACTTCGCCCGGAAATCCTTTGACAGATTCTTGTTGCCGAAGCTGGTTGATAAAGGCGAGACAGGTATCCGGTTCATGGCTGACACCTGTAAAATAGACATAATCGTCCTTCATCTTCATGTCAAACTCCGTCCACCCTATCATGCCGTTCACACGGGTATAAATGGTAGCGACCGCTCTGCTTTTTTTCGGTGCGTTTATCTGCATGAAAGCAGGATCATCCGCCAGAGAATCTCCCTTCTTGCAGGTGTCAATGACTTCTTCTATCAGTTTTTTCTGGAAGCTCAACGCCATGAAATCGGGCGTGAGATAGCAAGCAAGGAAATCACCGTCCGCCATCGGGTAGATTATTATCTTTTCTCCTTTGTAATCGAAGGTTTTCGGCGGATAGAGTGATGAAATATATTTTTGCACGAATCTGTCTATCAGCTCTTTATCACCTTCTCCCAATCTGCAATAGAGCACTTGGTCGCGTTCGCTGTCCGGAGCATGGAAACTTATCAGCATTTGATTCATTTGCCGACTCAATCCGTGGGGACTATCTTCGGAAAGTTCGTACAGGGAATGTTTTAAGTAGGAAAACAGCTTGGATACATACAGGTATTGCCGTTCTTTGCTGCAAGTCAGATTATCGGTTTCAGTCACAAACTCAAGCACATCATCGGTAGCAAACACTGCCGAAGTAGTGGCGGGAACCAGCTCGTAAAGATTGAAATTTCTCTGTCCGTCAGCCGCCGACAGCCTGAAAAAAGAGTACATGACGAAACCTGCGCACAGAAGTACAACAGAAGAAGTGATCGCTATTTTCACTATCGTACGAAGTTTCATAATA
>ERZ835541.3126-NODE-3126-length-12020-cov-3.303051_pt1 | contig 12020 bp, 8 predicted proteins | sample MGYA00519945_ERZ835541 | MGnify/ENA primary metagenome ERZ835541 (study PRJEB31850, sample SAMEA3708780) | human gut metagenome | biome: human gut; feature: human-associated habitat; material: faeces | place: China | collected 2014 ...
TGTTTTCGCGTGGGAGTGCTTGGAACACTTTTTTTCAAAGAAACAAAGGATGCTTGCGTGGATACTAAAAGGAATATTGTATCATGTGCTTTTGATCAGTGCAGTTTGTAGCTATGTTTATGTATTTGGTTTCCAACAGCTTGTACAAGGATTCTTGCTGACGGTTTTGCAGCATTCTAAGATCTTGTTTGGTTTGGCGGCGGTACTTTTGGCAGAGGTGGTTTGGATTGTATTTGACAGGGCATATGCAGTATTTCGTATCAAATGGAGTCAGTGGATGCATAGAGCAGGGGCTGACGGGTCAAGCAGACTATAGACGAACCGGTAAATTCATGATATAATTAAAAAGTATGACTATGGTTATCAGACGGAGTTTGGTGACCGTATATGAGGTATTACAGCATAAAGGGCGCAGCGATGCGCAAAATGGAGGAAAATATGGGAATCTTTAAGGATGACGATGAAAAGACGACAGAGAATGTTTCGTTACCGGAGGATTTGAATTTGGATGATATCGGTGATGATCTAGGTTCATTATTTGATGAGGACAAGACGGACGATGCAGATATTGCAGATGATAATGTGGATAAGGATCTGTTAAGCCAGATTTTTTCGGATGGTGAGGATGTTTCAGAGAGTGATGATAAGACCTCTGATGGAGAAATGGATGAAGATTTGAGCAAACTCTTAGGTGAGATAGAAGATATTGAGGATGTGGCAAAAGAGTCTGCGGCGAAGGAAGCTGAGAAAAAGACGGCATCAAATCATAAGAAAAACAATAAGAAAACGGATAAGGTAAAGGAAAATAAGACAGCACATATGGATGCACCCGGAGAAGTGTCTGATGACACAGTGACGGTGATCAGTCAGGGAACCACCGTTAATGGCGGTATTAATTCGGCCGGGGCTGTTGATGTAATGGGTACGATCAATGGTGACATTACTTCCTGTGGTAAAGTAGCGATCAATGGTACAGTGACAGGTAATGTTTCCGGTGCAGAGATCTATGTTAATACGAAGCGACTGGAAGGATCTTTGGACAGCGAAGGAACTGTGCAGATCAGTGAAGGAACAGTGATCATTGGAAATGTTACCGGAACATCTGCGTATATTGCCGGAGCTGTGAAGGGAACGATCGACGTGCAAGGTGCGGTTGTCTTAGAGGAAGGCGCTGTTGTTAAGGGAGATGTTATTGCAGAGTCTTTGCAGATCAATCAGGGCGCTGTTTTGGACGGATCCTGCTCGTTGGATTATACTGATGTGGATATTGATAAGTTTTTTGCATAGAAATGAGGATAATTATGGCTAAGTATAAGAGAGTATTATTAAAATTAAGTGGTGAAGCTTTGGCCGGTCCGAATAAGACAGGTTTTGATGAGGCTACCTGCTTAGAAGTGGCAAGACAGGTAAAGAGTCTGGTCGAGGATGGTGTACAGGTTGCTATCGTGACCGGTGGCGGTAACTTTTGGAGAGGTCGTACCAGTGAAACGATCGACCGTACCAAGGCAGATCAGATCGGTATGTTAGCTACCGTTATGAACTGTGTATATGTTTCTGATATTTTCCGCTATGTTGGTTTGAAGACAAGTGTTATGACACCGTTTGTCTGCGGAGCGTTTACAGAACTGTTTTCAAAGGATAAAGCTGTGAAGGCGTTGGAAGCGGGAGAGGTTGTATTTTTTGCCGGTGGAACGGGACATCCTTACTTTTCAACAGACACAGCCACGGTGCTTCGTGCAATTGAGATCGAAGCAGATGTGATCTTATCCGGTAAATCCATTGATGGCGTATACGACTGTGATCCGGCCGTACATCCGGAAGCGAAAAAGTTTGATACGATTTCCATTGATGAGGTGGTCAATAAGCGTTTGGGCGTTATTGATCTGGCAGCAGCGGTTCTATGCATGGAGAATCATATGCCGATGATGATCTTTGGATTGAATGAAAAGAACAGTATTATTGACACAGCAATGGGAACAACGGCAGGTACGTTGGTAGAAGCATAGAGAATAAGAAAGGTATGGTGTAAACATGAGTGTATCATTAGGACAATTTGAAGAGAAAATGAATAAATCAATTGAAAGTCTTGCAAACGAGTATACGACGATCCGAGCAGGCCGCGCTAATCCGCATGTGTTGGATCGTATTTCGGTGGATTATTATGGACAGCCGACAAACTTACAGTCTGTTGCCAATATTTCCGTATCTGAGGCACGTACATTGGTGATCCAGCCTTGGGAGACAAGTTTGATCAAGGAGATTGAAAAAGCAATCTTAGTTTCTGATCTGGGACTTACGCCAAATAATGACGGTAAAGTGATCCGTTTGACTTTCCCGGAACTGACGGAGGAACGTCGTAAGGATTTGACAAAGGATGTCAAGAAAAAGGGCGAGGATGCCAAGGTAGCGATCCGTAATATCCGCAGAGATGCGAACGATTATATCAAAAAAGAGCAGAAAGCAAATGAAATTTCTGAGGATGAGCAGAAGGATGCGGAGGCAGAAGTACAGAAACTGACAGATCAGTTTGTTAAGAAAATTGATGAAATGGTTGAGTCAAAATCTAAAGAGATCATGACAGTATAGTATAACATAGTTTTGAGAGATTTTCTCAAAACATGGATCATAGGGATGGACGGAATGGGTCTATCCCTACTTTTCAATAAAGGAATATGGCGTCTGCTCCCGGGATGGGTGCAGTTGCGCATAGAAATGAGGATATAGATGAGTGATGAGAAGAGAGCCGTACCCAGACATGTAGCGATCATTTTGGATGGCAACGGAAGATGGGCTAAAAAGCGTTTCCTTCCAAGGAACGCAGGTCATGCAGCTGGCAGCAAAAACGTAGAAAAGATTTGTGCGGCAGCATGGGATATGGGCATTGAATACGTGACGATGTATGCATTTTCAACGGAGAATTGGTCCAGACCCAAAGAGGAAGTCGATGCTTTGATGAAGTTGTTATATAGTTACTTAAAGGATTGCCTGAAAACCAGTGAGAAGAACAACATGCAGGTACGCGTGATAGGAGATATTACGAAACTGGCACCGGATCTGCAGGATCAGATCCGTGAGTTGGAAGAGTTTTCGGCAAAAAATACCGGGCTGCATTTTCAGGTTGCCTTAAACTATGGCAGCAGAGATGAAATTCGGCGTGCGGTGACCAAGATGGGGAAAGATGTTAAAGACGGCATTTTGAATCCGATAGATATTACCGAGGACACGATTTCCGGATATTTGGATACAAAGGGAATACCGGATCCGGATCTTATGATACGAACCAGCGGTGAACAGAGGCTTTCTAATTATCTGTTGTGGCAGATGGCTTATACCGAGTTTTATTTTACAGATTGTTTGTGGCCTGATTTTAATAAAAAAGAACTGGAAAAGGCAGTAGAATATTATCAACAAAGGGACCGGCGTTTCGGTGGTGTCAAATAGAAAGGGAGCAGATATGTTTAAGACTAGACTACTGAGTGGAATTGTATTGATGATCATTACGATCGCATTGATGATCTTTGGCGGTTTGCCATTGTTTTGGGTAATAACATTGATCACTGTGATCGGCCTGTTTGAACTTTATCGTGCCGTTAAAATGGAAAAGACAGTACCGGCGTTGATCGGATATGCCGCGAGTATTGGCCTGGATCTGTTGTTGGCGGCACAAAAAACGGACTATGTTATTATGTTATTGATCGGTGCGCTGATGCTTATGATGGCTTGTTATGTGATCGCTTACCCAAAATATTGCAGTGAACAGATCATTATGGTATTTTTTGGATTGATCTATGTGACAATGATGTTGTCGTATGTATTTCAGGTACGTATGCTTGAGGGAGGTCAACTGATAGTATGGCTGATCTTTATCGGAGCATGGGGCTCAGACACCTGTGCATACTGTGTCGGTAAATTGATCGGAAAGCATAAAATGCCATCTAAATTGAGTCCAAATAAGACCATTGAAGGATGCGTGGGGGGGATTATTGGTGCAGCTTTGATCGGCTTTTTGTTTGCACTGGCTTTTTACCGCACCCAGACCGCATTGTGGTGGCAGTTTGCAGTGGTTGGTGCAGTATCCTCTGTTATTTCACAGATTGGCGATCTGACAGCATCTGCGATCAAGAGAAATCACGACATTAAAGATTATGGGACATTGATCCCGGGTCATGGCGGTATTTTAGACCGTTTCGACAGTATTATTTTTACAGCGCCTATCGTATATTATTTAGTGACGATGTTTCATTCGCTGTAGGATTATAATAGGGTATTAAGTGTATTTTTGACTATGCATTATTTGTGATGCGGATAGTTTTACGAATGCAGGAGAAACTTTGAAATGGAGGGGTTATTTAACCATGAAACAGATAGCAGTACTTGGTTCTACAGGATCGATCGGAACACAGACATTAGAGGTTGTCAGAGCAAATGAAGATATGCAGATCGTAACGCTTGCAGCAGGGTCTAATATTGATCTGTTGGAAAAACAGATTGTAGAATTTACGCCGAAGTTAGTGTGCGTGTATTTGGAAGACAAGGCAAAAGAATTACAGGAGCGTTTGCATTTACGTAAAGATGCTGCGGCGGATACCGAGATCGTTACGGGAATGGATGGATTGATCGCCTGTGCAACCTATTCCGAAGCAACCATAGTTGTTGCAGCAGTAGTTGGCATGATCGGGATTCGTCCTGTGATCGAGGCGATCAAGTCAGGGAAAGACATTGCCTTTGCCAACAAAGAAACATTGGTGACGGCCGGTCACATCATTATGCCTTTGGTGGAGAAGCATGGCGTTAAGCTATTGCCGGTGGACAGTGAACATGCAGCTATTTTTCAGTGCCTGCAGGGCGAGGAACATGGCTCTTTACATAAAATTTTGCTTACGGCATCCGGTGGACCGTTCCGAGGTAAAAAGAAAGAGGAATTAGAACATATCCGCGTGGAAGATGCGCTCCGTCATCCGAACTGGAGCATGGGACGCAAGATCACGATAGATTCTGCAACGATGGTCAATAAGGGTTTGGAAGTGATCGAAGCCCGTCATCTGTTTGATGTGGATTTTGATCGTATACAAGTCGTTTTGCAGCCACAGAGTGTGATACACTCTATGGTGGAATTTGAAGATGGAGCGGTAATGGCGCAGCTTGGAACGCCGGATATGAAACTGCCGATCCAGTATGCCTTGACATATCCACATCGCCGTTATCTACAGGGCGAGCGGTTAGATTTTTGGAAATTGCAGGAAATCACGTTTGAGCAGCCGGATATGGACACTTTTGAAGGATTAGCCCTAGCATATGAGGCAGGACGTACAGGAGGCAGTCTTCCAACGGTATTAAATGCTGCGAATGAAATGGCGGTAGCATTGTTTTTACAGCATAAGATCGGTTATTTGGATATAGCACGTTTGATCGCTTGGAGTATGGAGCATCATCATGTGATCAAAGATCCGTCATTGGAGGAAATTTTGGCGGTAGAGAAAGACGTATATCGTTTGCTGAAAGAGAAGATCAAAGCATAAAGAAAGGATAGATGTCATCGGAAACGATGGCAGATTGGAGAAAACTATGAACATAATTGCAGCATTGTTGATATTCACAGTCATTGTGGTGATTCATGAATTGGGGCACTTTCTACTTGCGAAAAAACACGGTGTCGGAGTACCTGAATTTTCCGTGGGAATGGGTCCGAGAATTATTACGTTTGCAAAGACAAAGAAAGGGCCGGTTTGTCGATTTTTCTGTTCGCAAAAGAAGTTTGATGCCTACGAAGACTGGCAGGATGTAACTAAATATTCTTGGAAACTTTTACCAATCGGTGGATCCTGTGCTATGGTAGGGGAAGACGAGGACAATGATGCGGCAGATTCTTTTAATACAAAGGGTGTGTGGGCACGCTTCTCTATCGTATTTGCAGGTCCCTTCTTTAACTTTATTCTGGCATTTGTATTTTCGGTTATCATTCTGGCCAATAACGGAATAGATATTCCGCGTGTTCTTGCAGCGTATGACAATCAGCCGGCAAGTGAGGCTGGAATCAAAAAAGGTGATGTGATCCGCCGGATCAATGGCAAAAAAATTACGATCGGCCGTGAAATTGACACGTACTTGATGTTACATCCTTTGAGTGGAGAAGAGGTAAAGGTAGAGATCGAGCGTGACGGCAAAGAAAAGACAATCATGGTAGATCCGAATTATACCGCATATTTGTTTGGCTTTTCCTACAAACAGCAGAACACGGCAGATACGAAAATCTCAGATGTGAGCAAAGATTCGCCGTTTCAAAAGGCAGGCGTTAAGGCGGGGGATGAGATCTTGTCTGTAAATGGACGTACTGTGGATAATGGCGAGGAACTTGGCAAAGTCATGGAAGAAGAGAAAAAAGAAGGAGAAGCGATTTCATTTGTGATCCGCAGAGGCAGCGAAGAGAAAACGTATGAGATCGCACCAAAATCTTACAAGACCAAAACACTGGGAATATATGCTTCTGATTATCAGAAGGGTAATGCAGGACAGATTTTGCGGTATAGTTTGATCGAAGTAAAATATTGGATCGAGACAACGGTTGCCAGCTTAGGCCAGCTTGTGACCGGCAAAATGTCGATGAAGGAAGTATCCGGTCCGGTTGGTATTGTAGATACTGTCGGAACCATGATCAATGAGACGTCTAAGATCGGTTTGAAAGAAATGTGGCTGAGCATTTTGTATATGGCAGTATTGCTAAGTGCTAACTTAGGCGTTATGAACCTGCTGCCATTACCGGCGCTGGATGGCGGACGTCTGGTCTTTATTTTGATAGAAGCTGTGCGTGGTAAGCCGGTAGACCGCGAAAAGGAAGGCTATATACATTTCGCAGGTTTCGTATTACTAATGCTATTTATGGTATTTGTATTATACAATGACGTGATTAAGATCATTCATTAATACGGGAGAAGGATAGGTGAGGATAGATGCGTGAACAGACAAAAGTGATTCAGATAGGTGATCGTAAGATCGGTGGTGGCAATCCGGTAGCAATTCAGTCGATGACGAATACCAAGACAGAGGATGTGGCAGCAACGGTTGCACAGATTCATGCGCTGGAGGAGGCCGGCTGTGATATTATCCGTTGTGCAGTACCAACAATGCAGGCGGCAGAAAGTTTGAAAGAGATTCATAAGCAGATCCATATTCCGCTGGTCGCAGACATTCATTTTGACTATCGTCTGGCATTGGCGGCAATTGAAAATGGGGCAGATAAGATTCGTATCAATCCTGGCAACATTGGTGATGAGGAGCGTGTACGTGCTGTTGTGAATGCTGCTAAGGAGCGTGGGATCCCGATCCGTGTCGGCGTCAATAGTGGCTCTCTTGAAAAAGATATTATTGCAGAATACGGTCATGTGACGGCGGAGGGGTTGGTAAAGAGTGCATTACAGAAAGTTGCGATGATCGAAAATATGGGCTATGACAATTTGGTCATCAGTATTAAATCCTCGGATGTATTAATGAGTATCAAAGCACATGAGTTAATGGATAAACAGAGTCGTTATCCGCTGCACGTTGGAATTACGGAGTCGGGAACGGTTCACTCCGGGAACATTAAATCAGCAATCGGTATCGGAACGATTCTGTATGAGGGTATTGGAGATACGATACGTGTGTCTCTCACTGGTGATCCGGTCGAAGAGGTACGCTCGGCAAAACTTATTTTGCGGACACTTGGGTTGCGTAAAGGGGGCGTAACGGTTGTTTCTTGCCCAACTTGTGGACGAACTCAGATTGATTTGATCGGTCTTGCAACGAAAGTGGAAAATATGGTCAAGGATCTTGACAAAGATATAAAAGTAGCTGTAATGGGCTGCGTTGTAAATGGTCCCGGAGAGGCGAGAGAGGCTGATATCGGAATTGCCGGGGGCAAAGGTGAGGGTCTTTTGATCAAAAAAGGCGAAGTGATCCGTAAAGTTCCGGAAGATCAATTACTCTTAGCATTGCAGCAGGAACTTGATAGGATGTGATCGAAAAAAAAAGTTACAACAGGAAACGTTTGCTGATCTTCGTTTGACGGCAAGGCAGCAGTCTGTTTTTGAGGAAGTATATGTAGAACGTCTGTGTCTGTTGCGAGAGCAAAAAAGAGTGGAGGTTCATATTGTCAGTGAACATATTATTCCATACCGTGAGATTGCACTGTTAGAGTACGCATTGAATCAGTTGTTTGATAAAGCAGGATTTACCGTACAGGTAACAGATCGGTTTCGACTGTCAGAACAGTATACGCCTGAGAATTTTTGGCAGGAATACCAGGACAGCATTTTGATGATCTTGAAAGAAAGCAATGTTCTGGAATTTAACATGTTTTATAGTGGAGAGTGTCATCTCGAAGGGGAGACACTCTATTTGTGCTGTGATGATGATATATTGTTTCGTGCCAGAGAGACAGAGGTGATCAAGAAAGTTCAAGATCTTTTTTCAAGAAAAGCCGGATTTTCGATCACATTAAAGATCAGTTACCGTGAACCGCAGATCCAAGAAGAGGAAGAGATCAGCTATCGCGATGTGATACAACATAAGAATCAGGTGCAGTCGGTGGAGGCATTCGGTACGGAGAAAGTACAAGGGTCCGAGCGTGGTTCCGGAACAAAAAACATGGGTGCACAAGGAAAAACCGCAGGAAGATCACAGAATCCGGGGGCAGTCTCCGGACAGAAAGCACCTACAGAGACTGTCGTCAAGACCGCTGCGGAACCGGTTGTGGAGAAAAAGAACGATTCCACGGAGAAGAAAGCCGGAGGAGAGAAAAAGACGTTTCGAGGCAGTCCTTACAGCCGAAAAGGTGGAAGAGGTTCGTTTCATGGCAATGTGGACGAAGAATGTTTCTATGGACGTAACTGTGATGGCAATATGATCAAGATTGCAGATATCCAGGAGAATCCGGGTGAGGTTGTGATCGAGGGAATGATATTGTCTTCGGAAGAGAGGGAGCTTAAAAGTGGTAAGATCCTGTTAATGTTTAATATTACAGATTTTACCGATACGATTCAGGCGAAGATCTTTTTGGAGCCGGAAGTATTAGAATCCATTGGCGGAGAACTCAAAAACGGTAAATTTATAAAACTGAAAGGAATCCCGATTTTTGATACCTTTAGCCGCGAGATCACGATCAGTTCAGTACGTGGCATCAAACCGGGCAAAGATACCAGAGAAAAACGGATGGATATCTATGAGGGCCCAAAACGAGTGGAATTACATGCACATACACAAATGAGTGAGATGGACTCAGTAGTTCCGGTACGTGAATTTGTGAAGCGCGCAAAAGAGTGGGGACACCCTGCAGTGGCGATCACAGACCACGGTGTTGTACAGTCATTCCCGGATGCAGATCATGAAGTGGATCGTGACGATGCATTTAAGGTGTTGTATGGTGTCGAAGCATATTTGGTCGATGATCTGATCGAAGCGGTTCAAAATGATGAAGGACAAGCGTTTGATGATACGTATGTTGTGTTTGACTTGGAGACGACAGGAATTGGTCCTAAAAGCAACGAAATCATAGAAATTGGTGCTGTAAAGGTCGAAAATCGGACGATCACCGATCGTTTTAGTACCTTTATCAATCCGCACCGACCGATTCCATATCATATCACGAAATTGACATCCATTGATGACTCTATGGTTTGTGATGCGGATGGGATCGAAACTGTTCTTCCACAATTTTTGGAGTTCTGTGAAGGGGCAGTCATGGTGGCACATAACGCCGGATTTGATATGGGATTTATTAGCCAGAAATCATCAGATCTCGGGCTTGACTGCAAATTTACGATTGTGGATACGGTGTCTGTTGCGCGAGCACTTTTACCGGAACTTAAAAATTACAAATTACATACTGTGGCAAAGCAGCTTAATGTTTCTCTGGAACATCATCATAGAGCGGTGGACGATGCAGAGGCAACGGCAGAAATCTTTTTGCATATGATCAAGCGGTTGGAGGACAAGGAGATCAAGAATCTGACACAGTTAAACGAGGCTTGTATTCCGAATGAGGAGTCGATTCGTAAGATGCCATCGTATCATGCTGTTATCTTAGCAAAAAATGAAACCGGCCGCGTGAATCTGTATCGTTTGGTGTCAGAGTCTCATTTGAAATACTTTAACAGACGACCGAAATTGCCAAAGAGTCTGTTTATGAAGTGGCGTGAGGGCCTTTTGATCGGTTCAGCTTGTGAGGCGGGTGAGTTGTTCCGTGCACTTGTTGAAGAAAAGCCGGAGGAAGAGATTGACCGTTTAGTCCGCTTTTATGATTATTTGGAGATCCAGCCGATCGGGAACAATGAATTCATGGTTCGTGACGAAGATAAATATCCGCAGATACAGGATGATAACGATCTGAAGGAGCTTAACCGTCGGATCGTTTCTCTTGGAGAGGCTTATAATAAGCTGGTTGTGGCAACCTGCGATGTGCATTTTCTGAATCCGGAAGATGAGGTGTATCGCCGTATTATTATGTCCGGTAAGGGGTTTGCGGATGCGGATCAGCAGGCACCGCTATATTATCGAACAACAGAGGAAATGCTTGCGGAATTTCAATATCTTGGATCTAAAAAGGCAGAGGAAATTGTCATTACGAACACCAATCTGATCGCTGATATGGTGGATAAGATTTATCCGTGCAGTCCGCGAAAATGTCCGCCGTATATTGAAAATTCTGATCAGGATCTGCGTAATATCTGCTATAACAGAGCACATGAGATCTATGGCCCTGATCTTCCTCCGGTCGTTGAAGAGCGTTTAGAGAGAGAGTTAAAATCGATCATTGGTAACGGATATGCCGTGATGTATATTATCGCACAGAAGTTGGTGTGGAAGTCTAACGAAGATGGATACCTGGTTGGTTCTCGAGGCTCAGTCGGATCATCCTTTGCGGCAACGATGTCCGGAATTACGGAGATCAATCCGTTGCCGGCACATTATTATTGTTCAACCTGCCATCATTATGACTTTGATGATCCGGTGATCAAGGAAAATGCGGGAACTTCTGCGTGCGATCTTCCGGATAAGATCTGTCCGAATTGTGGGACAGTAATGAACAAAGAAGGTCATGATATTCCGTTTGAAACATTCTTGGGATTTAAGGGAGACAAAGAGCCTGATATCGACCTGAACTTCTCAAATGAGTATCAGAGTAATGCACACGATTATACGGAGGTTATTTTTGGTGCAGGTCAGACTTTTCGTGCCGGAACGGTTGGTACAATGGCAGAAAAGACTGCATATGGCTACGTTAAGAAATATTGTGAAGAACATGAGATCACAAAGCGCAGTGCGGAAATGGAACGTATTGCGAAAGGCTGTGTAGGTGTAAGACGTACCACAGGACAGCATCCGGGCGGTATCGTTGTGTTGCCGATCGGAGAAGAGATCTACACCTTTACGCCGGTACAACATCCGGCCAATGATATGACAACAAAGATCATAACGACACATTTCGATTATCATAAGATTGATGCAAACTTGTTGAAACTGGATATTTTAGGACATTTGGATCCTACAATGATCCGTATGTTAGAGGATCTTACGGGTAAAGATGCCTCGGAGATCCCGATGAATGATCCGGATGTGCTTTCTCTTTTTGCCTCGACAGAGGCGTTAGGTATTACGCCGGAAGATATTGGCGGATGTACGCTTGGATGTCTGGGTGTACCGGAGTTTGGAACTAACTTTGTTATGGGCATGCTGTTAGATGCTAAGCCAAAAAACTTTTCGGATCTTGTCCGTATTTCGGGACTGTCACATGGTACCGATGTATGGCTTGGCAATGCACAGTATTATATTAAAAACGGTGACTGTACGTTGTCTACGGCGATCTGTACCCGTGATGATATTATGATCTATTTGATCAGTATGGGCGTGGAAAATGAACGTTCCTTTAAGATCATGGAGAGTGTACGTAAGGGAAAAGGTTTGACACCGGACATGGAAGAAGATATGCGTGCCTGCAATGTGCCGGACTGGTACATCGAATCCTGCAAAAAGATCAAATATATGTT
>ERZ835541.3139-NODE-3139-length-11971-cov-2.408862_pt1 | contig 11971 bp, 7 predicted proteins | sample MGYA00519945_ERZ835541 | MGnify/ENA primary metagenome ERZ835541 (study PRJEB31850, sample SAMEA3708780) | human gut metagenome | biome: human gut; feature: human-associated habitat; material: faeces | place: China | collected 2014 ...
ATTTACACTCGGATATTTCTGATTAGTTTTGGTTGTTCTATGGTTATAAATACATTCATAGAATACATATTGTTCGATAGATTCAACTCTGTCCGGAATCGTTATGGCTTTTAATGACGCACAATCATTAAAAGCTCTTATGCCGATAGTTCGTAGAGTGGATGGGAGGACGATATTTTGTAAAGAACTACACTTGTAAAAAGCATTAGAATTTATGTCTGTCAATCCTTCGGGCAATACGATACTTTGTAGCCATTCACTCTCTTGGAGTGCCGCAGAATTGATTGTCAATGTTCCTTTTGGCAATATCAACGTTACCCATGTATTCTTTTGGAATTGCGTATTGATGCTGTTGTTTATAAATGAGGCATCCAATAAGTCCAGCGTCTTGACAGCTGTTAGGTTTTGCTTGATGAAAGCGATATCTGTATCATTAATAACGCCTGTCAGCTTAAGATTGTTGATTTTTGCATAATCGCTCGCTGATACTTGATTGCTGAGGTTCCCTGGACTTGTCACAGCGATGCTTGTTATATCGCTTGTACAATTGGCCCGCAAGGAAACCTCCCGTGTGCCTCCATTGGATAGCTTTGGCTTCAATCAGTCCTTCGGCTGTTACAGTGACGGTGAAAGGGATTGTGCGTGTCTCCAATGCTGGAATATTCTTTTCATAATCTCCTATGGAGAAAATGGTATTGTCGGTTGTCACTTTCGTTATGTTTAGTTGTTCACTACCGATATTGCGGACATTCAGGTTGACCGTTGTCGGTGCATTTTTTACTACATTTCCGAAGTAAAGTTGGGTCTCGCATACAGGGTAAGCAACGCCCGGCATTATGAATGATGTTGGCGACATATAGATATTTTTCACATAGCCGCGATCATCTCCGGTGGTAGCGGAACTACTGTTTTTGTAGCTCCATTTCAAAGTATGCACACCCGTTTTTAGATCATAACTATAAGGGGTATAGTTGGATATAATGCCGGATATATTAGTTACTTGCTTGTTGTCCACATAAAATATCAGTTGGTCGCCATTGACAGACCAGTCGAAAGAAACCGTAGCATCAAATGATAGGTTGAACGTTGTACTGAACCCTACTTCAGAGTTCGCTTCTTTATTACTGCTGGTCACAACCCCGTTTCCCGCAGTTGTCCACGGGGCAGTGGTAGATTCCTGTTCAAAGGTCAGTGGGAAAGAGCCTTCTTTCAGCGCATTGGTGGCAAAAGTGTCATCGTTTGCTTGTGTTCCGTTTATGGCAGCGTAGGTGCTCAGACCTGCCAGGCATATCATACATATATATAAGAATATCTTTTTCATATTACTTTTCTGTTTCGAGGGTTATTTATCCGGATTACCCATATCTCCATCACCCGGTACGGGGTCGATGGCGGTGGTGAATGAGGTGATATTAGAGAGAGTTGTGCCTTGTGAATTTGTGGCAAAAGCACGTACATAGTAAGTGGTACTTGATTTCAGGTCGCTCATGTTCAGAACCATCTGGTCTCCTGTGCCTTCGATGGCTTTTACTTGGTCGTTTTCGCCCGGTTCGTGGTTGGTGCTGCTCCAATAAAAACCTTTCCGTGTGATTTCCTGGTTTCCGTTACTGCTGATACGTGCAGTGACTTTAGCTGTGGTGATTGCCACGTCTGTCACGGAGATATTTCCGAAAGTCGGCTTATTGACGGCATCCGTGGTGAATTGTGCATGGCTATTGTAGGTCACTCCCGCTTCGTTGACGGCATATGCACGTACGTAATAGGTCTTTCCGGGCGTTAAGCCGGTGAGGGTGTGGTTGAGGGCGGTTACGTTGCCTTCAATGTCTTGGTGGGTGTTTTTATCCATATCCGGCTGACTCGTTTCGGTGCTCCAGCAGAAACCTTTCCGGCTGATGGTGCCGTTACCTGCCGAGTAGATCGTGGCGGTAAGTACTGCGCTGTTGATGGTGACGCCTGAGACATTTGTACTATACAGGCCGGGAGCGGTGATTTGAGTGGTGGTGAAACTTTCGCTGCTGCTATATCCCGTACCTACGCTGTTGGTTGCAAAAGCGCGTATGTAATAGAGGGTACCGTGATTCAGCCCGAGCAGTTGCTGCGTGAAGTCGTTGCCTTCAACACTGATCACTTTATCAGAGGTTGTCGGGTTGGGATTCGTTGTACTATAACAGAACCCTTTTCCTGTGACCGGAGAATTATTGTCATTGATAATACTGCTACGCACATAGGCCGAGGTGGTATTGATGGCCGAAATATACGGAATGTCCAACGTGGGTTCGGAAATAGTTACAGTGGTGAAGCTTCCGGCCTGAGAATATCCCGTTCCTGCTTCATTGGTGGCGTAAGCCGTCACGTAGTACGGAGTACCGGGGTTTAGTCCGGTAAATTCATGCAGAAATTCCGTGCCTGTCATCTGTATTTTTTCGCATCCTTGCATGTCCAATCGAGGATTCTGTACGGAGGTGCTCCAGCAGAATCCGCGTTCGGTCACGGTACCGTTGCCGTTGCTGAGCAGTGTGCAGTTGACGCTTGCGCCATCTGTTTTGGGTGTGGAGATGACGAGTGCATCCAGTCGGGGCACTGTGAGCTCCATGGTTTTAAATTCTTTGACGTTCGAGTATCCGGTTCCTTTTTCGTTGACGGCATAGGCTGTCACGTAATAGGTGGTTCCCGGTGTCAGTTCTTCTAACATGTACTTGAAGTCGTCGCCTTCTATTGCTTTATGTTCGCATCCTTCCGTGTCTGTTTGCGGATTGTGTACGGATGCACTCCAACAGAATCCCTGTTCGGTGATTGTACCGCCTCCGTTGCTGGCTATGGCGGCACTGAGGTCGGCTGTTTTGGTAGTAAACGTAGGGGTGGTGATCGTAACTTCCGGCAGTGTCACACTGGTGGTAGTGATGGTGACAGCATTGCCGTATCCGGTTCCTTTTCCGTTGGTTGCATAAGCCCGGATATGATAAACGGTGCCTTCTTTGAGTTTATTGATTTCTCCTGCGAATACATTACTTTCTGTTAAAGGCATTTCTGTCTGTCCGTCGCAAGCACCAAGCATGGGGGTGGAGTTTGTACTGCTCCAGCAGAATCCCCGGGAGGTTACGGCAGAAGTTCCGGCATCGGTCACTTCAGCGGTTACTACGGCATAATTACCGCGTACAGTTGGCTCGTCGTATGTGCGTACAGTTGGCTTTTCCGAATTCTCGGTGCGGATAACGGTTGTTTTGCCGTATCCTACGATGCCTTCGTTGTTCATGGCAAAAGCCCGTATGGTATAGTCGGTAGAGGCGCTCAAATTGCTGATGGTGACTACGAAATCGGTTTCGCCTTCGGGTACGGCCACATTGTTGTCTCCCAATTTAGGGTCGCCTTCGGTTCCTTTGACGTAGCAGACACCTCGCAGTTCGATGCTTTCTGCCCCGCTGGAGATGACCTCGCTTGCGACCGTAATACTTTGATTGTCTTTGGTTCGGAGGGTTATTGCATCCAGTTCGGGCGCATTGTTGGCAACTGTGGCAAACTGCAGAATTTCCGGACTGATGACAGTGGTGTTGCCGCAGGTGATGAAAAGGCAGTAAAAATAGTTCGTTCCCGGAATGAGTTCTTCCAATTGTACTTTTACTTCACCGGATGTTTGCTCTACAAGCACTTTGATTACATCTTTGTCACCCAATGCTTTACTTTCGAGCAGAGTCTTGTTGATGGAGTAGAGGAAGCCTCATTCGGTAATTTCCAGATCGTTTTCTCCGATATTCCCTTTCAGTATGGCGCTTTTGCGTTTAATGTCATCTTGCGATACTACTTGGATCTCCATTTTCGGGGCAATCCAAGTGGGTTCTGTATCTTTTTCACAACCTCCTGTCAGCCAGATAAAGCACAGGATGGCGATGGTTCGTATGAGTCGTTTCATATCGTTTGAAGTGATTTATGTTATTCTTAGAAAATAATACCTACACCGGCGGTGACCTGGTGCTGTTTGAAATTGATTGTGTTGAATCCTGCCGAAAGCAGGAACCCTTTCAGGCGCAGGATAGCCCCTATTTCTGCCGCTACTCCGGATGCGGAGTGATCGGTGTTTTTATACCAGTTGTCTTCCGTGTCGGCTTCGAGCCAGGCAAAAGTGCGGTTACCGTATCCTACGCCGGCATAGCCGTAAAGTGGTTTAGCCAGACGGCGCATATATCCGGCTGTAATGCAGAGGTAGGATTTCTCTGTTCTTCCCGGTTCGTAGATGATGGAGGCGCCTTCGGTGGTCTTTTGGTTATCGTCACATTCACCTACGGTTTTGATCGAGTTGAAGTCACTCCTGAAAGCGGCATAGAATCCGTTGGTGCGTGTAAAACCGATCATGCCGCCGAAGGAGGTTTGCCCGCCACCGCCAAATCCTGCCTGTACCATAATGAGCGTGTTCATCGGAACTTTCGGTTTGATGGTGGATATCATGTGGAAGGTAGGGCGTACGGTTTCTCCGGCGGTTACATTCAGCACGGTGTCTATCGGGAAGTATGTTTGTTTCTCGATACGCACTTTATATTCCTTGATCCCCATGCGGTCACTGCGGTAGGGAGTTTTTCCTACCCGTACGCTGTCGATGTATACGTCGGCATCCTGCTCGGGTAGTGAGAAGATTTCCATGTAACCGAATTTGGGTTTTAATGCAACGCTTTTGGTGACCGGAGTATTACCTAACTTGATGACACCGGCATCGGGCTGATACATCGGTGCTTCCACCCGATAGGTGTGTTCTCCTTTCGGCATGGTTGCGTTGAAAAGTCCGTTTTCCACAGGTACCGGTTCTTCGTTAATGTAAACATTGGCTGTGGCCGGCTCGGGGCGGACTACGAGAAATTGCATGTTACTTTCCGCCACGGGCTTGTTCTGGTCGTCGCTTGTGTTGAGTACCATCTCGTATACGGTTGCCTTTTCGATGATGTCCGGATAGAAATAGTTGCGCAGAATTCCCAGTTTGTCATGCAGGATTGAGATGCGTCGTGCACCACGGGGGACATAAACCCACACTTCTCCTGTCTTGTTTTCGCGGGCTGTAATGCCTAAGGCATCGGGCTCGAACATAAGGTCTTTTTCGTTGGTCACGATGCGTATCAACGCACATATTTCTCCGTTTTGATCCCGTTTCGGTGCTGTGATACGGGCGGTGATGTCGTTTTCCATCCGATTAAAGGAAGTTACCGTAATTTTACTCTGTTGGGCCGATAGAATACTCGGACATAAGAACAACAGAAAATAAAAAAGTAAAAACAGATGTTTGAAATTGTTTTGATTCATGTAATAATTGTTTGTTTGCGACAGTCTCCTTTCGCAATCATCCCTAATTTTTTAGAAGTATGGAGACTTTTATATTATTAATACTTCGCCTACAAATGTAGTTAATAAAACAGAAATAAGAAGCATTCATTCTTAAAAAAAATAGTTGCATGCCTTATTTCCTTTTACTTGTTTTTGTTTTGTAACGGTTTACAGTGACAAAATTTATATTAGTGCGCTGTTATTTATTTGTTTAATTTGTGTGACGATTGTGCTTTTGACGGATTTTAACAATATGATGATGCTCCGATGGAGCCTTAACTGTACTGTTGCATTGCACATGTCCCCTTGTACAATAGCTAAAAAGCCTTGGTGGCAAGCATTACGGAGCGGAAGAGCTTGCGATATTGCGGAAGGGCTTCGGTGATTGGCACTGCGAACGGAGAGATTTTTGAAAATGGGAGTCTATGTTCATAACCGGAAGATATGGATTATATGGGAGGAAATATATCTTCCTTATTTAATTCTTTACAGATTGTATAACTATTATTGTATGTTGACAGTAGTCAATTTATCTATTGGTAGTTGTCGGCTTATCTGTTGACTACTGTCAATCGATCAGTTGATGATTGCCGACGGGGAATTATATTTAAAACTTTCTTCCCCTCCCTTCTGCACTTAAATACCGATGAATAACGAAAAGCGGAAGGGGGAAAGGGGAAATGAATTTCCATGTTTTAAGTTGCTTATGTTTTTGGGAAATACTATATTTGTGCATTAATAACCGAATAATATACAATCGTATGATTACAACACAGTTGCTCCGTCCGGAGAGCATCGTCGTCGTGGGTGCATCGAATAATGTGCATAAACCGGGCGGTGCTATATTAAAGAATCTTATCAATGGTGGTTATCGTGGTGAACTTCGTGCCGTCAACCCGAAGGAGACGGAAGTGCAGGGGATTCCTTCTTTTGCCGATGCCAAAGACATACCCGATACCGATTTGGCGATTCTTGCCATTCCGGCGGCGTTGTGTCCGGATGTGGTAGAAGCGTTGGCGAGCGGAAAGCAAACGAAGGCATTTATCATTCTCTCTGCCGGTTTTGGCGAAGAGACGCACGAAGGTGCACTGCTCGAAGAACGGATTCTGGCAACGGTGAATACATACGGTGCTTCGCTGATCGGGCCGAACTGCATCGGGTTGATGAACACGTGGCATCACAGCGTATTCAGTCAGCCTATTCCGCAATTGAGCTTGCAGGGAGTAGATTTGATTTCCAGTTCCGGTGCAACGGCAGTCTTTATTTTGGAGAGTGCGGTGACAAAAGGATTGCAGTTCAATTCTGTCTGGTCAGTAGGCAATGCGAAGCAGATCGGTGTGGAAGATGTGTTGGAATATATGGATAATACATTTGATCCGGAAAAGGATTCACGGATTAAATTGCTTTATATCGAGAGTATCGGTGATCCCGACCGTTTGCTGTTTCATGCTTCGTCGTTGATCAAGAAAGGCTGTAAGATTGCTGCCATCAAAGCGGGAAGTTCCGAAAGCGGGAGCCGTGCGGCCTCTTCGCATACGGGGGCTATTGCCAGTTCCGACTCTGCTGTCGAGGCTCTGTTCCGTAAAGCAGGTATCGTGCGTTGTTTCTCCCGTGAAGAGTTGACCACGGTAGGCTGCGTTTTCACGTTACCGGAATTGCGGGGGAAGAATTTTGCTATTATTACGCACGCCGGCGGTCCCGGGGTGATGCTGACCGATGCTCTGAGCAAAGGCGGACTGAATGTTCCCCGGTTGGAAGGCCCGTTGGCAGATGAATTAAAATCCCGCCTTTATCCCGGTGCTGCCGTTGGCAATCCGATTGATATCTTAGCTACCGGTACTCCCGAGCATTTGCGGCTTTGCATCGATTATTGTGAAGAGAAGTTTGAGAATATAGATGCGATGATGGCTATTTTCGGTACTCCGGGCCTGGTTACTATGTTTGAAATGTATGATGTGCTACATGAAAAGATGCAGACTTGCCGTAAACCGATTTTTCCGATTCTTCCTTCCATCAATACGGCAGGAGCCGAGGTTGCCGCTTTTCTGGCAAAAGGGCATGTGAACTTTGCTGATGAGGTGACATTGGGTACGGCCTTGTCGAGGATAGTGAATGCCCCGCAACCGGCCACCAATGAAATAGAGCTTTTCGGTGTGGATGTACCTCGTATCAGGCGTATCATCGACTCTATCCCCGAAGATGGTTATATCGCCCCCCATTATGTGCAGGCATTGCTGCATTCCGCCGGTATTCCGCTTGTCGATGAGTTTGTTTCCGGCAATAAAGAAGAGGTGGTTGCTTTTGCACGCCGTTGTGGATTCCCGGTAGTGGCAAAGGTTGTCGGTCCGGTACACAAATCCGATGTGGGAGGAGTGGTACTGAACATAAAAGGCGAGCAGCATCTCGCTTTGGAGTTCGATCGGATGATGCAGATTCCCGAGGCACATGCCATTATGGTTCAACCCATGCTGAAAGGCACGGAACTCTTTATCGGTGCAAAATATGAAGAGAAATTCGGACACGTTGTGCTCTGTGGTTTAGGAGGTATTTTTGTTGAAGTTTTGAAGGATGTTTCTTCCGGCCTTGCCCCGTTGTCTTATGAAGAGGCTTATTCTATGATCCATTCCCTCCGTGCCTATAAGATTATTCAGGGAACCCGTGGACAGAAAGGGGTAAACGAAGATAAATTTGCCGAGATCATCGTCCGTCTTTCCACCCTGCTACGTTTTGCCACGGAGATCAAGGAGATGGATATCAATCCGCTATTGGCTACGGAGAAAGAGGTGATAGCGGTGGATGCGCGGATAAGAATCGAAAAAGAAAGATGAAGAGAGGGGAGAATTCTCCCTTCTTTTCACCCTCCCCAATTCTCCCTGTCCAGATTCCGATAGCTGATGGCTTCGGCCAGGTGAGCGGAGAGTATTTGTTCGCTACCTTCCAGATCGGCAATGGTGCGCGATACTTTTAATATGCGGTCGTAGGCGCGGGCGGAGAGGTTGAGCCGGTTCATGGCATTTTTTAGTAAAGTCAGGCCTTTGTTGTCGGGTTGGGCATATTGGGCAAGCAGTTTGCTCGTCATTTGTGCATTGCAATAAATGCCTGGTTGGTCGGCAAAACGGGTATCCTGTATTTGCCGGGCTTTGATAACCCGTTTACGAATTTCTGAGCTTGGTTCGGCAGGATGGTTGTTGGCCATCTCTTCAAAAGGAACCGGCACAATTTCTATTTGTATGTCGATACGATCCAGTAAAGGCCCTGATATTTTATTCAGATATTTCTGCACTTGCCCCGGAGAACAGACACAGGCTTTTGTGGGGTGATTATAATATCCGCAAGGACATGGATTCATAGAAGCGATCAGTGTGAAACTCGCCGGATAATCAATGCTGCATCTTACCCGGGATATAGAGATGCGGCGATCTTCCAACGGTTGACGCAATACTTCCAATACACTGCGTTGGAATTCCGGAAGTTCATCTAAAAAGAGTACGCCGTTATGGGCAAGGCTGATCTCACCCGGTTGTGGAAAATTTCCACCGCCAACCATAGCTGATTGCGAAATCGTATGATGGGGGTTACGAAACGGACGTTTTGTAATCAGTGAGGTGTCTCGGCTCAGTTTTCCGGCTACGGAATGTATTTTGGTGGTCTCCAGACTTTCACCGAGAGACAGAGGCGGCAGGATGGACGGCAAACGTTTGGCCATCATGGATTTCCCGCTTCCGGGTGCTCCGATCATAATAAGATTATGCCCGCCGGCCGCCGCCACTTCTAATGCTCTTTTTACATTTTCCTGCCCCTTGACATCTGCGAAGTCGTATTCAAACTCTTCCTGGCGGGTATAGAACTCTTCCCGTGTATTGACGATCGTGGGCTGTAACTCGCATTTCCCGTTGAAAAATTCGATGACCTCTTTGATATTCGTAACTCCGTATACGTTCAGGTTATTGACGACTGCCGCTTCACGGGCATTCTGCAGGGGAACGATCAGTCCGTCGAATTTCTCTTCCCGTGCTTTGATAGCTATGGGAAGTGCCCCTTTGATCGGTTGTATGCTACCGTCGAGACTTAGTTCTCCCATGAGTAAATAATGGGGCAGTTTCTCGGAAGAGATGGTTTCATTGGCGGCAAGGATGCCTATGGCAAGCGGGAGGTCGTAGGCCGAACCTTCTTTCCGGATATCTGCCGGCGCCATATTGACTACAATATTGGTGGTCGGCATTTTATAACCGTTGACTTGCAGTGCGGAGATGATACGTTGATGGCTCTCTTTTACGGCAGAGTCGGGCAGACCTACCAGATAGAACATGCAACCTCTTGAGCTGTTTACTTCGATGGTGATAAGGGTTGCGTTTATACCTTGTACGGCCGCTCCGAATACTTTTATGAGCATGTTTTTCTTAGTAATTTAAGGGCAATTATTTCTTTTCGTTTTTCTTTAGCACTTCTTCCACTTTGTGGCTTAGGCTGTCTGCCGGGATATCTCTTGCAAGTATTCTTCCGCTTGGGGATACGAGTATGCTGACAGGCAGCTTCTGAACGGCATATTGTTTGGCTGTTTCCATGTCCCATCCGGTGAAGGTGCATACCTGTTCCCAGTTTAATGTGTCTTGTTTGATTTTGTTTTTCCAGGCTTTCTTGTCTATATCGAGTGAAATGCCGAGTATCCCGAAATCTTTGCTCTTTTTGTATTTGGCGTTTATCTTGCGCAGTTCGACATTTGTGGAGTCACAGTCTTCGCACCAGGATGCCCAGAAGTTGATAAGCAGATACTTATCTTTAAATTGCCCTGTGCGGGTTATTTTTTCTCCTTTTTCATTGGGGATACTGAAGAATGGCGCTGCTTTGTCTTTATTTACTTTTTCCAGTTGGCCGATATATTCTGTAAGTTGTCCGATACGAGGTTTGTCCTGTAAGATTCCGGCCATGATGTTGATAAGCTCTTTAATTTTATCGAAATCGGGGTTTTCTTTCTGAACAAAATATTTGTCGAGCAGATAGATACTGGCAAAAGAAAAGTTGTGTTGGCGGATAAATGTTTCGGCTTTTTCTTCAAGTGCTTTATCCGACGGGGTGTCAAGCTCTTGCAGGCTGGCTTGAAAAGCGGAAAACTCTTCGTTATAGATGTTACCGTTGATGTTCAGGCAGCTCAGATTATTTACGTTTCCTGCTATTTTTATTTTATTCTTTTTATCAAGGAAAATGGGGTATTCCGTATTTTTTTTAAATAATAATACGGCAGAAGTAATGGTATCTATTTTGAGGGAATGAGAGAACTTGTCTCCTTTTACGCAGATGGTATCTATTTGTTCGTAAAGTCCGTCCACCCCATACAGATAGATCGTGTCATTACCCAGTCCTTTAATTTCTCCGGTGATACTTGTTGTGTCAGCTTCCTTTTTGCAGCCTGTCATGCAGAGTATCAGAATGAGCAGAATATTAATCTTCTTCATTTTCCATTTCTTTTCTGCGAAAGTACGTGTTTTTACAGATAAAAAAAAGAATTGCCCGCCATTTGTCTGGCGGGCAACTCTCTTTTTTATTATTACGTATAAGATATTATCTTATTTGATAATGTTCATGAAGTCTGAATTTGTGAAATATTTAGCAAATTCAAGATCTGTTGCAGCTTTCTTTGCCAAAGAAGAATCTTTAGCAACAGCGTTCTTCAAGCTGCTTGTCAACATAGACTGATTGTTAGTTCTTGCACCCAGAACAGCCATCAGATAATCTGTATAAGCATCCGGCTTTTCAATGTTAGCCAAAGTGTTTTTAGCTTTGTTGTAGTCTTTAGCCAAGATCTGAGCAAGTGCGGCACTGTTAGTCTTAGCATCACCGAATGAGTTTACTGCTCTTTCATACTGACCTTGTGCGATATACAGGTTACCCAATGTTTCGCCTAATTCTTTAGCACCGGCAGCTTTGCCTAAGTATGCTTCAGCAGCATTCTTGTCGCCTTTAGCCAAAGCAACAAGACCGAGGTTCATGTTTACTTCAGGAGCAGCCTGGATGTTTGCAGCTTTCTTCAGGTAAGATTCTGCTTTGTCGATGTTACCGGCTTGATAAGCTAATTTACCAAGGTTGTTGAATGCACGGTAATCGTTCGGGAACAGCTCAGTAGCTTTTGTATAGATAACTTCTTTCTTACCGTTGTCGTTAGTCAGAGTTGCGGCATACAACAGTTCTTCCAGTGTCAGTTCCCGGCATCCTGCTTCTGCCTGCCCCTGTGGAACCATCGCCAGCAATTGTTCCTGTTTCAGCAGTTTGGAACAGAATCCATTTAAAGCAATAGGAGTACGAAGTGTCGTTACATCAAGGATTCCGTTTTCCAGTTCGTCTTTTAATGTAAAGGTAGATCCATCATGGATCACAAAACGAATGTCCGGATGATGACTGGTGTATTTTACCAGATATTTTGCCATCATATTCACCGTGGATGGCGTCACGCCGAGATGGATCGTCGTTGCCTGGCTAACTTTGATCACTTCTCTTTTCGTAATATCGGTCATGGTAAGAAGACTTTCCGCCCGCACATACAGTGCTTTTCCCGCCTCTGTCAGCCGGATATGTTTGCTCCCCCGTACAAACAGGCGTACCTGCAGTTCTTCTTCCAGCATTTTCATCTGATAACTAAGCGGCGGCTGTGTCATATGCAGGGCTCTGGCCG
>ERZ835541.3149-NODE-3149-length-11962-cov-3.650290_pt1 | contig 11962 bp, 8 predicted proteins | sample MGYA00519945_ERZ835541 | MGnify/ENA primary metagenome ERZ835541 (study PRJEB31850, sample SAMEA3708780) | human gut metagenome | biome: human gut; feature: human-associated habitat; material: faeces | place: China | collected 2014 ...
GCTTGCAGATCATGCGGATCATCTGCTTGGCCATGTAGTAGCCGGGGGCAGCCTTGGCGCCGAAGATATAGGTCTTGGGCACAAAGTCAGCGTTCGGGTTTGCCTTCAGGTACAGGTACTCAGCGGCAATGTTCATGGCGTTCAGGTGCTGGCGCTTGTACTCGTGCATGCGCTTGACCTGGCAGTCAAAGATAGAATCCGGGTCAATGACCTGGCCGGTGGTCTTTTCCAGATAGTTGGCAAAGTTCACCTTGTTGGCGCGCTTGACGGCGGCCAGCTTATCCAGCATGGCGGAATCGTCAGCAAATTTCTCGAACTTCTTCAGCTCGGAAGCATCCTGCTTGAAGCCGGGGCCGATGGAATCTTCCAGCAGCTTGGTCAGGCCGGGGTTGGCAGCCAGCAGCCAGCGGCGGTAAGCAATACCGTTGGTAACGTTCTTGAATGCTTGCGGCTTGTACAGGAAGTAATCATGGAACACGCTGTCCTTGATGATCTCACTGTGCAGCTTGGAAACGCCGTTGATGGCGTGGCAGGTGTAGGCGCAGATGTTGGCGGTGCGGACCTGGTTGTCGCCGATGATCGCCATATAGTCGATCTTGCCCTGGTCGCCGGGGAAGGCCTTGGCCAGGTCGGCGCGGCAGCGGCGGTCCATCTCGCAGACGATCTGCCAGATGCGGGGCAGGGTGTTGCGGAAGATGTCCGCATTCCACTTCTCCAGTGCCTCGCTCATGACGGTGTGGTTGGTGTAGGCAAAGACCTTGCGGCAGATGTCGAAGGCAGCGTCCCACTCGTAGCTGCACTCATCCAGCAGGATGCGCATCATCTCGGGGATGGCGACGGTGGGGTGGGTATCGTTCAGCTGGATGGCGACCTTGTCGGGCAGGTTGTCCAGCGTGCCGTACTGGTTCAGGTGGTTCTGCAGGATGTCTGCGATGGACGCGGCAGAGAAGAAGTACTGCTGGCGCAGGCGCAGGATCTTGCCCTCGGTATGGTTGTCGTTGGGGTAGAGGATCTTGGAGATCAGCTCGGCAGAGGCAGACTGGCTGATAGCCGTGTTGTAGTTGCCGGCGTTGAAGCTGCTCATATCAAAGCTGGGGGCCTTAGCCTGCCACAGACGCAGCTTGGAAACACCGTTGGAGCCGTAACCGGCGACATACATATCGTTGGGCACGGCGATAACGGAGTTGTAGTTCTCATACTTGACGTGATGGAAGCCGCCCTCCCAGGTCTCGATGGCCTGGCCGTCAAAGCGGATCTCCTGGGCCTGGTCGGGATGGCTCTTGATCCAGACCTGACCGCCGGGCAGCCAGTTGTCAGCAGTCTCCTGCTGCCAGCCGTCCACGATCTTCTGCTTGAAGATGCCGTACTCGTACAGGATGGAGTAGCCGGTGCCGGGGATGCCGTCGGTGGCCATGCCGTCCAGATAGCAGGCGGCCAGGCGGCCCAGACCGCCGTTGCCCAGGCCCGCATCGGGCTCCTGCTCATAGATGGTATCGATCTTGACGTCGGCATCAGCCAGCACGCTCTCGGCAACCTCGTTCAGGCCAAGGTTGAACAGGCTCGTGCGCAGGCTGCGGCCCATGAGGAACTCCATGCAGAGGTAGTAGACCTGCTTCTTGCCCTCGCCCAGGACCTTGGACTGGTACTGCTTCTGGCGGTCAGACATGATCTGGCGGGTGATCATGGCCAGGCAGCGGTAGATCTGGTCAGCGGAGGCGGCGTCGATGGTGACGTTGCACTCACTCATCAGCTTGTCCTTGAGCAGCTTCTCAAATTCACGCTTTGTGTATTTCAAAATCGTTCTCTCCTTCTTTGCAGTCATGAGAATTCATGATTTTTGCGCTCTTTTCGGTGCTTTCAATAAACCACTCTATAGATTATAACGATATTTAGCGGATTGCGCAAGTCAAAATTGCCTGTTTGCAGGCTTTTTATACAATTCCGTCAAAAAGGGCTTTTGCAAATCGGTAATTTGTACTATAATAGATGTAAGATTCTGCGCGTCCACTGTAAATAAAGGCGTGCAGAGACCGGAAGGAGTATGATTATGGGTATGGCTACCTCAAAAGTGAGGCTGAACATCTGCGGTTCCAGCTATGTAGTCAACACGAGTGAGAGCGAGGATTACATGAAGAACCTCGCGGACCGACTGAACCTGGATATGAACGAGCTGATGGCGTCCTCGAACTCGGTCTCCATCACGACGGCGGCAGTCATGACCGCGCTGAACTATCGTGATGAGCTGGAAAAGGCCAGCGGCAGCGCCGACAATATGCGCCGCCAGATCAAGGACTACCTCGAGGATGCGGCCAGCGCCAAGATGGCTGCCGAGGAGGCCCGCCGTGAGAATGCGTCGCTCAAACGCCGTGTGGATGAGCTGGAGCGCCGCCTGCGCCGCAATCAGTTCCCGGCGGAGGACGAATGAGCCGCCCCGAGATTTTAGCCCCGGCGGGCAACCGCGAGATGCTTGGCGCCGCTGTTTTCAGCGGCGCTGATGCTGTTTATCTGGGGCTGACGGGCTTTAACGCACGCCGCACGGCGGGCAACTTTACCCCCGACGAGCTGCGGGAGGCCGTGGCGTTCTGCCATGCCCGCGGCGTCAAGGTGCATGTGACGCTGAATACGCTGGTCTATGACCGGGAGTTGTCCGGCCTGGCCGATGCCGTGCGCGCCGTGGCTGCAGCCGGGGCGGACGCCGTCATTGCGGACGACCTGGCGACGGCGCAGCTGGTCAAAAGTATTGCACCGACGCTGCACCTGCACGGCTCGACCCAGATGAGCGTCCACACGCCCGAGGGCGCTAAGGAGCTTGCCGCGCTGGGCTATGACCGCGTCATTCTGGCGCGTGAGCTGTCGCTGGAGGAAATTCGTGCCGTCTGCGAGGCCAGCCCCATCGAGGTCGAGGTCTTTGTCCACGGCGCACTCTGCATGAGCGTGTCCGGCCAGTGCATGATGAGCGCGTTCCTGGGCGGGCGCAGCGGCAACCGCGGCGCCTGTGCGGGTCCCTGCCGTCTGCCGTTTGACGCAAGTGCCGGTTTAAACCCCGGCCAGCCGGGCCGTGCCTGCCATTTGAGCTTAAAGGACATGGACTACATCCCGCACCTGCGGGAGCTGATGGACGCGGGTGTCGCCAGCGTGAAGATCGAGGGCCGCCTGCGCACGCCCGAGTACGCGGCGGCAGTCGTCACAGCCTGCCGCGCGGTCTGCGCGGGCCAGCCCTACGACGAAAAGCTCGTGCGGGACATCTTCTCGCGCTCGGGCTTCACCGACGGCTACCTGACGAACCGCAACGACGGCAAGATGTTCGGCGTGCGCACCGAGGCCGACGCCGCGGCGACCCGCGCTGCCACGCCCAAGGCACGCGAGCTGTTCCGCCGCGAGCTGCAGCGCGTGCCCGTACACTATGAATTGAGCGGCGGCGTGGAGGACGGCGGCGTCAAGCTGACCGCCCGCGACGACGACGGCCACAGGGTCAGCGTCTACAGCGCCGACGAGCCGCAGCCTGCCCAGAAGGATCCGCTGCCCGGCATTGAGCGCGCCCTCGGCAAGACCGGCGGCACGCCGTTTGTCATGGACGGCCTTGCCGCCGAGCCGGGGGAGGGGGGCTTCGGCTTCCTGCCCGGTGCCGCCTGGAACGAGCTGCGCCGCGAGGCGCTGGACAAGCTGCTGGAAAAGCGCAGCGAGGTCACGCCCCACGCCGTACAGGCGTTTGAAATGCCGACCTATCCCGCCCATACCGTGGGGCAGCTGCCCGCGCTGGCCGCCCGCTTTGCCAATGCGGCCCAATGCCCGGCGGAGGCGGCGGAGAAGCTGCAATACCTGATTTTCCCGATCACCGAAGCCGAGAGCATCCCCGAGGCATGGCGGGAAAAAACGCTGCTGGAGCTGCCGCGGGTCATGTTCGGCAGACTTGAGCAAAAGACCGCCGCGCGGCTGGACGCCCTGCAGGACGCGGGTTTTGCCGGGGCGGTGGTCAACAACCCCGCACAGCTGCGCTATACCGACGGCTGGACGCTGTACGGCGGTCTGGGCCTGAACGTCACGAACCCGATGAGCGCCGCGCGGTATGCGTCCCTGGGGGTGCAGGGCATGCTTTTGCAGCCCGAGACCGCGCTGACGGCCATGCAGGCCGTGGCCCCCGGCGTGCCCACGGCGGCGCTCTGCTACGGCCATCTGCCGCTGATGCTGACCCGCGCCTGCCCCCTGCGCAATGTGCGCGACTGCGGCAAATGCCCGGGCGGCGGCACGCTGCGGGACCGCAAGGGCCGCGACTTCACCGTGACCTGCTCGGCCCCCGGCGGGGCGGGCGTGCGCACAGTGTTCAACCCGGTGCCGCTCTACATGGGCGAGCGCCTGCGTGAGCTGCCCGTGGATGTGGCGGTAGCGGCCTTCACGACAGAGACCCCCGCCCGCGTATCCCAGATTTTGGACCTGCTTTTCAACGCCCAACCGTTTGACAGCGAGTTTACGCGTGGGTTATACTATACGAATAACTAAAACTATCAGATAGGAGAGAGAAGATAGGAGATGAACTGCCGGGAAGGCTGCGGCCTTACGCCGGAAACATCTCCTCTCTCCTGACTCCTCTCTTTTGGAGGCTCCCATGACCCCTATTGTGAAGTACAAAAAATTGGATGCCCGCGCCGTTGTGCCGCAGTACGCAACGCCCGGCGCGGCGGCGGCGGACCTGTGCGCGGTGCTGGATACACCGCTGACGCTGGCCCCGATGCAGCGCGCCCTCGTGCCCACCGGTCTTGCCATCGAGCTGCCCGGCCCCGCGTGTGTCGCCCTTGTCTACGCCCGCAGCGGCCTGTCCATCAAGCACGGTCTCTGTATGGCGAACGGTGTCGGCGTCATTGACAGCGACTACCGGGGCGAGCTGACGGTGGGGCTGGTGAACCACGGGGACGTCCCCTACACCATCCAGCCCGGCGACCGTATCGCCCAGCTGATGGTGCTGCCCATTCTGCGGCCCACCCTGACGGTGGTAGAGGAGCTGGACGAGACGGAGCGGGGCGCCGGCGGCTTCGGCTCCACCGGGAGGTAAGCGCTATGGCGAGGATCATACTGGCTTCCGGCTCCCCCCGGCGGCAGGAGCTGCTACGGCGCATAGGACTCCGTGAATTTGAAATTTCCGTGCCGGACGTGGAGGAGTGGTATCCCCCGGAGCTGGCGCCGGAGGATATCGTGGCCTACATCAGCCGGGAGAAGTCTCAGGCGGTACAGGCGGCGGCGGATGCCATTGTCATCACCGCCGACACCATGGTCTTTCTGGATGATCAGCGGCTGGGGAAGCCCCATGACGAGGCGGAGGCCCTCTCCATGCTGACGGCGCTGTCCGGACGAAAGCACAAGGTCTGCACCGGCGTGACAGTACGGCAGGGGGAAAAGGCCCTCACCCGCGCCCAGTCCACCGACGTCTATTTCCGGGAGGCCTCCCGGCAGGAGCTGCTGGCCTACATCCGGGGCGGCGAGCCCATGGATAAGGCCGGGGCCTACGGCGTACAGGGGCAGGGAGCGCTGCTGGTGGAGCGCATCGACGGGGACTTTTTCAACGTCATGGGTCTGCCGGTGGTGCTGCTGAGCCGGATGCTGGCGGAATTCGGTGTGACGCTGCTGGCGTAATGGGCAGCGGCTTACTTTGCAATAAGGAATCAGAACTATGAAGAATTTTTTCCAGAAAAACGGCATCATGATGCTGGCGGCGGTGACGGTGGTGGCGGTGCTGCTGTGTGTGGCCTCCGCTCTCAGCTCCCAGACCGGCTTTCTCCAGAACGCCGGGGGCGTCATTGCCTCCCCCTTCCGGGCGGTAGGCTCCGCTGTCAGTGGGTGGTTCAGCTCCATAAGCCAGCGCTTCGAGGACGTGGAGGCGCTGCAGCAGGAGAATGCGGATCTGAAAAAGGAGAACGCCGAGCTGCAGCGTCAGCTGGATCAGGCCAAGATCGACAGCGAGGAGAACCAGCGGCTGCGGAATCTGCTGAACCTGCGGCAGCAGCGGCGGGATTTCACCTTTGAATCCGCTATTATCGTGGATCGCAGCACCTCCAACTGGTCCCGTGTGATGACCCTCAACAAGGGCACCTCCAGCGGCATTGCCGTAGGCAACTGCGTGGTGGACGATCAGGGCAATCTGGTGGGGGTCATCCGGGAGGCCGGACTCAACTGGTCCACCATCACCACCATTCTGGACACAGACTCCTCTCTGGGCGCACGGGTATTCCGCACCGGCGAGGTGACGGTGGCCATGGGCGATCTGGCCCTGATGGAGACGGGGCGGCTGAAGCTGTCGTATCTGGAGGGGGAATCCAGTCTCATCAACGGCGACCTCATCGTCACCTCCGGGCTGGGGGGCTACTACCCCTCCCAGCTGGTCATCGGCTCTGTGGAGGAGATCCGCACCGATGACAACGGCCTGACCCGCTATGCGGTGCTGGCCCCCAAGACGGATCTGGATTCCCTGTCGGAGGTGTTTGTCATCACCTCCTTCGACACCGTGGACTGAGGGAGACACTATGAGCCGACGTGATACCATCTGGAAATGGGTGTTTTACACCGCAGGTGTTTTTCTGCTGCTTTTATTGCAGGGGCTGGCGCTGGATCACATCTCCCTGCTGCACGTGCATCCCTATCTGCCCCCGGTGATGGTGGCGGTCTTAGCTATGTTCGAGGGAGCCTACGGCGGCATGGGCGTGGCGCTGGCCATGGGTCTGCTGTTTGATCTGACCCAGCCGGGGCTGATCCCCTGCTTCCATATTCTGGCATTTTTGCTGGCGGCGCTGGCCGCCGCTGCCGTGGCCAACTACCTCATTACGCCGGGGCTTCTGTGCGCCGTGCTCATGGGGTTGGCGGCGCTGGTCATCACAAATGGGCTGCAAATTCTGCTGATGACGTATCAGCAGGGAGTGGCCTTCTCCGCCGCCTCGTCACTGGCGGGGCGGGAGATCCTGGTGACACTGCCGCTGACGGTGCTGGTCTATCTTCCCTTCCGCTGGGTGCGCCGGCGGATCTACTCCGAGTGAGTCCCCTGAAAGGAGTGTGCTATGAAATCCTATCTGGCCAAATCCCGGCTGGTGCCGCTGGTATTGATCTTCGGGATGATCCTGCTGATCTTCTGCGGCGTGCTGTACAATACTCAGATCCTCAACGGATCGGACTATAAGGCTCGGTCGCTGGCCAGCAACGCCACCGCTCAGACGGTGGAGGCCTCCCGCGGCATCATCACCGACCGCAACGGCAAGGTGCTGATCTCCAACCGGCTGACCTATACGCTGGTGTTTTCCGACGAGGAATTTGAAAGCGACACGGACTGCAACGACGCCATCTTCCGGCTGTTGGAGCTGTGCCGCAGCAACAACGTCAAGTGGACGGATACCCTGCCGGTGAGCAAGGAGCCGCCCTTTACCTACACCACCCCCACCGACGAGGGTGCCTTCCGGGAATATCTGGAGTCGGAGGATCTGCCCGCCATCACGGTGGGTACCCTGCGGCCCACGCAGGAGGCCCCGCTGTTCATGGCCCAACTGCGCAAGCTCTACGGCGTGGCGGACAGCTACTCCGACACCGACGCACGGGCTATCATCGGTGTGCGCTACCAACTGGCCCTGCGGGACATCGTGGGGGGTACCTACACCTTCGCCAGCGATGTGTCGGTGGAGCTCATCAATCAGGTGGTGGACGGCCGCTATGCCGGTGTCACCACCGGCACGGCCTCGGCCCGTGTGTATGACACTACCTACGCCGCCCATGTGCTGGGGCGGCTAAGTCCCATCTATCAGGAGGACTGGGTGGGCGATCCGGACAACGGCATCGTGGGATACCGGGACAAGGGGTATTCCATGGACGCTCTGGTGGGCGAGAGCGGCGTGGAGAAGGCCTTCGAGGAGTATCTCCACGGCGAGAACGGCACCAAACTCATTACCACCACCTCCGATGGCCAGATCACCGGTGAGTTCTACACCAAGGAACCCAAGCCCGGCAACACCGTGGCTCTGACGCTGGACATCGACCTGCAGGAGGACGTGGAAAAAGCCCTCAGCAAGACCATCGGTGACATGACCGAGGAGGACGGCATCCGCCGTGGCGGTGCCGCCGTGGTGGTGGGCGTGGGCAGCGGTGAGGTGCTGGCGCTGGCCTCCTACCCCACCTATGACATCAGCAAGTGGGATGAAATTTATGACACGCTGGCCTCCGACGACAAGGGAGCTCCCCTGTTCAACCGGGCCATTGGCGGCACCTACGCCCCCGGCTCCACCTTCAAGCCCTGCACGGCGGTGGCGGCGCTGGAATCCGGGGTCATCACCCCCTCCACCACCATTCTGGACCGGGGCATCTACGACTACTACTCCTCCCCCCAGCCCCGGTGCTGGATCTACAGCTCCTACGGCTCCACCCACGGGCGGGTGGACGTGTCGGAGGCCATCACCGTGTCCTGCAACTACTTCTTCTATGAGGTGGGCCGTCTGACGGGCATTAAGACGCTGGACGACTATGCCACCCAGTTCGGTCTGGGGCAGTACACCGGCATCGAGATCGGCGGCCCCAACAGCGCCGAGGCCAAGGGCGCTCTGGCCTCCCCGGAGTACGCCGAGGCCAACGATCTGGAGTGGTCCGACGGTCAGACCCTGACTGCCGCCATCGGCCAGAGCTATAACCTGTTTACGCCGCTGCAGCTGGCCAACTACATCGCCACGCTGGTGTCCGGCGGCAAGCATTGCCCCGCTCACCTGCTGAAAAGCGTCAAGTCCTATGACAATTCTGAGATCATTGCCACCGGCAGCACGGAGCCGCTGAACACCATCAATATCAGCGACTCCACCTTACAGGCGGTAAAGAAAGGTATGTTGGGCTACACCACCAACGGCGGCTCCGTGGCGGTTCCCTTCCAGAACTGCGTGGTTTCCGCCGGCGCCAAAACCGGCACCGCCCAGATTGGCGGCGCTATGAAGAACGGCGTGTTCGTGGCCTTTGCCCCCTATGACGATCCCCAGATCGCCGTGGCGGTGGTCATCGAAAAGGGCGGCGCCGGTGCGGCTCTGGCGGAGACGGCGGTGGATATCCTCAATGCTTATTTCAGCCGTGAGGAGATCGGCACCGCCATCATTGGCGAAAATACTCTGTTAAACTGAGAGGTCCCTGTTCATGTCTGTTTGGTTCGATTCCCGTGATGTTCGATATAAGGATCCCTTCGGCGCCGTGTCCTGCGGCGCCGAGGTGCATTTTACTCTGGGGGCCGATGAGCCGCTGGAGGCGTGCTGCCTGCTGGTACGGCAGGAATTTGCCGGGCTGGAGCAGGAGGTTCCCCTCTCCCCCTCCGGCGACGGCTGGAGCGGTGTGCTGACGGCACCGGCGGAGCCGGAGCTGATCTGGTACGCCTTCCGGGTGCGGCGGCCCGACGGCTCCCTCCTCTGGCTGGGACGCAATGGCTGCGGCGGTGAGGCGGACCGTCAGCGATGGCAGCTGACGGTGTATGAGCCCACCCATACCCCCGACTGGTTCGGCCGGGGGGTGACGTATCAGATCTTTCCCGACCGGTTCTGCCGGTTGGCGGTGCCGGACGGCCACGGCATGGTGGGGCAGCGGCTGGTGCATCAGCGTTGGGACGACACCCCCCAATGGCAGCCCGATAAAGCGGGCGAAATTCGCAACAACGACTACTTCGGCGGAAGCCTGCTGGGAATTATTTCCAAGCTGGACTATTTGCAGAGTCTCTCCGTCTCCACGCTGTATCTGTGTCCCATTTTCGAGGCGGACAGCAATCACCGCTACAACACCGCCGATTACCGCCGCGTCGACCCCATGCTGGGGACGGAGGAGGACTTCCGCCAGCTGTGCCGGGAGGCCCACCGGCGGGGCATCCGGGTGCTGCTGGACGGCGTATTCAACCACACCGGCAGCAACAGCCGCTACTTCAACGCCGAAGGCTTCTACCCGGAGCTGGGGGCGGCCCAGAGTCAGGATTCCCCCTATTTCGGCTGGTACAGCTTCCATCCGTGGCCCACGGACTACGATGCGTGGTGGGGGGTAAGGACTCTGCCAGCGGTGAACGAGGAGGCGCCCTCCTATCGGGACTTCATCGTGCGGAGTCAGGACTCCGTGGTGCGGCACTGGCTGCGTCAGGGGGCCGACGGCTGGCGACTGGATGTGGCGGACGAGTTGCCAGATGAATTCATTGCTGAAATTCGACAGGCCATGGAGTCCGAGAAGCCAGACAGCTTCCTGCTGGGCGAGGTGTGGGAGGACGGCAGCAACAAGATCGCCTACTCCCATCGGCGCAGGTATCTGTTGGGCCGGGAGACCCACGGGCTTATGAACTACCCCTTCCGTACGGCGGCGCTGGCTTGGCTGCGGGGCGGTGATGCGTCGGCTTTCCGCCGAGACATGGAGGAAATTCGGGAAAACTATCCGCCTGCGGCCTTTTACAGCGGGTTGAATATCTTGGGTACCCACGACACGCCCCGGCTGTTGACCATGCTGGGTGCGGCCCGGACACCGGAGAGCAAAGACGACCGGGCAGCGTACCGCCTCAGCCCGGAGGAGCTGGACATGGGACTGGCCCGGCTGCGGCTGGGTGCTTTGCTGCTGTACAGCTTCCCCGGCTCCCCCACGGTGTTCTACGGCGACGAGGCCGGGATGCAGGGCTTTGAGGATCCCCTGAATCGTGGCACCTACCCGTGGGGGCAGGAGGACTCGTCGCTGCTGGCGTATTTCCGTCAGCTGGGTACTCTGCGGAAGCAGCGGTTATCCCTGCAGTGCGGAGATATCTGCTATCTCTACGCCGTGGGCGGTGGGCTGGTGCTGCGGCGGCAGTCCGAGGACGAGGTGACGGTGGCGGCCATGAACGCCGGGATGCAGCCGCTGGAGCTGTCCATTCCTTGGTCGGGAGCGCTGGCCAAGGACGCCCTGACAGGGCAGCAGTTCTTTGCTCGGAACGGGATGCTGCGGCTGACCCTTCCCCCCGTGGGCGGGGTGCTGCTGGTGTAATTGTTTCACGTGAAACAATTACCGGAGACAAGTGCATTAGAAAAAAGAGATGTTTCACGTGAAACATCTCTTTTTTTGCAAAGTATGCTCCTTTCCTATTGAAAAAAATTGTGACAGTTGATATAATATTCTCATATTAGAGAACTCTAAGAGTGACGGGGGATGCGTATGGCGAAAATCGTTGCGATCGTAAATCAGAAGGGCGGCGTGGGCAAGACCACCTCCTGCGTGAATCTGGCGGCTGCCCTGAAGGCCGCCGGGCAGCGCATCCTGCTGTGCGACTTTGACCCGCAGGCCAACGCCACCTCCGGTATGGGCGTGGACAAGACCGTATCCAACGGCATCTATGACGTGCTCATCAACAGCGTGGAGACGGAAAAGGCCATCGTCCGCACCTCCTATGGCGACGTGCTGCCCAGCAGCAAGGCACTGGCCGGAGCCAGTGTGGAGATGATCGACCTGCCGGAGCGGCAGTTTCGGCTGCGGATGGCGCTGGAGCAGGTGCGGGACAACTACGACTACGTGTTCATCGACTGCCCCCCGTCGCTGGAACTACTGACCTTGAACGCTCTGTGTGCGGCGGATTCCCTGCTGGTACCTTTGCAGGGGGAATACTATGCGCTGGAGGGGCTGTCCGACCTGATGAACACCGTGCGGCTGGTGCGGCGGAGCCTGAATCCCAAGCTGGAGATCGAGGGTGTGCTGTTGACCATGTTCGACGGGCGCACCAATCTGGCCATTCAGGTGGCCCAAGAGGTGAAGCGCTTCTTCCCCGGCAAGGTCTACGCCACGGTGATTCCCCGGAATGTGCGGCTTTCGGAGGCGCCCAGCCACGGAAAGCCCATCACCTCCTATGACCGCAGCTGCCGTGGGGCTGAGGCCTATGTGCAGCTGGCGCAGGAGTTTTTGAAGAGAAACAACGGATGAAAGGAGCGATCCCATGGCGAATCCATCCAAGGGCTTAGGTCGGGGACTGGCCGCC
>ERZ835541.3170-NODE-3170-length-11889-cov-4.302687_pt1 | contig 11889 bp, 13 predicted proteins | sample MGYA00519945_ERZ835541 | MGnify/ENA primary metagenome ERZ835541 (study PRJEB31850, sample SAMEA3708780) | human gut metagenome | biome: human gut; feature: human-associated habitat; material: faeces | place: China | collected 2014 ...
TCATGCGGTATCTAACTGATTAACAAATGAACAAAGAGACTGTGGTTGGAGCCTTCCTAAAACCATCAAGTGGTAGGTGATTGAAACCAATCCACAGCATCTTATATATCATAGTCGAACCTGCAGAAGAGGTAAAGAATAGACTATGACCTTAATAGTTATGAAGACCTTGGAGAGGGTCTATAAAAACTACTACTTTATAATACGAGGTGAATGAAATGTTTGATAGAAATATTGTATTGAATAATGGAGTAAAAATTCCACAGCTTGGTCTTGGAACCTGGTTTATTGATGACGATAAGGCTGCTGACGCTGTAAAAGCCGCAGTAGAGATTGGATATAGACATATTGATACTGCACAGGCATATGGAAATGAGCGTGGTGTGGGTGAAGGAGTAAGAATCTGTGGTATTCCGCGTGATGAGTTGTTTGTGGTATCAAAGGTTGCCGCAGAACATAAGACTTATGAGGAAGCGATGGCAGGAATCAATGAGACGCTTGAAAAGATGGGACTGGATTATCTTGATATGATGATTATTCACAGTCCGCAGCCGTGGCAAAGGTTAATCAGTGCGAAGATAGATATATAGAGGGAAATCGTGCGGCATGGAAAGCTCTTGAGGATGCTTATAAGGCAGGAAAACTTAGGGCAATCGGAATTTCCAATTTTCTGATTGAAGATATTGCAAGTCTTTTTGAAACAGCAAAGATTAAGCCAATGGTAAATCAGATTCTTCTCCATATCAGTAATACACCAATGGAATTAGTAGAATATTGCCAGAAGAATAATATTGCTGTAGAAGCATACTCACCAATTGCGCATGGTGAAATCTTAAATCAACCGGAGATAACTACGATTGCAAAGAAGTATGGTGTGACTGTTCCACAGCTCTGCATTAGATATACGCTTCAGCTTGGTGCAATTTCTCTGCCAAAAACAGGTAATCCTGAACATATGAAGAGTAATGCAGAGCTGGATTTTGAAATTAGTGCTGAAGACATGGAACTGTTAAAGAATTTTAAAAAAATTAAGAGCTATGGTGACAGTGGAATCTTCCCTGTTTATGGTGGAAAGATGTAAGAAATTCAACAACAACCTGCCAATCCGTTGGTAATCCAAATATTGAATAACAACTTAATATCATTAATAGCAAAGCTATAAGATTTCAAAAATGAAGTCTTATAGCTATTTTTTTGCGCAAAAATAAAAAATTTGAAGTCTGTTGGCATTTACAATTCGGGTATGACTGCTTACGGAAGCAAAATCAAAACCAGATTTACTCTCTTTGATAAAGTTTTCCATCAGTCCTTGCTTACAGTAAAATTTGATAAGATACTCTGGTGATGAATCCATGTTTGTGACAATGAATGTGTACATGTAAATCATCTGGTTTTCCGGCTTTTCAACCTTGCATACTACACGTCTTTCATAAGGCCATGGACCAGCTTTGTACATGAATTCACCATAAACTACAGCATAATCGACTTTGTTATTTCTAGTGATTTCATCAAGCTCATCCACAAGATGGGATGCTTTTCCACGGAGAATACCATTCTCCTTCAGTCGGATTACATAGTTTGTGCCATTTTCCTCGCACTGCTTGTAAAGACCAGGTGTAGCAAAACCGCTGTCACCACGAAGCAGAATTCGGATTGCCGGATAATCATTCAGATATTCATCAAGTATTGGTTGCAAGAAATCAACCACTCCAGTGCAGGAATACTGTGTTCCATCACGAAGTTGGATTTTTATCAAATCCCCGGTCAATCCATCATAACAGACAAGTGGATGGTATACATTGCTTTGATAATGAAAGTTAAAGGCGCTGCCTTCCTGTTTACCGTATGCGTCAAGAAGAGTGGAATCCAAATCCAGAATGACAGCCTGTGGCATCTGAATACTGTAAACTCTTTTTCGAAATATTCTGCCAATCGTAAGGAATTGGTTTAAAGTATCTTCATCCATACGATTAAAGAATCTTGATACCGTAGATTGTGATGACAAAGCATCTTTATTTATGGAAATCAATGACTTTCAAGAAACTACAGAAATTTCACTTGGTGCTTTAAGACGTGATGTTTCGAGATTTGTTGCTCCACAGATGTATATATATTTGGATGGGACAGAGTTGCTAGATTATATTGAGAATAAGATAGAAAAGCTTGATGGATGCACAGTCCATGATTATTCTGTTATAAAATCAAATGAAGTTTGTGTACATTAGAAGATGGAAGGACTGAGGCTGGGCGGTGTAATTAGATTCTTATCTGAAACGAATTCGCGCAGAGTATGAATTAGTTATCTTGATGATTTCTACGATATGCGAGCGTTTGTTCAAAATGATGATTTATCTAATTTGATGAGTCAGTAGTGTTTGAATAAAATCAATTCTACGATAAAAACATACCGTCTAGACAGCTACTTTTTAAGCTATTATCCAAAAGACATATAATATATAGGCTCAAATGGTGAATGTGCTCATTTGGACCTATTATTGTATAAATTCATACGTTACAACCAGAGTACAGTATTGTCATTTTGACAATTTGGTATTACTTACGAGTAGCGGACTTGATGGGGAGATTACGTTCCCATACCCACGTGAAAATATAATTGCTGGTAATTACATTTTAGCAGACACGTAAGCGTTTCTGAGTAAGCGTCATAGACAACAAAATAAGGAAATTTTGATAAGGCATTCACCTGAACTGGTGTTTTTTGTTTTACAAAGAAATAGGAGATATCGTATACGTTTAAACTGGACAAATTAAAAAGGAAGATTCTTCTGCCGTAGCAGATGACACCTTTCTCTCATGGCTGAAAAGACAGATGTAGGAACAAAGGTATTACCGATAACGGAGGATGTAGCAGAAATTTTTCGCGCAATCATTGAGGGCAGGAATATTCCCAAAGTAGAAAAATCCATAGACGGATATAACGGATTTTTATTTTACGATGATAATGGAATGCCACTTGTGGCAATGCATACTCAAATGAACGAATTGCCTGTCCTCAATCATTTCTGTCAGTTATAATGTATTTAAAATCTTTTCGCTTGTCTTGATGACAGAGAGTATCGTTTTGTCGGAAAGCCCAATGTTATAATAGTAATTTGAAAGTACCAGGTTGGAGATGTCTTCATATGTGATATTCAACTCCTGGCTATTTCGTTTCTGGACAAGTGTGAGTTCTGCGCCTTTTAGAGCAGAGGCATAGACTTCATTCTCCGCAGGTGTGACTGGCAGGTTATATTCCTTGATCACTTCCCAGGACAGTTCCATGAAGGTGGAACTGATGCGGATGCTGGAACTGCATGCGGCAAAGTATTCCAGAATAAAGTGGAATAAATTTTCGTCAATATACCGCCAGAGCAAAGCTGTGTAAATGTAGAGTTTTTCGGCGCTGCCAATCTCGGGCAGATCTACTTCGAAGGCCTGTTTATACAGTTTGTCGTTCAAATTCATCATAACAATAGCCCCAATGTTTGCCTTGGAAGAAAAATAGTAAGTGATCAAACCGAGATTCACGTCTGCTTTTCTGGCAATATCTCTCGTGGTCACTTTGTTGTAGCCTTTTTCTGAAAAAAGTTCATATGCCGCATCTAAAATCTGTCGTGCGGTACTATTCCAGTCTTTGGCAGTCAACTGCTGATACCTCATAATAAAACCCCCTTGTTCTATGTATGAATCTAAATCTATGTCAACTATACAGGAAATAATGAGAAAAAGCAAGATAGTCATGACTAAAGTATTTTGAAAAAATGGATTATTATTCAACTGATAATAAGATTAAAAATTAGTCAAGACTAAAAAGGATAGTTGAAAAATATTAGAAATAATCAAAAAATAATGATGAAAAACATATAAAATGATGAAAAAAATAGAATAAAGCGAAAATGTTTGACTTTTTTTAGATATAGAATTATTATGTGTGTATAAATTATACATGTATAAATATCAAGCGAAAAGGAGGGAGAATACAATGGAACAGATAATGTGTGAAAAGTACATTTCTATATTGAAAGAGGAGTTAATTCCAGCGATGGGGTGCACAGAACCGATTGCGCTGGCCTATGCGGCGGCAAAAGGGCGGGAGCTTCTGGGCTGTCTGCCGGATAAGGTGTTAGTCAAGGCAAGCGGAAGTATTATTAAAAATACGAAGAGTGTCATTGTACCAAATACAAATCAGATGAAGGGGATCCCTGTTGCGGTTGCGGCAGGAATTGTTGGTGGGAAGGCAGAGCTGAAGCTTCAGGTCATTTCAGAAGTGACAGACGAACAAGTTGCCGGGATTCAGAAATTTCTGGAACAAGTACCAATCGATGTAGAACCGCTGGATAATGGTCACGTATTTGATATTTTGATCGAACAGTATGCCGGAGAAGAGAAATCGGTGATTCGAATTGCAGACTATCATACGAATATTATTTTTATCGGCAAAAACAATGAGATTCTGCTGGATAAGACAGAGGGAAAACAAGAAACCCGGGAATCGGAGAGACAAGACCTTTCGGAAGAGATTAGTTTATCCATGGAGGATATCTGGGAATTTGCAAATGAAGTGAATCTGGATGAGGTTCGGGAGACGATCCAGAAGCAGATTGACTGCAACTGGGCGATTGCCATGGAAGGCATGAATCGAAAATACGGTGCAAACATCGGAAAGGTTCTCTCTGATGTATATGGCGATGGTGTACAAAATCTCGCCTGTGCCATGGCGGCAGCAGGGTCGGACGCCAGAATGAATGGATGTGAGATGCCGGTAGTTGTGAATTCAGGTAGTGGCAATCAGGGAATGACTGTGGCGGTTCCGATTTTGGTCTATGCAAAACATTTAAAATCAGAAGAAGAGACAGTATTTCGTGCGTTGGTGCTGGCGAACATGATTGCAATTTACGAAAAGACAGGAATCGGCAGATTGTCAGCTTATTGTGGAGCAGTGTCGGCTGGCGCTGCTGCGGCAGCGGGGATTGCCTATCTGAATGGAGACGATTATGACACCGTCATTCACACGGTGGTCAATGCACTGGCGGCTTCGTCTGGGATTGTGTGCGATGGGGCAAAAGCGTCCTGTGCAGCCAAGATAGCCATATCTGTCTATTCAGGACTGCTTGGTTATGAAATGTACAAGAGAGACCAGCAGTTCTATGCAGGCGATGGAATTGTGGCACCTGGAATCGAAGCAACACTTAAAAATGTTGGAGAGCTTGCCAGCAGGGGAATGTATGAAACAAATTCAGAAATTATCAGAATGATGACACAGTGTTAAAAGTTGAGAGAGGAGCGAGTTATGGCAGACATTATGAAGGTTGAGGAAATGCCGATTTTATTGAGAAGAGAGGTAGAGGCAAGAATTTTAAAACCATTTCTGGAAGCATTTGAAAAGGAAGTAGGAAAAGAGAGAACAAAAGAAATTGTGATTGATGTAATCAAAAAAGCAGCAAATGAAGAAGGCAGAATCGCAGCAGAATGTCATGGCGGCAACACTCTGAAAGACTTGGAAGAGATTACTGGACATCATTCAGAGGGTGGAGCGCTGACCATAAAGGTGGAGTCACCGGCGCCGAATCAGCTGCTTATGACCACATTGAAATGTGAATATGTGGAAATGTATGAACGGCTCGGAATGAAGGAGTGGGGCTGCCTGTTATCCTGTCTTCGTGATGAGGAATATTTCAAAGGAATCAATTCGGACTTTAATTTTGAACGCACACAAGTTTTGATGACCGGAGGAACATGCTGCGACAGTCTGGTGATAGACACAAAAGGAGAGTGATCAACATGAACGTAAAAGACTTAGTTAAAAAATATGAATCATATGTGATTGAGCAACGTAGATGGTTTCATCAGCATGCGGAGCTGTCCTGGCAGGAATTTGAGACGACAGCTCACATTGAGGAAGAACTGCGAAGTATGGGTGTAGAGCCGCAGAAGTTTGATGGGCTGACGGGATGCTGGGCAATAATCAAAGGCGGAAAGTCTGATGAGCATTCCAAGACGATTTTACTCCGTGCAGATATCGACGCACTGCCTACCGTAGAAAAAACTGACATTCCATACAAGAGTATTCACGAAGGGGTGATGCACGCGTGCGGACATGATTCTCATGCGGCGATGCTTCTCGGAGCAGTCAAGATTCTTGTGGAGATGAAAGACGAGTTGGAAGGCAACGTGAAATTGATTTTCCAGGGCGGTGAAGAGACAGCCATCGGAGCCCAGAAATATGTGGAACAAGGCATACTGGAGGGGGTAGACGCAACATTTGCGGAGCACATTTCCACATGGCTGCCGTCCCCATATTATAGCATACCGGACGGACCGCAGACAGCCAGCAGTGACGAGTTCAAGGTGCTTGTACATGGCATGGCGACACACGGAGGGCTTCCACAGCTGGGCAAAGATGCAGTTACGACAGCGGCGGCGATCATTATGAATCTTCAGCCACTGGTTGCCAGAGAAAATGATCCGAGAAATGCGTCGGTAATCACTATCGGCAAGGTGGAGGCTGGATATCAGTACAATATCGTGGCGAGTGAAGCAGTGCTCCATGGAAATGTACGTGATTTTTCTAAAGAACACCGTAAAGAAATCGCAAAAAGAATCGAAGAAGTTGCTGTTTATACCGCAAAAGCGTACGGGTGTGAGGCAGAAGTTATTTACGAGTGGAAGACTGGACCGGTGGTTCATGAAGATATAGAATTCAACGAACTGGTGAGAACTGCAGCGACAAAACTGTTCGGAGAAGAACTGGTCAGAAAAGATCCGCCGATAACAGGAAGTGATGATTTCGCATATTTTTGTCAGGATATTCCAGGTGTGTTTGCATTTGTCGGAGGAGGGAACGCAGAGAAGAACTGCAGCTATCCACACCACCACGAATTGTTTAATGTAGATGAAGATTCCTTTGTCAGAGGGACAGGACTTTTCGCACAGACGGCATTGGACTATTGCAAACGCTAAGATAGAACTGTTGGGGAAAGGCTTTGGTGTGCATTGGTTTGCAGGTATTGACAGGTAGCTGTCCGGAATCACGAGATGCACTGGTGACTCCGGTTAGTGATAGAAACAAAAAACAAAGCAAAAGAAAAGGAGAGAGAAATTATGAGTTATACTGAAATCGCGAATAGTCCTTGGCTATGGTTAGCATGTGGAGCATGCGTAGTATGGGTATTGTTTCAATCAATTATGTTCATTAAGAAATCACTGGACACAGGAAAGAAAATCGGTATCACAAAAGAACAGGTCAGCACAACGGTCAAAACAGCGGCAGTTGCAACAATCGGCCCGTCTCTCGGTATTGTTGTAGGAATGGTCGCTCTTCTGGTTGCCATGGGAGGTCCAATTTCCTGGTATCGTCTTTCTTACATCGGTTCTGTGGCATATGAAGTAAGTGCGGCAGAGATGGGAGCACAGGCAGCAGGAGAAGCACTGGGTTCTATGAGTCCGGAAGGTTTTGCGACCGCTGTATGGACTATGATCCTCGGAGCACTTGGCGCACCGATCATCACAGGTTTGTTCACACACAAAATGGAAAAACTTCAGAATCTAATGGCCGGTGGAAAAGCAGAACTTCTTCCAGTTGTATCAGGATGTGCAGTGGCAGGTGTATTTGCTTACCTGAGTATGGACAGAGTATTCCGTTTTGATTCACAGACAGTAGCTGTGTTGGCTGGATTTATTATCATGACAGTATTTTCGGTCTACAATAAAAAAGCGAATAAAAAATGGATTCGTAACTGGGCGTTCACTCTTTCCATGTTTGCGGGAATGTTGATTTCAATGTTATTCTAATAATGAGGAGGAAGAAAAATGAGTAATGAAAATAATAACACAAATGTATTTCATGATCAATATATCCCATCAATTGTAAAATGGGGACGTATCACCAACCTTTTCGGCGTGCTGCTTGGAATCACCCCGGGTCTGGTATGTACCTTTGTCTTCGGACTCAGACCGGAAATTGGAGCACTTATCACAGGATTCTTACTGATTGCAAGTATGGAAGGTGTATTCTGGTTTGTAGAACCAATCTCTTATTTTCCTGTTCTTGGAATCCCGGGTACTTACATGTCATTTTTGTCAGGCAATATCAGTAATCTTCGTTTGCCAGTGTCCATTGCAGTACAGGGAGCGACAGAAGTAGAACCGGGAAGTGAAAAAGGAACTGTTATCTCAGCAGTGGGAATCGGTGTATCTGTTATCGTAAATATCCTGATTCTGTCAGTTGGTGTAGTTCTTGGAGCATCTGTTCTGAAAATGGTTCCAGAATCAGTGATCACAGCACTTACCAACATTGTGCCGGCATTGTTTGGCGCATTGTTTGCACAGCAGGTGGTAAGCGATGTGAAGACAGGAATCGTGGCAGCTGTGCTTGCAATCGCAATGATGCTTCTCTATATGGTAGGCGCACTCAATTGGGTACCGGGCGGAGCTTACTGGCTGATCATGATTATTATCATCTTTGGAACTGTTATCATTGGAAGAATGATGGCGACAAAAGACAGTGGGAAGTAAAGCGTGAAATGAAGTATAAGATGAAACGAAGTATGAGATGAAATCTGAGATAAATCAGGAGAGGAATAAGAATATGGATAAAAATGAATTATATTCCAAAGTAGAAGCTCAGTATGATGATTTAAAAGACATGGCAATGAAAATCTGGGAATATGCGGAAACCGCACATCAAGAGGTTCAGTCTTCCAGGATTCAGAAAGAGTATCTGAAAAAACTGGGATTTGAGATGAAAGAAGTTCCGAATATGCCGACCGCATTTATGGCAGAATATGGGAAAGGATATCCGGTTATCGGGCTGCTCGGCGAGTACGATGCACTGCCGGGTTTGTCCCAGAAAATACAGACGACACAGGAACCGCTTGTGGAAGGTGCTAATGGACACGGCTGTGGACATAACCTGCTGGGAACCGGATGTGTCGGTGCCGTGGCAGCGATTAAAGAAGCAATGGATGCAGAGGGTCTTGCAGGAACTATTCGCTATTACGGATGTCCGGCGGAAGAACAGCTGGTTGGAAAACCTCTGATGGCCAAAGAAGGAGTCTTTGATGATCTGGATATCGCGCTCTCCTGGCATCCGGCAAATCACAATGAAGTCGTAAACTTTAGTTCACTGGCAGTGAATTCCATCAAATTCCGATTCAGAGGAGTGACATCTCACGCGGCGATGGCTCCGCATCTTGGAAGAAGTGCGCTGGATGCAGTGGAAATCATGAATGTAGGAGCAAATTATCTGCGTGAGCATGTAGAAGATTCAGTGAGAATCCACTACTGTATCACCAACGGCGGTGCAGTTCCAAATTCTGTGCCGGCAGATGCAGAAGTGTGGTACATGGTTCGTGCTCCGAAGCGTGCACAGGTAGAAGAAGTTACGAAGAGAATATACAAAGTGGCAGAAGGTGCAGCCATGATGACAGAGACAACGGTGACGCATGAACTGATTTCCGGATGTTATGATATGATTATCAATAAGGATTTGGCGGAAGTATTTAATAAGAATTTACACGAAGTTGGTGGCCCGGTTTTCTCTGAAGAAGATTATAAATTTGCAAAAGCAATCGTTGAGCAGCTTCCGGAGGCTACACAGGCAAGCGTTATGGGATCGTATTATCTGAGACCCGAACAGTGGGAAGGCAAGATTTTGATTGAAGACGTGATTGAAAATGACAACTGGAAAGAAGTAATGCCCGGAACATTTGATCACGGTGACGTCAGCCATATTGCACCATTTTCATACCTGTTCCTGACAGGAATCCCGGTAGGTGTGGCAGGCCATACCTGGCCGGTCACCGCTGGAGCCGGAACAGAGATGGGAACAAAATCCATGATCTGTGCAGGAAAAATTATGGCAGGAACGGTGTATGATTTGATGAAAGATACAACACTTGTAGAAAAAGCAAAAGAATCGTTTGTAAAAGACACAGGCGGAAAGAAATACGTATCCGCGTTTAACGAGTAAGGGTTTAATGGAGCTGTAAAAAACTTCTTTAACAAAAAAACGCTTAAACCGTGCGGATAATGGCATTAAGTTAAGGATGATGAAGAGAAGGACGTATGAAAAAACGAGAGTTTTTTCATACGTCCTTTTGCTTATGGTTATAATAATAGTTATATTACATAAAAACATACTTCCAGAATCCCATTACTAGGATTCTGGAAGGCTAACATTTTATTCTATTTAATGCTACATTATTCCAGCACATCTATGCTCCAAGGAGCTAGATAATCCAGTTCTTCATCTGTCATGTTCTCATTAGGACGATGCTTTAACAGGAACTTTAAATATTCATACAGATTCAAATCGTATGCTTTTGTCATCTCAACAATTGTAAGATGCCAAATTTGAATTATAATGTCCCTCAGGATGTCCCTCGGAATGTCCCTCAGAAAAAAGAGAGTAATCCGTTGGAAATTCAAATATTGAATATGATAAAAAAGGATAATAAAATCAGTACAGAAAAAATGGCAATGACGTTAGGAATAAGTTCCATACACCTTATTTACATCTTTGGGAGACCGGATCGGTAATCAAGACATATGGAAACCACAAGGGATATGTTTTGAATATTAGGAATTGATGAATGATAGCACAACCTCAAGAAACAAATAGACTGCTGATTTTTTACAAAAACAATCTTGACAGTGGCATTGAAAGCTGTATAATAACATTAACAGAACCCACCACGCCTCTGATTTTTCATGCGCAACTCGGTGGGACTTTCTTATTTATGGGGTGTTTTATGTATCAATATCCAAAACAAATATTAACAATAGAACAGCAGGTGCAATCTTATGTGGATGCAGGAATGAAGATTACATCTCAAGAAGATGTAGAGAAGGCATTGAAGTCAATTGGATTTTATCGTTTGAGAGGTTATTCGTTTCAATTATATGATAATGCTGCAAAGAAGTATGTTCCGGGAACAAAGTTTGAAGATATTATAAAATTGTATCAATTTGATCAGGAATTATCTGCTTTGTTTTTTTCAATGATTTCTAAGATTGAGGTTGCTTTGAGAGTACGATTGGTGGAAGTATTGCTTATACACGGAGAACCACTTGTTTTGCAAGATTCATCGATTTTTAAAGAGAAAAAACGGTATTGGCAGAATATGGCTACTGTAGCGTCAGAAATTGCTCGCTCTAATGATGTGTTTATCAAACATAATTTTGACAATCATGATGGAGAAGTACCTGTATGGGCAGCCGTTGAAGTCCTTTCATTCGGTACATTATCGAAGATAATTAAGAATTTGAAAACAGGTACCGGAAGTTCATACTCTATCTTGGCGTCAAATTATCAGTATAGATCGAAAAAAGGAAATGTTCATCTGATGAGGAGTGGACAGTATTTGTAAATGCTTTCGATAAGCTGATTCAAAATAATAATGGTGTGGTCAGTCTCGCAGCAATGAATCTTCCTGCGGATTGGAAAGAACATTTAAGTGTATAAATGCAGTGGAAGTGCATAAAATAATAAAACAGACCTAACCAAGCATCTGGCTCAAACCGGTTAGGCTTTCGGCGGAGTGTTACGATAAGCACTTCGCCATTTTTATTTTGATGAAGAACATTTATAGTATTGAGATTGTTTATGTCAGAACATCCATTGCATATATAAGGAGTTTTAAAGATAACTTTGTTTGACGTGAGCAATAGCTCCTTTCTGATAGGAATCCATTTCCAATCTGGCAGGTACACAACCTAGCGCGTTATTCGGGTATGGTCTTCCGGCTCCCAACCAGCTAAAACATAAAACCCTGTCGAATGGACTAATTGACTTCATTGTAGGTATCAGTCACAAGAGTGACTTCCCAAGGAGATGAACATTCTTTGTCCTATCCTAAGAGATAATACCTTATGTTTTATCTGGTGTCT
>ERZ835541.3175-NODE-3175-length-11868-cov-19.509015_pt1 | contig 11868 bp, 5 predicted proteins | sample MGYA00519945_ERZ835541 | MGnify/ENA primary metagenome ERZ835541 (study PRJEB31850, sample SAMEA3708780) | human gut metagenome | biome: human gut; feature: human-associated habitat; material: faeces | place: China | collected 2014 ...
AAATATTCAAAAAACACTTGAAAAGTTTACAAAAAGCTTGACTTCCGTAGGTGATTTATGGTATCATATAATATGAATTTATGCGAAAATTTAAAATCTAGTGAAATTTAATTCAAAAGACATATCAAACACAAGTCAAAAATTTTAAAAAAGAGGAATTAAATATAACAAAATTGAAAATAAATTAATTTGAAAAAGCAGGCAAATTAATTTATAACAAAACTAGTTATATTCTAAGAAGGACTTTTTTAAAATAATAAAATTTATATCTGCTTAAATTTTTTTAAGGAGTGATTTTTTTGAAAATTAAAGATGTTCAATACGAAAAAGCATCAAGAAAAGACTTTGCTAAAGTTGGCGATTTTATCGAAATGCCTAACTTAATTCAAGTTCAAAAAGATTCATACAATTGGTTTGTAAAAGAAGGCTTAGGAGAAGTATTAAAAGATATATCTCCAATAGAAGACTATTCTGGAAACCTAGTATTAGAATTCTTTGACTATTACATGGAAGAAAAAACAAAATACACATTAGAAGAAGCAAAAGAAAGAGATGCTACATATGCAGCGCCTCTTAAGGTTACAGTAAGACTTCATAACAAAGAGACAGAAAGCATCAGCGAGCATGAGATTTTCATGGGAGACCTGCCATTAATGACTAAGACAGGTACATTTGTAATTAATGGTGCTGAACGAGTTATTGTCAGCCAGTTGGTACGTTCACCTGGTATTTATTATGATATACAGAAAGATAAGTATGGTAAGATTTTCTTGTACAGCTGTCAGGTAATTCCTAACAGAGGTGCATGGTTAGAGTATGAAACAGATGCTAATGATATATTCTACGTTAAGGTTGACCGTAATAAGAAGGTTCCTATTACTGTTCTTATCAGAGCATTAGGATTTGGTACTAATGCGGAGATTCTTGATATTTTTGGCGAGGAACCTAAGCTTCTTGCTACTATGGAGAAGGATACTTCTACTAACTATCAGGAAGGTATTCTTGAACTTTATAAGAAGTTAAGACCAGGAGAACCATTATCTGTAGAGAGTGCTGAAGCACTTATTTCAGGTATGTTCTTTGACCCAAGAAGATATGATCTTGCACATGTAGGAAGATATAAGTTTAATAAGAAGCTTTCTTTCAAGAGCAGAATTACAGGACAGGTTCTTGCTGAGGATGTTGTTGATGAAAACGGAACTGTTATTGCAACAGCAGGTGAGAAGCTTACAAGAGAATCAGCACAGGCTATCCAGGATGCAGCTGTTCCTTCAGTATTCATTACTGTAGAAGTTAAGGCTGCTGATGGTACAGTATCTGACAGAGTTGTTAAGATTCTTTCTAACCGTGCGGTTGATATTACCAAATGGGTTGATATCAGCGAAGAAGAAGCTAAGGAGCTTGGTGTAACAGAGTATGTATACTATCCTGTTCTTGCACAGATTCTTGCTGAGAATGAGTCTTTAGAGGATATTAAGGAAGCTATTACTAAGAATATTGCTGATCTTATTCCTAAGCATATTACAGTAGAAGATATTCTTGCTTCTATTAATTATAATATGCACCTTGAATATGGTGTTGGTACTAAGGATGATATCGATCACCTTGGAAACAGACGTATCAGAGCTGTAGGAGAGCTTCTTCAGAACCAGTTCAGAATTGGTATCTCAAGAATGGAAAGAGTGGTCCGTGAGAGAATGTCTACACAGGATCTTAGCGGAATATCTCCACAGTCACTTATTAATATTAAGCCTGTAACAGCTGCTATTAAGGAATTCTTCGGAAGTTCGCAGTTGTCACAGTTCATGGATCAGAATAACCCTCTTAGTGAGATTACTCATAAGAGACGTCTTTCTGCCCTTGGTCCTGGTGGTCTTTCAAGAGATCGTGCAGGTTTCGAGGTTCGAGATGTACACTATACTCATTATGGTAGAATGTGTCCTATCGAGACTCCTGAAGGACCTAACATTGGTCTTATTAACTCTCTTGCATCTTATGCAAGAATTAATGAATATGGATTCGTTGAAGCTCCTTATCGTATTGTAGATAAGTCTGATCCTAAGAATCCAAGAGTTACTGATGAAGTGCGTTACTTCACAGCTGATGAGGAAGATGATTTCCATGTAGCACAGGCTAATGCTGAGATTGATGAGAATGGTTATTTCGTAAGAAATACTGTATCTGGACGTTACAGAGAAGAAACTTCTCAGTTCGATAAGAGCCAGATTGATCTTATGGATGTATCTCCTAAGATGGTATTCTCAGTTGCTACATCAATGATTCCATTCCTTCAGAATGATGACTGTACACGTGCCCTCATGGGTTCTAACATGCAGCGTCAGGCCGTACCTCTTCTTATGACAGAAGCTCCTGTTATCGGAACTGGTATTGAGAATAAGACTGCTGTTGACTCAGGCGTATGTGTAGTTGCAGAGGCTGATGGTGTTGTTCTTTCTTCTGAATCTAACAAGATTGTTATCAGAGAAAAGGATGGCAAGGCGCGCGAATACAAGCTTACTAAGTTCTCAAGAAGTAACCAGAGTAACTGCTATAACCAGAGACCTATTGTTTTCAAGGGTGACGAGGTTAAGGCAGGAGATGTTATTGCTGATGGTCCATCTACATCTAATGGTGAGATTGCCCTCGGTAAGAACCCTCTTATCGGTTTCATGACTTGGGAAGGTTATAACTACGAGGATGCTGTACTTCTTAGTGAGCGTCTCGTAAGAGATGATGTGTATACATCTATTCATATTGAAGAATATGAGACAGAAGCAAGAGATACTAAGTTAGGACCTGAAGAGATTACAAGAGATCTTCCTTCAACAGGTTCAGACGCTGTAAAGGATCTTGATGAGAACGGTATTATCCGCGTTGGTGCTGAGGTAAGAGCCGGAGATATTCTTGTTGGAAAGGTTACTCCTAAGGGAGAGACAGAGCTTACTGCTGAAGAGAGACTTCTTAGAGCTATCTTTGGTGAGAAAGCAAGAGAAGTAAGAGATACTTCACTTAAGGTACCTCATGGTGCTTATGGTATCGTCGTTGCTGTTAAGACATTTACAAGAGAGAACGGAGATGAACTCTCACCAGGAGTTAACAAATCTGTTCGTATATATATTGCACAGAAGAGAAAGATTGGCGTTGGTGATAAGATGGCTGGTCGTCATGGTAACAAGGGTGTCGTTTCAAGAGTACTTCCTGTTGAAGATATGCCATTCCTTCCTAATGGCCGTCCTCTTGATATCGTACTTAACCCACTGGGCGTTCCTTCACGAATGAACATTGGACAGGTCCTTGAGATTCATTTAAGTCTTGCTGCCAAGGTACTTGGATTTAACATTTCTACACCAGTATTCGATGGTGCAGATGAGAATGATATTATGGATACTCTTGATATGGCAAATGCTTATGCTAACCATCCATTCGATGATGAAGAGCTTGCAACCCAGAAGGCTGAGGCTGAGAAGAATGGCGAAGAATATCCTGAGGATATGGTTACATTTACAGCACAGTATAAAGATGTTCTTAATAAAGAGGTATTTGATTACCTTTCAGAACACAGAGATCACAGAGCTGAGTGGAAGGGTGTTCCAATCGGCCGTGATGGTAAAGTAAGACTTAGAGATGGTAGAACAGGTGAGTACTTCGACAGCCCTGTAACTATCGGATTCATGCATTACTTAAAGCTTCATCATCTTGTTGATGATAAGATTCATGCACGTTCAACTGGTCCTTACTCACTTGTAACTCAGCAGCCACTTGGTGGTAAGGCTCAGTTCGGTGGACAGAGATTCGGAGAGATGGAAGTTTGGGCACTTGAGGCTTATGGTGCTGCTTATACTCTTCAGGAAATCCTTACTGTTAAGTCTGATGATGTTGTAGGACGAGTTAAGACTTACGAAGCTATTATTAAGGGTGAGAATATTCCTGAACCAGGAGTTCCAGAATCATTCAAGGTTCTTCTTAAGGAACTTCAGTCACTCGCACTTGATGTTAGAGTTCTTGATCAGGACAACAATGAAGTCAGACTTCTTGAGAGTTCTGAATATGAAGTTACTGATTTCAAGAAGGTTCTTGATGAAGGTAATGGATACAGAAGAAACAGCAGAGAGGAAGAGGCAGAGTACAAGGCTGGCGGTATGTCAACAGTTACTCTTAATGAAGATGGAACAGAAGATGCTGTAGATTCAGATGATGGTGCTGATTTTGATATGGCCGATGATTTTGATGACGATTACGGCGATGGCAATTCAGATGAATATTAATTAGAAGGGAGCACTATAATGGCAGAAGAAATTAAATCAAATAAGTCAATGAAATTTGATAAGATTCAGATTAAGCTTGCTTCTCCTGAGAATATTTTGGAGTGGTCTCATGGTGAGGTTACCAAACCTGAAACAATTAACTATAGAACACTTAAGCCAGAAAAGGACGGACTTTTCTGCGAAAGAATATTTGGTCCTAGCAAGGACTGGGAGTGCCACTGCGGTAAGTATAAGAAGATTAAGGACAAGGGTATTGTCTGCGATAAATGTGGTGTTGAGGTTACTAAGGCCAGCGTAAGAAGAGACCGTATGGGTCATATCCATCTTGCTGCACCAGTATCTCACATCTGGTACTTCAAGGGTATTCCTAGCCGCATGGATCTCATTCTTGATATTGGTCCTAAGAACCTTGAAAAGGTATTATATTTTGCTTCATATATTGTAATTGATCCAGGTGAAACAGATATTCCTTTCAAGAAGATTCTTTCAGAGACTGAATACAGAGAGCTTTGCGAGCAGTACGGAAGCAAGGCTTTCCGTGTTGGTATGGGAGCTGAGGCAATCCTTGAACTTCTCCAGATGGTTAACCTTGAGGAGGAAGAAGTAAGACTTAAAGAAGAACTTGCTAATACTACTTCCCAGAAGGCTGCCAGACTTATAAAGAGAATTGAAGTTGTTGAAGCATTTAAGAATGCAGGAACTAAGCCTGAGTGGATGATTCTTACAGAAATTCCTGTAATTCCACCAGATTTAAGACCTATGGTCCAGCTTGATGGTGGACGTTTTGCAACTTCAGATCTTAATGATCTTTACAGAAGAATTATTAACAGAAATAACAGACTTGCAAGACTTCTTGAGCTTGGCGCTCCTGAAATCATTGTCCGTAACGAGAAGAGAATGCTTCAGGAAGCTGTTGATGCTCTTATCGATAACGGACGTAGAAATGGCCGTCCTGTAACAGGCCCTGGTAACAGAGCCCTTAAGTCTTTATCAGATTTATTAAAGGGTAAGCAGGGACGTTTCAGACAGAACCTTCTTGGTAAGCGAGTTGACTACTCAGGACGTTCAGTTATCGTAGTAGGACCAGAGCTTAAGATTTACCAGTGCGGTCTTCCTAAAGAAATGGCTATTGAGTTGTTCAAGCCATTTGTTATGAGAGAGCTTGTAAGACGTAATCTTGCAGATAATATTAAGAAAGCTAAGAAGAGCGTAGAACATCTTGAACCAGAAGTATGGGATGTACTTGAAGATGTTATTAAAGAGCATCCAGTTATGCTTAACCGTGCTCCTACACTTCACAGACTTGGTATTCAGGCTTTTGAGCCAATCCTTGTAGAAGGTAAGGCTATTAAGCTTCATCCACTTGTATGTACAGCGTTCAATGCCGATTTCGATGGTGACCAGATGGCTGTCCATCTTCCGCTTTCTGTTGAGGCTCAGGCTGAGTGTAGATTTATGCTTCTTTCACCTAACAACCTTCTTAAGCCATCTGATGGTGGTCCTGTTGCCGTTCCTTCACAGGATATGGTACTTGGTATTTACTACCTTACACAGGAAAGACCAGGTGCAAAGGGTGAGGGCAAGATTTTCAAGAGCATTAATGAAGCAGTTCTTGCTTATGAGAATGGTATAATTACATTACATGCCAAGATTATGGTTCATGTAACTAAGAATGTTAACGGAGAAGAGCTTTCAGGTAATATTGAGTCTACACTTGGAAGACTTATATTTAATGAGATTCTCCCTCAGGATTTAGGATATGTTGACAGAAGCAAGGAAGAGAATTTATTACTTCCAGAAGTTGATTTCCATGTAGGAAAGAAGCAGCTTAAGGATATCTTACAGCATGTTATCAATACTCATGGTACTACAACAACTGCAGAGGTTCTTGATGATATCAAGGCTATGGGTTATAAGTACTCTACCAGAGCTGCCATGACTGTTTCTATTTCTGAGATGACAGTGCCACCAGTTAAGAAGCAGCTTCTTGCTGAGGCAGAAAAGAAAGTTGAACAGATTACTGTTAAATATAATAGAGGTCAGGCTACTGACGAGGAAAGACATAAGAATGTTATCCGCGTATGGCAGGAGACTGATGATAAGATTAAGGATGCCCTTCTTCAGGGTCTTGATAAATATAACAACATCTTCATGATGGCTGACTCAGGTGCCCGTGGTTCTAACCAGCAGATTAAGCAGTTAGCAGGTATGCGTGGTTTGATGGCTGATACATCAGGTAACACTATCGAACTTCCTATCAAGTCAAACTTCCGTGAAGGTCTTGATGTTCTGGAATACTTTATTTCAGCTCACGGTGCCCGTAAAGGACTTTCAGATACAGCCCTTCGTACAGCCGATTCAGGATACCTTACAAGAAGACTTGTTGATGTTTCTCAGGATCTTATTATCAGAGAGACAGATTGTAGCGCAGGTAAGCAGATACCTGGTATGTATGTTTACTCATTTGTTAATAACAGAGCTACTAACTCAAGTGATGCCAAGGAAGATATCCTTGAGCCATTACAGGAGCGTATTACAGGAAGATACTTAGCTGAGGATATTGTTGACCCGGCTACAGGCGAGGTTATTGTTGAAGCTAACCATCTTGTAACTCCTAAGAGAGCAGAAGCTATTATTAAGACTGGTGTTGATAAGGTTAAGATCAGAACAATCCTTACTTGCCGTTCACACATCGGTGTATGTGCTAAATGTTATGGAACTAACATGGCTACTGGTCAGACTGTACAGGTTGGTGAAGCTGTTGGTATTATCGCAGCCCAGTCAATCGGTGAGCCTGGTACACAGCTTACTATGAGAACATTCCATACAGGTGGTGTTGCCGGTGATAACATTACTCAGGGTCTTCCTAGAGTAGAAGAGCTTTTCGAGGCAAGAAAGCCTAAGATGCTTGCTGTACTTGCTGAGTTTGGCGGAACTGTAAGTATTGTTAAGACTGAGAAGAAGACTGAAATCGTTATAACTGATGATGAAGGTAATTCAAAGGCTTATCCATTATCTAAGGATACAAGAGAAAAGGTTGTTGAAGGACAGGTTGTTGCTAAGGGTGAGGAAATCACAGAGGGTTCTGAGAATCCACATGATATCGTAAGAATTCTTGGTGTAAGAGCTGTTCAGGATTATCTCCTTCGTGAAGTTCAGAAGGTTTACCGTATCCAGGGTGTTGATATCAATGATAAGCATATTGAGCTTATCGTTCGTCAGATGCTTAAGAAGATAGTTGTTGATGAAGCTGGAGATTCTAAGTTCCTTCCAGGATCACAGGTTGATACAATTGAGTTCCAGGAAGTTAATGAGAGACTTGAGGAAGAAGGAAAGACACCTGCTACAGGTACTCCGATTATCCTTGGTATTACTAAGGCTTCACTTGCTTCTACATCATTTATGTCAGCTGCCTCATTCCAGGAGACAACTAAGGTTCTTACAGATGCAGCTATTAACGGAAAGATTGATCCACTTATTGGTCTTAAAGAGAATGTTATTATTGGTAAGCTTATCCCTGCCGGTACAGGTATGAAGCGTTATCAGGATATCAAGATCAGTTCTACAGATAACTACATTGAAGAAGATGAAGATGAGTCTGGTGAAGACGAACTTGTTTTCACACAGGAAAATTAATTCTTTATAGAAACTTATGGCGTGTCAGATTGATAAAATCTGGCACGCTTTTGTCTTTTTTTAAAAAAATGCTTGACACTGAATTTGCAAATATATATACTAATAAAGCGTGCGAATAGGCAAGTACTATTTTTGCGCTGTTTTGGTGACAAAACATTTTCTTAGTTGATACTAAGATGCAACCATTCATTATTCTAATTTCGGGAGGTGAAAACGGAATGCCAACATTTAACCAGTTAGTAAAACAGGGAAGAAAGACTGCAGTAAAGAAGTCTACAGCACCAGCTCTTCAGAAGGGTTACAACTCACTTCAGAAGAAGGCAACAGATATCTCTTCTCCACAGAAGAGAGGTGTTTGTACAGCTGTTAAGACTGCTACACCTAAGAAGCCTAACTCAGCTCTTAGAAAGATCGCCAGAGTACGTCTTTCTAATGGTATCGAGGTAACATCTTACATCCCAGGTGAGGGACACAATCTTCAGGAACACAGTGTTGTTCTTATAAGAGGTGGAAGAGTAAAGGATTTACCAGGTACAAGATACCACATCATCAGAGGAACACTTGATACAGCAGGTGTTGCAAAGAGAAGACAGGCTCGTTCTAAGTACGGTGCTAAGAGACCTAAGGACGCTAAATAAGTAATATTTGCAGAATAAGTGCGGGATTAGAATATTGTACCTGTAGGTTGCAGGATTAATAGATAATTGCCAGCACGTAACACACAAGCATAGATGCTCTGGAGCAAGAACATTTAATCTTAATGTTTTAGATAGGAATGTTTGTGGACACTTATATTGTATACGAACATTTACAGGCAAAAATGCTTCAGGAGCGGTAATGCTTATGCAAATGTGAGTACCTATGAATTAAATTTTTTTAAGGAGGGAAGAATCGTGCCACGTAAAGGACATACTCAGAAGAGAGAAGTATTAGCAGATCCATTATACAACAATAAAGTGGTTACTAAGCTTGTCAACAACATCATGTTAGACGGCAAGAAGGGCGTAGCCCAGAAGATTGTGTATGGTGCATTTACACAGGTTGAGGAGAAGACAGGCAAGCCGGCGCTTGAGGTTTTCGAGGAAGCTATGAACAACGTTATGCCATTACTTGAGGTAAAGGCTAGACGTATCGGTGGTGCCACATATCAGGTACCTATCGAGGTAAGACCGGAGAGAAGACAGGCTCTTGGACTTCGCTGGCTTACAATGTTCTCACGTAAGAGAGGCGAGAAGACTATGGAAGACAGACTTGCCGGTGAGATCATGGATGCAGCTAACAACACAGGTTCGGCTGTTAAGAGAAAAGAAGACATGCACAAGATGGCAGAGGCAAACAAGGCTTTTGCTCATTACAGATTCTAATTAGGAGGACAAACCTTTGGCTGGAAGAGAATATCCATTAGAGAGAACCAGAAACATTGGTATTATGGCTCACATCGATGCAGGTAAAACAACCCTGACCGAGCGTATCCTGTACTATACCGGTGTTAACTACAAGATTGGTGATACTCACGAAGGAACTGCTACCATGGACTGGATGGAACAGGAGCAGGAACGTGGTATCACAATTACTTCAGCTGCTACAACCTGCCACTGGACTCTGGAAGAGAACTGCAAGCCGAAACCGGGCGCTCTTGAGCACCGTATCAACATCATTGATACCCCAGGCCACGTTGACTTTACCGTAGAGGTAGAGCGTTCTCTTCGTGTACTGGACGGCGCTGTCGGCGTGTTCTGTGCAAAAGGTGGTGTAGAGCCTCAGTCTGAGAACGTATGGCGTCAGGCTGATACCTACAACGTACCGCGTATGGCATTCATCAACAAGATGGACATCCTTGGTGCTGACTTCTACAATGCTGTAGATCAGATCAAGACCAGACTTGGTAAAAATGCTATCTGCCTTCAGCTTCCAATTGGTAAGGAAGATGAGTTCAAGGGAATTATCGATCTGTTCGAGATGAAAGCTTACATCTACAACGACGATAAGGGTGATGATATCTCCATCACTGATATTCCGGAAGATATGAAAGACGACGCTGAGCTGTATCATACAGAACTGATCGAAAAGATCTGCGAGCTGGATGATGAGCTGATGATGCGTTATCTGGATGATGATATCCCGTCTGTTGACGAGATGAAAGCAGTTCTGCGTAAAGCTACCTGCGAGTGTACAGCTGTACCGGTATGCTGCGGTTCTGCATACAGAAACAAAGGTGTTCAGAAACTTCTGGACGCTATCCTTGAGTACATGCCGGCTCCGACCGATATCCCGCCAATCGAGGGTACCGATCTGGACGGAAACCCGATCGTAAGACATTCTTCCGATGACGAGCCGTTCTCCGCACTGGCATTCAAGATTATGACAGACCCATTCGTTGGTAAACTGGCATACTTCCGTGTGTACTCCGGTACTATGAACTCCGGTTCTTACGTACTGAATGCAACAAAAGATAAAAAAGAGCGTGTTGGACGTATTCTTCAGATGCATGCAAACAAACGTATGGAGCTGGATAAAGTTTACTCCGGTGACATCGCAGCTGCAATCGGATTCAAGTTCACCACAACAGGTGATACCATCTGCGACGAGCAGCATCCGGTAATCCTTGAGTCTATGGAGTTCCCGGAGCCGGTTATCGAGCTGGCTATCGAGCCTAAGACAAAAGCAGGCCAGGGCAAACTGGGTGAGTCCCTTGCAAAACTGGCTGAGGAGGACCCGACCTTCCGTGCACACACCAATCAGGAGACTGGTCAGACCATCATCGCTGGTATGGGTGAGCTGCATCTGGAAATCATCGTTGACCGTCTGCTTCGTGAGTTCAAAGTAGAGGCTAACGTAGGTGCTCCGCAGGTTGCATACAAAGAGACCATTACCAAACCGGCAGACATCGACAGCAAATATGCAAAACAGTCTGGTGGACGTGGACAGTATGGTCACTGTAAAGTTAAATTCGAGCCTATGGATGCAAACGGCGAAGAGATTTACAAATTCGAGTCTACCGTTGTCGGTGGAGCTATTCCGAAAGAGTATATCCCGGCTGTAGGCGAAGGTATCGAAGAGGCTATGAAAGCCGGTATCCTGGGAGGCTTCCCGGTAGTTGGCGTTCATGCAAATGTATACGACGGATCTTATCATGAGGTCGACTCTTCTGAGATGGCATTCCACATCGCCGGTTCTCTGGCATTCAAGGAAGCTATGCAGAAGGGAGCTCCGGTTCTTCTTGAGCCTATCATGAAAGTCGAAGTTTCCACTCCGGAAGATTACATGGGTGATGTTATCGGTGATATCAACTCCCGTCGTGGTCGTATCGAGGGTATGGATGACATCGGCGGCGGAAAGATGATCCGTGGATTCGTACCGCTGGCTGAAATGTTCGGTTACGCAACAGACCTTCGTTCGAAAACTCAGGGACGTGGTAACTACTCCATGTTCTTTGATAAATACGAGCAGGTTCCGAAAAACGTACAGGAAAAAGTTCTGTCTGCAAAAGCAAAATAATTTGAGAAACCGTACTGGTTGTGCAGTCCTTACCGGCTGCACAGCCTGAATGTATATCTTTTTCAAAGATTTCCCTTGCAAATAGGACAGAAATGCAATATAATCAGACTTAGCAGGTTTACGATTCAGGTGGGTTCCTGCCACCAATTTAGTCTCAAAAAAGCCCACTGGGCGCAATTTTAAGGAGGACATTTTAAAATGGCTAAAGCTAAATTTGAAAGAACAAAACCGCATTGTAACATTGGTACCATCGGCCACGTTGACCATGGTAAAACAACTCTGACCGCAGCTATCACAAAAGTACTTTCTACCAGAGTAGAAGGAAACACTGCTGAGAACTTCGAAGATATCGATAAAGCTCCGGAAGAGAGAGAGCGTGGTATCACAATCTCTACTGCACACGTTGAGTATCAGACAGAGAAAAGACACTATGCACACGTTGACTGCCCAGGCCATGCTGACTATGTAA
>ERZ835541.3186-NODE-3186-length-11830-cov-2.734183_pt1 | contig 11830 bp, 9 predicted proteins | sample MGYA00519945_ERZ835541 | MGnify/ENA primary metagenome ERZ835541 (study PRJEB31850, sample SAMEA3708780) | human gut metagenome | biome: human gut; feature: human-associated habitat; material: faeces | place: China | collected 2014 ...
CCGTCATAGGGACATTGGGGAATTTCAGCGCATCCATCGGTAAAGCCAAGAGCAAGAAGACTTTCAATGTTTCAGCCATTGCCGCTTCCGCTTTGGCCAATAGCACTGTACTCCATTACCGTTCATCGTTCCCGGAAAATAAACGGACGATATTGTATATCGACACCGAACAAGGAGAGCCTCATTGTCAAAAGGTGCTACAACGCATTCTATGTTTGGCAGGACTACCAAAGGATGCCGATTCAGACAATCTGATTATGTTAGGTCTGCGGAAATACTCTCCCGAAATGAGACTTGCAATAGTCGAACAGGCCATTGGCACAATTCCGAATTTGGGATTGGTCATTATAGATGGCATCAGGGATTTTATGTATGACATCAATTCTCCAAATGAAGCCACCAATATAATCTCCAAATTCATGCAGTGGACTGACGACCGCCAAATTCATATCCACACCATCCTGCATCAGAACAAGAATGATGAACATGCCCGTGGTCACATTGGCACGGAACTCAACAACAAAGCGGAAACCATCATGCAGGTGGAAGTGGATAAAGATGATAAAACTATCAGTTGTGTTGAAGCCATTCATATCCGAGACCGGGAATTTGAGCCTTTCGCTTTCCGCATAAACGAATGTGCCTTGCCTGAACCAGTGGAATCCTATATATCCAAAGAGAAGAAACTCGGACGACCGACCAAAGAACCTTTTGAGCCATACAAGGAAATCCCGGAGAGCGTACATCGTGCTGCATTGGATGCCACTTTCGCCGATGGCAATATTACCGGTTACGATAACTATCTGGAGCGACTGAAAAACGGCTACGGGTTACAGGACGTAAGACTCGGTCATAACAAAGCGGTCAAAGTAGCTACCTTTCTCGGCAATAAACGGATGGTGATAAAAGAAGGGAAAGAATACCAATTCAATCCTGACTACCATTATTAATCTTGATGCAATTAGTACAGCCGTAGAACTTTACTTTAATGTCTGGGCGTATATATAGGAATAAAGCAAAGTGGTCAAGGATTACAATATGCGGTTTCATTCCCTACCCTTTTATAGTAGGATATATCAAATTCTGATTCCAATCCGTCTGCCGATTCTGTATGTACATCCTATACGGCTTGCCGTGAAGCATCAACAGGTAACTGTTTGCGAGATATGCCAAGGTATAACCTCACTGCGTTTCGGTTGTACATTGGCGCCCTTGCCTGCTCAGATACTTCGCCGGTGAGGTGCTCGCAAGCTCGCACCTATTCATTCACTTTTATAACAATTTATATGGAACAAAATATTGAGGAACAAGCACAATCTCCAGAGGAGAAAAAAGAAACAAGATCCGTCTTTATCGGAGCAAAAGTAACTCCCGGTCAGAAGGAGTATATAAAATCACAAGCTGAGCAATGCGGTATGACGGTAAGCGATTACTTGCTTGCCTGTGCATACAACTACCGGCCCCGACCGAGGCTCACAAAAGAAGAAACAGACCTGTTGCAGAATCTGGACAACTGTCGGTCAGACCTTGTAAAATACACTTCTGCACTTCGCGGAATGTCCACAAAGCAACGAATGATATTGTTCAATCAGGTGCCGTTCATGGTCGGCTGGCTCAAAGAACTTGGCAATATTGCTGAAAGCGTCTGCCAATTTCTCAATGCCGTAAAAGAGAGAAACAAAATTCCGTCTAACGAAAAATCCGAAGAAGTATGATAGCAAAAGCTAAAGCAATATCGCACGGCATAAACGCCATCCGTTATATTACCGGCGAGTCTCTGAAGAAAAAACATCCGGAGAAAATCTATCGGGTATTGGACAATCTGATGCCATCGCAACCGGACACTCTGGGGATATGGAACTCCATGCAACTGACCTTATCACGTTTCAAACCCATCAAAAACTCGGTCATCAGAATCGAGCTAAGTCCCTCTGCCGAACACACCCGTTTCTTCGACATTGAAGACTGGCAAAAGCTCTGGCAGGATTTCGCTGTGGAGTTTGACAAACAAGTGTTTACCGGCAAGGACGGAAAAGTTCGTTCCTGCCAGACCAATCTGGCTAACAGCAAATACACTGTTTGGCTACATAAGGAATCCGATGGCGAAGTTCCCCACCTTCACGCTGCAGTCTGCCGTTTGGATGAAGACGGAAACATCAACAACGACCACAATATTCATCTTCGTGCGCAGCGTGCTGCCGAGCGAGTAGCAAAGAAACGTGGTTGGACTACTGCTGTACAAATACGATACACCAATATCCATCAGGTAAATCGTGATTGCATGGATGCGCTGAGGTCAATGCCTGAATGGTCTTGGGAAGAGTACAAAAATGCCCTCACAAGAAAAGGTTACTCCGTACACGAAAGAAAGGATGCGCAACACGTTATCAGGGGTTACGCACTTGTAAACGGTAATACCAAATACAAGGCTTCCGAATTAGGAGTTGCCCGTAATCTGATGATTTCAAAACTTCCTAAAACATGGGACAAGCTGCATCATAAGCCGCAAGTTACCACTGTTAGCAAGCAGCCTAAGGAAACTCAAACTGAGCAGACCCCTAAACTATCGGTATCCGCCAATTATACCCAATACAATACTTACCGTCCGGGAACGGTTTCCTATAAGTTCAATCATGAAAGTCAGGAACACCATTTCTATATTCCGGAAAAAGTACTTGAATGTTTCAACGATGAGTTTGACTACAGAGATACTGAGAACAGTCAGGAACTCACCGATATGGCTGTAGCTATTTTTGTCGGACTGCTTGAAACGCCCAACGTTACCACCGGAGGCGGTGGTGGAGGTTCACAAAGCGATTTGCCTTGGAGAGATAAGGACGAAGACGATTTGCAATGGGCACGCAAATGCGCTCGTGCTGCCGGTCGTCTGTTGGGAAAGAAACCAAAATCAGGATTAAAACGATAACCACATGAAAAAGAAATTCGACTTTTCTGCAGAAATGGCAGAAGCGGAATCCGTAAAAGTCAATCCGAAGAATGAACATTTAGAGGAAGAAAACCGCCTACTCGATATCAATGCGCAAGAACTTGCCAAACTGAATGATAACGTGTTCAAGTTGAGAACGGAAGTTGAAAATATGTCCGGTTCTATCCGAGAGTGTAAACCTATCATTTCTTCAGAAATGCAGAAGTTGGCAGTAGAATTTGGAGCAAGGCTTCTATGCGATTTTCTCAGCCAAATTGAGAGTAAATGCAAAGAAGCCGAGCGAAGAATGAAAAAATCCGGCAATGCCATCAGTATTCCGGCTACCGCATTTTACATCACTATTATAATACTGGTAGCCCTATCTTCTTTTTTCGTCAGCATGATAGTGGCCAATGCAGAAATTTTGCATTCAGCGTTGATATGGAAAGCAGTTGCCATCTGTGCCCTTATCGCAATTTCGGGGACTGTCATGGCTATAATCGTACCGAAGATTTTGGATAAATGGACATAATTGAAAGTTAGCGAATCTTTAGAAATCAATTATCATTGGCGTTTGTTTGGTCATATCAGAGATTATTTGTAATTTTGTAACCACCGTAACTGTTACGGTGGTTACTATAAATAGATAGGAATTTACTATGAAGTTTTATAATCGTACATCTGAATTGCAGGAGCTGCATCGCATTCAAAAGCTCTCATTTGACAGTCATTCACGCATGACAGTGATTACAGGTCGGCGTCGAATTGGTAAGACATCGCTTACAGTGGAAGCCACAAAAGGAGACTACTCTACTGTGTATCTGTTTGTAAGCCGCAAGAATGAGGCTGCTCTGTGTGCGGAGTTCTCGCAACTGATTGTCTCTGTTTTAGGCTGTTATATACCTGCGGAGATAAAGAGTTTCCGCTCACTTTTCCAGATGATTATGGAACTGGCAAAGGCACAAAAATTCAATCTCATAATCGACGAATTTCAAGAATTCGAAAAAATAAATCCATCTGTTTTCAGCGATGTGCAGAATATTTGGGACCAATATCGTAAGGAAACTCATGTAAATCTGATTCTGATGGGTTCGGTTTTTTCGATGATGCACCGTATTTTTGAAGGAGCAAAAGAACCGCTATTCGGCAGGGCTGACAACATCATCCGTCTTACCGGATTTGGTACAGATACTCTTAAAGAGATAATGAACGACTACCGTCCCGGTTATGATAACGATGAACTGCTTGCATTGTATTCAATCACCGGCGGTGTCCCGAAATACATAGAATTGTTGTGTGAGAATACCGACTTGTCCATCTCCGGAATGTTTGACTACGTCGTGCGCGATAACTCTCCATTCACAGATGAAGGTAAGAATATTCTGATTGAAGAGTTTGGCAAAGACTATGGCATCTACTTCTCAATACTCAGTTGCATTGCCTCTGGCATAAACAACCAGTCTGATATTGAAGTTGCGTTGGGAGGAATAAGTATCGGCGGACAACTCCGTCGTCTGATTGATGACTACTCTCTTATCACTCGTCAGCGACCGATAATGTCGAAAGAGCGCACACAAGCCATCCGCTACGAAATCAACGACAATTTCTTGAAATTCTGGTTCAGGTACTATGACAAGAACCAATCCATCGTCGAGATACGGAATTTTGTGTTTCTCCGGCAGATAATCGAATCAGATTATCCTACATTCTCCGGACTGATGCTCGAACGGTATTTCCGTCTGAAGATGATAGAGAGCCATCAATATTCAGCCATCGGCTCGTGGTGGGAACGCAAGAAAGGTAAAGAAACCAACGAGATAGACATTGTAGGCATACGAGCCGAAGGGAAAAAGGCATTGGTAGCCGAGGTTAAGCGTCAACGACGCAACTACGACCATAAACTGTTCATGGAGAAGGTAGAACATATCAAGACCGCTATCCTCTCAAATTACAACATCGAGACTTGTCTTTGGACAATGGAGGATATGTAACTTATTGACCACATTTTATCTGCCACCAACCGTTACGGTAATCATTGGCACGGACAATAATTGTCGTAGGCAAATGCCTTTAAGGATGTTCTCAAGGAAACACTACCGTTCTGTTCCCTGCTTGCTCTGAATTATGCAATTATTTGCAGCGTTCTGACGTAGGGATAAACATTTTCTGCAGAATAAGCCAAGCATTCTATGACTTATTTTGTTATTCTTAATAAGTTTTAATCCATCTGAGATAACTAACTACACTTGTTTAATATATCCTCAATCAAAGAATCAAAATCAACGCCTGTAGTGAAAGCTGTTTTTGATATATTGGCTCTATAATCTCCGAGTTTTATTCGTCTGCCAGTCGTATCGCTCTCTGCATTCAATACTGGTGTCATTATCTCTTCTAGTTCCTCACCGATTTTCAAATGCACCTTTGTTTGAGCAAAGATTTCAGCCTCATGTTCTTCGATATACTCAATTGATGAATCAGCAGGAATATTCACTTTTTCCGAATCTGATAAATCTACGCAACAGAGTGCATAGCATTCAGGATTGCTTGCAGCCATTCTTACCTGATTCGTACTCATGTGCGCATAATTGTCATACTCAAAATTCCACTTAGCTTTCACTTCCACATAATACACATCCTTACCATTATAGCTGATGATAATGTCTTGACCATTTTGAATGTCATTTACGGTCATGTCGTCATCAATGTGTTCACGAGTCTTAACTTTTAGCAGCTCATGGCCAAGTCTTTCACGTATTCTATCCTCAATAGCTTTGCCTATCCTGTAACAGAAATGGAATGTACTCTGACGCTCATCATCCAATTCTTTCTGACGTTCCATCTGACTGATGAGGGCAGGCAAAGCACCATTCTCATTAAGAGCGGCAAGGCGGATAATATCCTCATCTTCCATATCCATAATTGAGAATATACCTTTCTGAGCGTCACCACTTGCCATATCAAAGGTATATTTAGCTTTATTATCATCAATACTTGTAAACCATTTATCCCAGCCTTCACCATTATCCAGTTTCAAGATGATTTGTCGAATGATGACTTCCCATGTCTTGTCCCTAGCACGTTCACCGTTGTTTACATCTTTCATATACTTTATCAATTCTGTTTGAATAACTGGAGCTATATCATCAGGCGTTTGTGTAGCATAATCCTTATATAAGTTTTCAAAATCAATATCAATCCACTTTTCATGAAGGTCTTTTCCGATGATTGAATTATAGATATTAGCCAAATCTGGAATGACACCTTCGTTTTTCAATAGTTCCTTCTTTACGCATAAATATCCCTTCTGACAAGGTATCACTCCGTAGTCATCCAGTTTATCTTTTCTGTTGGTTTCATTACTTTTGGCATATTCTGTCAAGAACCTCAAGAGAAATGACTTATTACTCTTCACCCAATTTTCGTCTTCCATACTTATTCTGCACAAAGTATATTCAAGAAGTAGGTTGAATGGAGAACTATAGAAATCCTCCTCTCTCTCCTCCTGCTTTTGCAAGAAACTCTTGCAGAATGTCTTGTGGTAATAAGTCGGTAACACTGTCATTATCTTGCCTCTAAAATTTGTGAATTCATCCTGGGAGGTAGCCGAACAGAAATCAATCAAAGCCGTTATTTGGTCATCCGTCAATGTTTGTTTCTGGGGTTGAACGAGGGTACTTGACCTCCACTTATTCATTGTGACTAGAATCGCGTTATGCAAATCGTTAACCGTATATTGAGTAAAATTTGCAAGCGAGAGATAGGTTGTATCCAGCATCTTTGCTTTATCATCGCCCATCAGAAGAGATGCCAGTTTGTATAACTCGTCAGTCATGAAGTCACCATACCTCAGATTTTGTCGCAAGCATAATTTACCGTCACGATTCGGTATGAGTGCATATTTGTCATACAAAGCTTCGTTACCACTGTCTTTAAGGAACTGAAGGAACTCAAGCAGATTGTCAGATTTATCTTTGATAGCCATACATACATCATCGAGAGTCACAAAGAAACCATCGGTATTCTCACAGTCCCAAGTGTCAACAAGTTCCGACCACTTAATCAAATCTGTTGATGGCAATAGGTATCCTTGATTGTTGTCATCCTTTACGAAAGCCGCATACTTAGCCAAAGTACTTTCATAAAGTTTACGTTTCTCTAAATCAAGATTTACATAGAAGTCATGATGCAGCAATCGCACTCTGCTGTCAGTTATACTTTTTCTTCCTTCTGCTGTGGGAATCACCTTCCAATTTCTAACTTGCGTATTCCACATCTTCTGCATCTCGTTGTAGAATCGTTTTTGCTCTTCATCCTCAGTTTCTTTAACGAAATCCACTTTGCACAAATCACGTATCAAAGTGGAATCATTTCCTTCTATTTGATAGAAATCAAACAAAGCATGCATCATGGATTTCAGTGTATTTTCATTCTTTTCCCCAGATTCCTTTTTGGATGGCACATCCTCTGGGAGCTGAATATTGTTACGCTTCTCCACAGGGTAGAACTTCTTGGAATGGAAAATAAAATTCACACCAAACTGTTCTGTACCCAACAAAGGAAACCACAAGAATAACGAAGGGATCTTATTGACATCATCACATATAAATGGATATGGTGGTATTATTACCAAATCTTCTTTATCTTTCGACAAAAGGTAGTGACAGCTATAAGATACACTTGTATTCTCAGATGATAGTATATCCACACGATTTACAACCGACTCAACCTCATGCCATCCATCTTCACCAAAAGGTTTATCTAAATTGAGAGTTGTTGATTTTCGAAATACATAATGTTCCTTTCTATGATTATCGCAAACTTCAACCTCTTTTATACGTTCATTTATAACCAAAACAAACGGCAACATTCCAGATACTTTCTTTATTTGATCAGAAACAGTATCAACCAATTCGGTTGTCAGATTATATCTGAATACGGTAGGAGAATCACCTTGGCATTCTTCCGTAGATTCACACATATTCTCAACCTGCATCAGTTCACGATTCATCTCTTTGTATGCTTCCAGAGATGCCGTATTGCTTCGGTCAAGAACCATATGCATATTAATATATTTTTCAACCTCAATCTTACTTTTGCGCACCTCGTAAGGACCACTTACATCCACCACACGATTGAAGGCATGAGTAGTCATAAAACCCGTACCATACTGACCGGCTAAATCCTTGGCAGGATCATCCTTCGAACTATCCTGCTTAACCAATGCTAACAAAGAGGAATACGAGAAAGGTTGACCATAATGCCGGAACACAATGCTATCCTCATTGAGTTCAATACAAATATGACAATCTTCACTCATGTCACGAGCATTCTGAACAAGCTCCCAAAGAGCACGTTCTCCGCTGTTGATAGTTAGATTCTCTATGCCAAGTTTCACCTTCTTACAATAGCCTACAATATCAAGATACTCTTTTTCAATATTCTGAAACTGCTTGGCAGTATCACAACCCAAGTTCCTATCATAAAAATAATCTTCTAATTGTTGTTCTGTCATAATATTAATGTGTTATAATTTCGTTTATAGGCAATATAGTATTAAATATCGCAATGGCTATATCTATAACCCGAGAGAATTTTTGATATGTACTATAACCCAATACGGTACACAAATCCCGAGAACTCCAGAATTCAATGCCATTTTCACTTAGCCTTTTTATCTGCTCAAAATCAGAAATGATTGGTAATATATTGTTTTCATCCATCGGCACATTACTTAGAATTATACGCTGCCAGCCCTTTTACAGTCAGCAAATATTTCTGACGTGGATGACGCGGTTTGTCGGGATAAAGCATTGTGACAAAGCCCTCCTTTATGGCTGGATTCAGATAATTTGCCATAAAATTTTCGCGGTCTTTCAATTGCATTGCTGCAAGCATATCCTTGATTGACAGTTGTTGCTCTGCCAATACCTTAATCAACATATTTATCTCCATTGAACTTATCGGGTACTTGTCGGATGCTTGTCGGGTACTTATCGGTGTGTGTTCATCTGCCATTTCTGACGGCAAATTCACCACCATATACCTATTTTTCAATTCATTGCGCTCGCCCATAATCAAGTTCCTGAAAAAGAGATTCAAGAAACGCATATCGGGTTCTATCCCTTTGCGAACATTACGATAATTGGCGCGAACCAATGCATTACGAAAATACCAGGAGTGTTCAGCAAATAGATCATTGTTTACGCCAAAACCTATACTTCTCAAATACTTAATAGCGAACACCGCAGTTGTTCGGGTATTACCCTCTCCAAAAGGATGTATCTGCCAAAGGTTTGAAACGAATTTTGCAATATGCTCTACCACTTCGTCTAAAGACAACCCCTTATACGAGAAATTCTTTTCCTGCTCCAAATCATACTCTATTGCCCGATGCAAATCCTCCGCACTGACATACAATACAGTATCCCCACGAAGCACCCATTCCTTTTTGGTAATATTGTAATCCCGAATCTTTCCGGCAAACTTAAACACTCCATCAAATATTCTTCGATGAATTGCCGTAAACCCAGCCACAGTAAAAGCAAAGGAACGCTCATTCAATAGCTTGGCGATATTGGCAGAGACCTTGTCGGCTTCTTCCGTGTCACTATCTTTCTCGCTTCGAACATCTTTTGAATCGTAATAATTCTTGATAAGCTGCTGCACTTCATCAATCGTTATATCCCCTTCTATATGCTTACGAGCTGTCTCTATAAGATATTCCGAAGGCTTCAAGCCATCTACCGCCTGAAGTCCTATTGCTGTTTGCCACGCATAGCCTTTCTCACGCTTTTGCGGCTCACCTTGCTTTATATATTCATCGAAATTTATCATCTTTTACCGTAATAATTCATTATCTCTTAAGAAATCCACGAGTGAGTTAATGATTTGATTATAACGAGCCAAAATGTCAGATTCATTAAAATCATTCTGTTTAGCAGCAATAGAAATCAATTCATTCACCCTTGTTCCGTCCTTGTGTCCTCTTTTAGTATCATAGCCATTATAATACTTCTTCTTATCTTCAAAACGATAATCAGAAGCTCTAATATTTATGCGTTTCTCCAATATAGCCTTATTTCCAAGAGATTCAACTATTTCTCTACTGCTTAAGCTATGTTCTTTGTCAAAACGATTCTTTGCATATATGTGTTCAATTTCAATAGTAGTTTCCAAAGACATTAAGCCTTGCTCTTTAAAATTATAAGCCCACCATGTAATCATTGATTTTGTCAAAGGACGACCATTAAGGAATTTATAATTCTCAAAAATACTCCTAAATTGCTGTTCATCAAATTTATATTCTTCAAATGTCACATCCTTATTCTTTACAATGTTTACCATTTCCGCAAATATAGGTGTACGCAATGAATTCAAGCCCGGGTTGGTCAATGCGTATGCCCATACAAATGCTGTTGTTCTGCACAAAAAGATATAAAATTTTTCATCATCCAACCCACCCTCATCATCTTTGTTATGCATAAAATAAACAGACGTGAAATAAGTCCACATTCCGTTCGGTGCATAGTTCAATACAAACAAACGCCGCAAGACATTTTCTGAAAAACGTTCCTTGTTTTGGTTTGATACATCATTCCAAAACGCCGCAAGCATTTTCAAATTTTCGAAAGTCACTGTTGATTGTAATAACTTGTAATTATCTTTTTCGTAAAATTTGCGTAGTGCCTCCGTTGTAGAACTCTTAATCTCTTTGAGTGCTCTCTCGTAGTACATATAGCGGCTAAACAGTTCATCCATTGGTGTACCATAGATTGGATTGAATATCTTCTCGGTAAGCTCCTCCAATTCTTTCCATTGAGCAATGAAATCATCCTTTTTGCCAAGTTTACTATAATACTTATAAAATTGAGCCTTAAAGATATCTGCGTCAGATAGTGGTTTACCTCTATCATTCAATGTCGAGAATATTCTAAGAGCAGTATCTTGCGATTCTGCCTCAATAGGAAGTAGAATACAGTTATTTAAAATACGGGTTGGCAAGTAAGGAAAATAACTAGGATATGACTTCAAAAACTTATCAATTTCTTTTTGAAAGAATCGATAGTTGTCTGCATACTTACTCTTCTGATCACACGTAACAACTCCTGACCTAAGAATTGAAAGGAACTCTTCTTTATCCTTGTCCGTAGCGACTTGTGAATCAATTTTCAGAATATTCATATCAGGACTACCGAACTCGTCAGTTTTCCATATACACTTAGCAATATTTTCTCTCGTCTTAACGGAATTGGCATCCTTCATATTATCAAACATGCTATAAAATGCACGAAGCAACAACATTAAGGTAGTAAGTCTTTGCTGTCCATCGACTACATCAAATTCAATACTTCCGTCATTTTTCTTTTTTTCTACAACAACTACCGAACCTAAAAAATATTCTTCATTATTTTCATCATAATCACAAAAAAGTCTTACTATTCTGTCAGTTTTCCAGCGATACGGTCTCTGATATGCGGGAATATTTATCAATCTCGGCTTGTTATTGATTACTCCTCCCTGAGAAGCCCCGTGGGCTTTTGTTGCCTCTCCTTTAAAAATATTTATCATATCATAAATACCTGCATCTTTAAGATTCATCTGTTTTCCTCCTTCATCCTCTCTGCTTTCCGTTCCCTATCTCATGTCCTCAAATGCATACACCAGTCTGTCTATATCTTCCTTTGTCGTATATCTCCCGATGCTTATCCGTATCGTTCCACCATATTTCTTACTGCCTATAACATCATGTACCAGCGGTGCACAGTGATATCCTGTCCTTACGGCTATATTGTATTCTCCATCCAGTATTGTCCCGGCATCATCAGATGCACATTTTTCAAAAGCTGTTGAAATAACAGCTATGTGATTTTCAAATTCCTCCTCTGTCTCCGGTTTCTGAAAAAT